>ERZ1026780.2413-NODE-2413-length-10939-cov-4.042080_pt1 | contig 10939 bp, 6 predicted proteins | sample MGYA00380126_ERZ1026780 | MGnify/ENA primary metagenome ERZ1026780 (study PRJEB33269, sample SAMEA4719762) | human gut metagenome | biome: human-associated habitat; feature: organic feature; material: feces | place: Cameroon | collected 2013-10 ... | reverse complement strand
CAGATAAAATACTACTTGCCGCATTCGCGGCACTGTCGCTCAATGTCGTACCTTCCCTCGCGCAGAAGACGCCTCGTCTGGGTAAAGACCCCGTGAAAAACATAGTGAAGGCTATGAGCCTTGAGGAAAAGGCCGCCCTGGTCTGCGGAACATGGTCTGCCGGATATGCCGGTGATGGAACTGTCGGAGGGAAGACCTTCGCGATGGTTGCCGGTGCAGCGGGAATCACGGAAGCTTTCGACAAGTACGGCATACCGCACACCGTGATGGCTGACGGCCCTGCTGGACTGCGCATTGACCCTCTCAGGAAAGATGATGACAGGACATACTGGTGCACAGCCTTTCCTGTGGGGACGATGCTGGCGGCTACCTGGGATTCAGAATTGATTGAGGCTTGCGGCAGGGCAATGGGAAATGAAGTTCTGGAGTATGGCTGTGACGTCATCCTCGGACCGGGACTGAACATTCACCGCAATCCTATGTGCGGCAGAAACTTCGAGTACTATTCCGAAGATCCGGTTCTCAGCGGGAAATGTGCTGCGGCAATGATCCGGGGCATACAGTCCTGCGGCGTGGGGACCTCCGCAAAGCATTTCGCGGCGAACAACCAGGAATCCTGCCGTATCCAGAACAATGCTGTCGTGTCTCAGAGGGCTCTGAGGGAGATTTACCTCAAGAGTTTCGAGATTGCGGTCAAGGAGGGGAATCCGTGGAGCGTGATGTCTTCCTACAACCGTGTCAACGGCACCTATTCGATGGAAAGCCGCTTCCTGCTGACGGATGTTCTTCGGAAGGACTGGGGCTACAGGGGCATTGTGGTCTCCGACTGGTTCGGCAAGAGGGACACCCCTGCCCAGATTCACGCCGGGAATGACCTGCTGATGCCGGGAGAACAGGCTCAGGTGGATGAAATCATTGCTGCGGTCCGCTCGGGGGCGCTTGCCGTGGAGGACCTTGACATCTGTGCCGGCAGGGTGCTGGAATATGTGCTCAAGACCCCTCATTTCAGGAAATATGCCTATTCGGATGCCCCTTCGCTTGAGCAGAATGCCAGGGTCAGTGCCTCAGCTGCCTCAGACGGCATTGTCCTTCTGAAAAATGAAGACGGGGCATTGCCTCTGGCTGAGGGTGCCAATGTCTCCCTTCTGGGAGTGAACGCCTACGATGGAATCGTGGCCGGAATCGGTGCGGGTTTCGTGAACTCGTCCTACAAGGTGAATCTGGACGAGGGCCTGCGGAATGCCGGCTTCATCCTGAATCCGAAGACTGATGCGGTTTACAGAAGGTATATGGACTATTCCGAGGCTTTGCTCGGGGAGGAAAATTCCCGCAAGCATCTTGGTGACAGAACTTTTCCTGCCGAGGCTTTCCTCAGCGATGCATTTCTGGGGATGCGTGCGGCTGACAGCGACATTGCAGTCATCTCTTTCGGCCGTCTGAGCGGGGAGTACAATGACCGCTACACCAGGGATTTCTACCTTCACGAAGATGAACTGGACCTTCTGCGCAGGACCTGTGCTGCCTTCCATTCACGCGGCAGAAAGGTTGTCGTGGTGCTGAATGTCTGCGGAGTGGTCGAGACGGCGTCCTGGAAGGACCTTCCCGATGCAATTCTCGTGAACTGGCTCCCGGGTCAGGAACTTGGAAATGCCACTGCGGCAGTCCTTTCCGCTCAGGTGAACCCTTCGGGAAGACTCCCTATGACTTTTCCTCTGGATTACCGTGACCACCTTTCCTCCGAGAACTATCCTTTTGACTACACCTCAAAAAGGAGTGACTGGGAATATGATGCACCAGAGAGGAAAATCCGCAATCTTGGCTGGACGGAATACCTCGAGGGAGTGGACGTCGGCTACCGCTATTTCTGCACCAAAGCCCCTGAAAAGATAGCCTTTCCTTTCGGCTTCGGTTTGAGTTACACTTCCTTCGAGTGGTCTGATGCAGCCCTCACCCGCAAGGGCAATGATTTCTTCGTGACCCTGAGAGTGACCAACACCGGCGATTACCCCGGCAGGGATGTGGTGCAACTCTATGCCTCTGCCCCGGAATCGGAGATGTACAAGCCTGTGCGTGAACTAAAGGCCTTTGCCAAGACTCCTGTGCTTGCTCCCGGCTCTTCGGCAACCCTTGAGCTCACCTTCTCAGCCTACGATCTGGCTTTCTTTGACGAATCCCTGTCTGCATTCGTGAGTCAGGAGGGTACATATAGCATCCAACTGAACCGTGATGCCTCCACCATTGTCACAACCCTTCCGCTCACCATGAAGAAGACCCTCCGCTGGCCCGTTACCCAGGCGGAATGATTTGTACGGAAATGTATCCTTTGCATTTTTTTTGTGGCATGTTCGTACGCAGGAATGTCAACCGCGCTGTCTGTGAGGAAAGAAAAACGGTAAAGAGGCTTCTTGTTGCTGGGCATGACCACTTCAGTCAGACATAACTGGAGATTGTAACCGGAGATGATTGTTTCCGTAAGGCATGATCAGAGAGAAAAACCGAACAACCTGAAATTGGTGCAACGGACGAAATTGTTGATTCATAGCCAGTTAGCAGATAAAGCGAAAGCCAGGTTACCCACTTTTTTACATAACCTGCATTTGGTTGTTTGTTATATCTTCTTGATACTCAATAATATACGCTAAATCACGATATGCAGGTTGCTCGATTCAATCCAATTCTGTGTTGTTCCATTCTTCGTAACGCACCGCATTTTTTTTGTGAGCACCTCTGCTATTCCTGTTAATCGTTATCTCACAGAATGTGATTTTATCCGTGAAACTCCGCCCTCTTCCGGATAAGTTGTTCAAAATCACAACTTGTCCGTAGAAACCTACCGTCTCACGGACAAATTGCATTTCGAAAGTCAATTGTTTCTGGAATTGGTGCTTCATAATCGGGACCACAAAAAAACATGGAAAAGCAATGAGCAGGAAAGCCTTTTTTACTGCTCATTGTACGCATAGATTCGAACAGCTTCATTGGGGGAGACTGTCTGAAAAGTCAAATATTCCTCAGTGAGAATCGAGAATCCGCTTCTGGCCTTGTATAGGGGTACGGAGTATTTCTGTCTCGCGAGGACTTTTCGGACAGTCTGGGGGCGCTGGAACTAGCCTATAGGCGCTGCAGAGTCAGAAAGATATTCTTCCATGTCAGAGCGCGACGCTCCGTCAGAACGAGAATCTCCGTCAGAGCGAGAAACTCCGTCAGAACGGAATCTCCGTGAACTAGAATCTCCGTCAGAAAGCGACGCTGATGCCGCCGACTATGAGGCCGGTCATTCCGATGCCGAGTTCAACGAAGCCGCGTACCCTTTGTCCGCCGGCCTGGACGCATACTGCTCCTGCCTGAAATGAGAAGAGAGGGGAGTAGTCCGCGCTCTTGGAACCTTCCTCGTAGTCGTCCATGAACATGATACCGGCTGAAAGCTTGGAATACATAGCAACGTGGTTCTTTCTGAACCAGAATATCTTGGTGGAAGGCATGATTACATAGGCGCTGTAATCGGAAGTGCCAGTCTTTACCTTGTTCTTGTCCACTACGTCAGCGGTTCCGCCAGACCAGCCGACAAGCCCTCCCACGGAGAACGTCTTGTTCAGGACTCTGTAATACTCTGCATTGACAGAACCATAGGCGTTGAAATTGTCGAATTGGGAATATCCGCCAGTAAAAAGGGCGACAAATGCGCCGGAAAGCACGTGTGCCATATCTGCAAGAGTTACGCGGCCGTAGCTGAGCTCGACCTCATTCCTGAATGCCGGCATGTTGTGTCTGCGGGATGTCTTTTCCGGTTTGTAAACTTCTTGAATGGCCTCCAGAGCGTCTGAGGAAATGGTTTCCTGCGCATTGGCTTGGAAAGAAAAGGCTGAAACCGCGATAATGGTCAGCGCTGAGATTAGGTGTTTCATAAGTCTATGTTTTTCGCGAATATAAGAAAAATCTTTGACGTTCATCTTTTTATATTTAATTTTGATCCCGCAAATCCACATTGACATAACAAACAGTGGAACTGATTAGAATTTACACAAAATGAAAACTTATTTGGAACCGGCGAAGGAACTTCCTGTACGTGAGGAAGTTGACGTCCTCGTAGTTGGTGCCGGCCCTGCCGGAATTATGGCTGCCCAGGCTGCAGCACTTGTAAAGGGAACCAAGGTCATGCTCATTGACAGCAGAGGCTATCTTGGAGGCAACATGACCATAGGCCTTCCGCTTCTCGGCTTCTTGGGCCGTAAGGGCAATGAAATCATCAAAGGTCTGCCGCTGCGTTTCGTGGAGCGACTCCGGGAAAGAGGCCAGGCCACACATCACAGAAAATGTCCGCTGCACGTGAGCCTTACAATGATAGACCCGGAGGGAACCAAGCACCTCGCGTGGGAGATAATGGAAGAATGCGGCGTGGAAGTGCTGCTCTATGTCTTTGCTACTGACGTGATTATGGAAGGCGACAAGTGCAAGGGCGTGATTATCGACTCCAAGAAGGGCAGGGAAGTGATACTCGCCAAGACCATCGTGGACTGTACCGGAGACGGCGACATTCTGTACCGTGCAGGAGCCGAGATGAATTATGGCAATGAAAAGGGTATCCCGCAGCCGCCGACACTCATGTTCTCTATGAGAGGTGTGGACAGCAGGAAACTCCGCGATGCCGTGGCTGACCATCCGGAAATCTACGATATCGATTATATTCCGAATGAGTTCTTCAGGCCGATGGACAACTGCACCTTCGTGGGATTCCGTAACCAGATACGTCAGGCACGTGAAGCCGGATATCACCTTCCGGTAGAGAGAACCATCTTCATGACCGGTATGGCGGAAGATGAATGGTGGGTGAACATGAGCCGTGTCAATGGCATTGACGCGACTGACCCTCAGCAATATACACGAGGCGAGTACGAATGTATGCTCCAGAATGAGGAAATCGTGCGCTACCTCAAGGCATATATCCCTGGATTCGAGAATGCTTACGTGGATAGAGTGGCTCCGTTCATGGGTATCCGTGAAACCCGCAGACTCGTGGGCGAATACACACTTACGGAGCAGGACATCTTCGATTGCGCACGTTTCGATGACGTGATTGCAGTGGCAAGCTATCCGGTGGACCTCCACCATCCAGTAGGCGGAGACTGCTCGCTCTGGTGGTGTCCGGACTGCTACGACGTGCCTTACCGCTGCCTTATCCCTAAGAAAGTCGATGGCGTGATAGCTGCAGGAAGAGACATTTCCGCCACTCATCTTGCGCTGGCGTCCGTAAGAGTCATGGGCCCGGCAATGTGTCTGGGAGAAGCTGCAGGAAAAGCTGCTGCACTCGCCGTCAGGGACAAAAAAGAACTCCGTGACTTGGATGTCAAGGAGTTGCAGTCTGCCCTCAGGGAAGAAGGCGTATGGTTCAGAGACTGATCGGGACATTGATCAGAACATAGTCGGAGACTGATCCGAAAGTCGTCAGAATACGAACGGGAGAGGACGCGCGATGGTTTCGCGGTACAGTTCCTCTCCTTTTTCATTGCGGAAAACCACTTCCACAGGAGAATCCGACCTTGAAGCCTTGGCCTCGAAAGTATGGATGCATCCGGCCTTCTGGCGGTGTGCGTGATGCCTGGCAGGATGAGTCATCTGCGGCAGGTCATAAGTGAATACACTGACCGGGTCTTCCGTATGCGGAGTGCTGACTTTCAATGCCTTACCGTTTTCGAACATTTCCACATAGTATCCAGGCATCCAGGTCCACCAGTTCACCAGCACTGAATTCCGGAATTTGCCGTCAGAATAATCCACACGCTCAGGAGCGGCCTTGAGCAGAAGCTTGAAGTCCTCCGAGTTCCGGTAAGCCTCGCCCACACAGTTCAGGTCGTAGATGCTGTAATTGCGCACGCCGTGTTCGTAAGTTTCGAAGTACAGTTTGAAAGGAGCATTGTCAATGCCCCGTCCGCACATCATTCCCGCTTCTGAGCCGTCGTTGCAGTACAGCAGATGCTCTTTCGGAGTTTCCCACATCACGCCGGAAGCGCAGGGGAGACCATACTGGAAAAGCGCAGGATATTCCTTCCTGCTGAAGAAGTCGAACTTGTGTATATGCCCGGCGAAATTCAGCGCCTTCTGTCTGAAACGCGTGCAAAGACTGTCAATGAAAGCAATCTGTTCCGCAGGCATTTTGTCCCGGCCTCCATTTTTAAGAGAACCGCCGAAGAAAGGACAATGCGTACATATGAATACATTGCACGAGTCAGGTACATAACTCAGGTCCTTTTCGAGCCAGTCCAGCTGAGCCGGGAGGAATGCAGTCTCGTAATTGCGGGCTCCCTTGATTCCCGGTGCCTTCTTGCCGCGGCCTTCATCATTGACATAAATGATATTGTCCAGGAACACCCAGTGTTCGTTTCCGATATTGACAGAATAACGGTCCGGGCCCCAGGTGCGGCGGTACAGCCAGCCCGAGCGGAAATCCACATTGTCCCCGACAATCGCTCCGTCGTGGTCGTGGTTGCCTGGCACAGAGTACATTTTCAGAGGCAGTTTCTGCTCCGCAATCACCTTGTAGGCATCATCCACATCGAAATCGAACTCGTACCAGAAAATGTCGTGAGACAAATCTCCCAGATTCATCATATAGACTGGACCGTCGGACTCCGCCGCCTTTTTCCGGATGAACGGAACCACTCTTTCACGGAACCGCCTGAGGTCATCCTTGTCCGGATCATTGCTAAGATGCAGGTCCGCAAGGAAAAGCACGGAATACCTCTCCTGATTCTCAGTGAGAAGTTCGAAATCGTGCCGTTCCACCTCGTCAGGAGACTTGGTCAGACGTGCCCAGAAACCGGGCCTGAGCCCATCCTCCGAAACCGCTACCGCATCCGAAGGAGTCGTTATAAATACCACGCTGTCAGCCTTTTTGCTGTCAATGCAGTATCTGCCTTTGCTGTCAGTCAGGACAATGTTTACGCCGTCGCTGACCTGCACTCCGGCAAGAGGCTTTCCGTCGATGGTGACCTTGCCTCTGATATTGCCTGTCCTGGCACAGCCGCCCGTGACAATGACAAGAGCGGCCAGGATATATAGAAAATGCCTTTTCATCAGTTCTGTACAGCGGTTTTAGGCTTTCCCATAAGGCAGACTGCAGTGGAAATGATGCCGGCGATCGGACACCACCAGCTCCATGCGATGTAGGTCTGGCCGAAGAACTGTTTCTGGAACATCAGCGGAACCACGATGAGAGCACCGGTGATGATGGCAGCGATGACTGACTTGTTGTTGCCCCTCTTGGTGAAGATGGCAGTGAGGAACACGCCTATCATACCGCCGTATGCGAAACACATGATTCCGGTAGCGAAATCCACGAGATTCAGACCGCTGGCCTCCTGCATGACGGCTGTGACGATTGCGAACAATGTCAGAAGCATTCCCATAAGTCCGGCCATCCAGCGGGAAGATGAAATCTGGTCCTTGTCGCTCTTGATGGCCTTTCCAAGTTCCTTACGGATAGGAAGATAGAGGTCGTCAACGAAACTTGACGCCATGGCATTGATGGCGGAGTTGAAGCTGGAGAGCGCAGCAGCGAGAAGACCGGTGATCATCAGGCCGCGTACACCTGCAGGAATATGGTTCTTGATATACTGAGGGAACACGTCGCGCGCGTCAGTGAAGAATCCGGCGCTGATCTGTCCGTCGATGTAAGGGTCGTTGAGGAATTTCACCCAAAGCAGGAGTCCGATGCAGAGGAATGTCAGGACGATAGGAATCGCCAGCAGCTGCGACCAGATCAATGAAGTCCCTGCCTTCTTTACGCTCTTGCAGGCAAGTTGACGCTGTACGAATTCCTGGTCAGTGGTGTACTGCGCAATCTTGAAGAATGCAATACCGATCATACCGCCGATAATGGTGTATGGCTTGGAGAAATCCAGGCTCGGGTCGAACATCTTCACCTTGCTGCCCGGCTCCCAGCCCTGGAGAGTGCCGTCGGCAAGCAGAGCCGCGTCCGCACCAGGCATCTTCACCATACCGCCTGCAGTCAGCTGAGTCCAGATGTCCGCCAGGCTGAATCCCTTCAGCGAGCAGTACACCATCACGAGCGCGACCACTCCGGTAAAGGTCATCAGAAGGGTCTGGAATGTGTCAATGTAGAGAAGTCCCTTGATGCCGCCCATCATTGTATAGAAGGTCGAAATTATACCCAATATGATGATGGAACATACTATGAAAGTGAATTCTATTTTTCCGAAAATGATGACTGAAACGGCTATGGCCGCGATGAAAAGCCTTGATCCTGAGGTGAAAAGCTGTCCGAGAAGGAACATCACGCTGTTCGTCCTCTTGGCTTTTTCACCGAAGCGCTCGCCGATGAAGCCGTAGATGGTGATGGTCTTGGCATTGTACAGTTTCGGCATAATCAGGGCAGCGACCAATGTGCCTCCCAGGATTGACCCTAAAAGATTGATGACGTATGTGAGGTTCGTGTTGAATCCGAGTTCCGGTGAGCCTACGAAGGTCCCTGCGGAAATCGTCGTTCCGGCTGCTGCTATAGCTACGATCCAGCCCGGCATTGACCTGCCTGCAACGAAATAATCTTCAATGTTCTTGTTCTTGTGGGAGAACAGATAGCCTATCGTTATCAATGCTCCGAGAAAAATGGCTACTATCAGCCAGTCTATGATACCCATATGATATATAATGTAGTTTTAGTCTTAAAAATTACAAGACGCGAATATAATGATTTTTTTGTTTGCTCGGAATAATTTTTTGTCTAACTTTGAACCGATTTAAAAACACTATACCTTCTATGAATACCAATAATTCTGTGATGGCTCTTGCCACCCGATTCAATGACAAAGGCGACTGGACACTGGAACAGCAGTTCGTACTTCAGATGGGTTCCAGCTATCTTATGGCGCATGGTTTGGGAACGCCTCTTGCAAAAGATGCCAAGACAGAAATCAATATACCTGAGGACGGTGACTACCGTCTATGGGTTCGCACGAAAAACTGGACCGCATTCTGGTCAGAGGGCAAGACTCCCGGCATTTTCCAGGTTTTGATTGACGGAAAGGCTGACCCTTCAGAGTTCGGTATCGGCAAGACGCCTTTGGACGTGAAAGCCGGCATTGACTTTCCTGATGACATTGACACTTCCCGCGAAGCGAGAGCCGAAAGGGCTCAATGGTACTGGCAGAAGGGCGAAACTTATCACCTCACCAAAGGCAGCCACAGCATTGCCCTTCATGATCTGATGGGACTGGACGGGCGTTGCGATGCGATAATCCTGACTTCGACGGACGAGGTCCCTGGTGACAGCCTGGAGGATTACAGGGCATTGCGCGAGGCTTTGCTCGGTCCGGGGAAGCCTGAAGACAAGGGAAATTATGATCTTGTGGTCATAGGAGCCGGAATGTCAGGCCTTTGCGCCGCCATCGCCGCTGCACGTCTCGGCCTCAAGGTGGCACTTGTCCAGGACCGTTATATCCTCGGCGGAAACAATTCCTCTGAAGTCCGCGTGGGTCTTGGCGGTCAGATCAATATGCCTCCGTACCCTTCGTTGGGATATATATTGAATGAAATCGGTCCGGACCGCATCGGCAATGCGAGGGGAGCCCACCACTATCAGGACTGGAAGAAGTGGGATGTGATCGCCGCCGAGCCGAACATCAGCCTTTTTGCCGGCTACACTGTGGTCAATGCAGAGATGAAGGAAGGAAAGATAGTAGCAGTGACGGCCGTTGAGGCTACAAATCAGAATCTTATACGTATAAGCGGAAATCTGTTCTCTGACTGTACCGGAGACGCCAATCTTGCCGTAATGGCGGGCGCTGCCACAATGATGGGACGCGAGGCGCGCAGTGAGTTCGGTGAGACGCTTGCTCCTGAAAAGGCGGATGATTTCACGATGGGCGTAAGCATCGAGTGGTATTGCGAGGACTGGAACACGCCTTGTTCTTTCCCTGATTCTGTGGACTGGGGACTGAAGCTGGACGAGGATACTGTCGAGCCTGTGCACCGTGCCAACTGGTATTGGGAAGTGGGAATGCGTGATGACCAGATAGCGGATGCCGAGAAGATCCGTGACTACGGTATGTATGTGGCCTACAGCACTTTCTCATATTGCAAGAACCGTCTTGCCAAGAAAGAGGATTGGGAATGTACCCATCTGACTTGGGTGAGCCACGTGAGCGGCAAGCGTGAGAGCCGTCGTGTCGTTGGCGACCTTATTCTCCGCGAACAGGACCTTACGAGACCTATTCCTTACGAGGACGGCACCTGCACCACGACCTGGCGCATTGACCAGCATTATCCGATGGAGAAGAACTCTGCCGACTACCCTGGCGAGGAGTGGATGAGCTACGGAAAGCTGATGCCTATCGACCCGTACGCAATCCCATACCGCTGTCTCTATTCCCGTGACGTGCCGAATCTCTTCATGGCAGGCCGCGATATCAGCGTGACACACGTAGCCCTTGGCTCAGTGAGGGTTATGCGTACCTGTGCAATGATGGGAGAGGTAGTCGGAATGGCCGCCGCAGTCTGCTGCAGAAGAGGGTCAATGCCTCGCGATGTCTATACGACCTGGTTCCAGGATCTCGTGGAACTCATGAAAAAGGGCACCGGCCGCACCGACGTGCCGTACACCCAGTTCTACCACCAGGTTGACCGCACCGGCCACCAGGCCGAAGACCGCTAAAAGAAGAGTGGAGATGGGCGGAGTCGAACCGCCGTCCAAACATCGCACCAAGTAGCTTTCTACACGTTTATCCGTCCTTTGGTTGTCGGCCCAGGCCTGCCGGAGGGCGGGCTAACCTTGGCTTATCCTTTAGGCCTTGGCGGAGTTTAAAGGAGTCCCTCCGTGCATCCGGTTTTAATGATACCCCGTACTCAGAACTGAACCGGCCTAAAGACTGCGGGATACTCGTCAGAGCCGCAACCTTGGCGGCCCGATTAAGGTGATCAACCTAGT
>ERZ1026780.2410-NODE-2410-length-10943-cov-4.890246_pt1 | contig 10943 bp, 6 predicted proteins | sample MGYA00380126_ERZ1026780 | MGnify/ENA primary metagenome ERZ1026780 (study PRJEB33269, sample SAMEA4719762) | human gut metagenome | biome: human-associated habitat; feature: organic feature; material: feces | place: Cameroon | collected 2013-10 ... | reverse complement strand
GATGAGCCGGCTCTGAGTTATTTAGGGGATCGAGGTGGTCGATTTATTTGAGTTCCACGCTGCCTGGCCAGGTGCCGGAGGTGGTGCGGGCAGTACCGAGCTGGTCTTTATTGAAACCATCGAGGCTTCTTACCCACTCGACGAACTTAGGAGCGAAGGCGCCGTTCAGGCGGGTGTTGTCGTTATTGGTTGTAATGGCATTCAGGCGAGTGATGATGTCTGCCTCTTTTGCTTTCGTGAATGACGCAGACGGACCGTTCCACTTCCAGTAACCTTTTGATTTGTCGAACGAAGAACCGTTGCAGAATGACAATTCGCCGTCAACTACGACATTGGTCTTTTCCAGCCAAGAGCCATCAGCATTAGAAGCCTGTTTTCCAATTATGCTGTTATACAATTTAACTGAAGACGTATTTTCCTTAAAGAATACAAAACCGTCGGTGTGTTTGTTCGCGAGAATGCAATTGTCATACAAACTGAACGATCCGTTTTTATTGTTTGCGCGACACAGTGCCTTGGCATTTTCTCCGACCACAGTCGTATTTACGACAATTGTGAATCCGTCATTGTTCAAACAAACAGGATTATTGTTCTTCGGATTTGTAAGGTCTTCATTCAAGTTAAGATTGTTGTAAATCGAGCAATTGTTCATGCAGACTACAGACGGATTAGCGCCGTGAATGACTGTACCCCACTGATATGTCCTGAGATGATTGTCGAAAATCTGACAGTTGTTCATAAACAGAACTGCCTTCCCGTTGGTCTGGATAAGGCCTCGGGATGCGCCCTTATTGTTCTTGAACACGCTGTCTGAAACACGAATCAGACCATCACCGCTTTGAATCAACATAGCGCTACCGGCTGAACCCATATTGCCGTCAAAAGTACAGCCGCTTATATCAAGATTCGCATTCTGGACAGAAATCGCTCCTCCGCATGCCTTGTTATCAACCTTCGTATAAGAATTGTTGCGGTTAGCTTCACAAGCGCAGAACACACAATTTTTCAGTGTCTGAACTGCTGATGCGCCATTGACATGAACTGCGCCACCCGTGCCAATCATATTATAACAACGTGTAAATGTGCAATCCTCAATGGTCTGAGTACCGTTGCTGTTATTGATCGAGCCGCCAGTGTTGTACGTGTAATCTTCAGTAAAAGTACAACCTTTCACCGTAAGTTCGGCTTTGGCATTATTGGAATACAATGAGCCGCCGTTTCGTCCGTAGTTTTTAGAAAACGAACAATTCTCCACTGTCACATTGGCTTCGCCTACGTGGATTGCACCACCGCTCAGACCACTAGTACCATTGGAGCCGTCTGTCACCTTATTGCCGATAAAAGAGCAATCAACGACCTTTCCGGTCACGCCAGTCCCGTTGACGGCCAACGCTCCACCATTGCTCGAGCCACTGAAACCATTCTGAAAAGTGAGTCCGTCAAACAGGACATTTCCCTTTTTGGTGAGCCAAATCTGGGATTTTCCGCCACCGTCAAAGATGGTCGCATTGGCCTTGGCATCTCTTGCTTTAAGGCTTGCGCCTTTCGCACCTGCAGGGTAGCCGCCATAGACACTGAAATCAGCACCATCTACCTCAGAGACAAGCGCATCCGTTACTGAATATGTTCCAGCTGACATATAGACGTTCATTACAGCGCCCTTGGCAAGAAGAGCTTTAAGTTCCGTGAGTCCTGCAGCATTGTCCCAGTTGCTTCCGTCCTTACGGCCTTTCGCCTCGGCAGAAACATAGAATCTGTCATCGAAGCCGGCAATCTTTCCGAGAGGAAGGACATGACCCTTTTCGACGACAAGAGGCTTGGCAGTGACCTTCTTGGCAAGTTCCTCTCCTTCCGCGTCTGTCAGCACTACTGAGAAGCCTTCGAGTGTGGATGGTGCAACTGCTGCGTAATATGTACCTGCGCCGGAAACATTGAGCGTAACAACGTCAGCATCAGCGCTCTTCAATGTTATTTTGGAAACGGCAGCATCTATTGCTTCGATACGCAGCAGACCGCATTGGTTCTCGAATGTGAGAGAATTGCTGCCGGTCCATTCTGCTACGGAAAGGCTCGCGTGAGCGAAGGTTCCGTCCTGGACCTTAGGTGCAGAAACATTGATCTTGCCGTCCTCATAAGCGACTGCCGCGTCGAACGGATATACTGCAGAAAGACTGCGGGTTCCTTCGAACTTTGCCAATGTAAAGGCTGTAGGAACCTTCACGGTAACGGAAGCTGAGCCGTCTGCCTTGATGTTTTCGGCAGTAAGAGCCTCTGATTCAGAGCTTCCGGTCTTGCCGTTCACTTCATAGAACACAGAGACCTTGTCGCCGACAGACCAGAGCACGGTGCCGTCTTCCTTGATTTCTGTTTTTGTTGATGCATTCTGGACTTCTGCAGCCTGAGTTGGTTTCGCAGAAACTTCAAATGTCACTTCAACGAGCTGAGCCGGGTCAATTTTCTGACCCGGTTCCTCGTTCTCTTTATTACAGGCAGCCAATGCTACGGCTGCTATTGACAAAATTGTAAAAAATCTTTTCATCTGGTTTCTTAGTTTTACCAATTGAATTCATCATCAATATAATATCTCTGATGAAAGGCATCTGCCTTCACATTGTCTTTGGACATTGCAAAAGCGCCCTCCACCGAAATGGTGCTGATTTCAATCATTGGAGGTGTATATCTCTTACCCCCCCATCATTTTTTCAAAGTGTTTCATAATTATGTGTTTTGTTGTTAACTATCTCAATCCTTTGCGGTCAAGATAGTTGATGACGAGTTCGGCAACATCGGTCTGGACGAAATCAGAGCCTGAGGCAATGAACTTGTCAAGCGGAGTGTAGTCCCCATTGCGCAGGGCATTATCCCACTGATCAAGGAGATTGGAGTAAGAAAGATAGCCTTTCACATGCATCTTTGTTCCGAACTCGGGGATGGTGTTGTTCAGATATACGGTGTTTCCGTACTGGAAGAGTTTCGCGCCGATCATACCGGAGTATGAAGACGTAGCTTCCACGCTTTTGATGTACGGATGAACCGCTACCAGAGGATTAAGCTTCTGATATTCAGCAATGTCTCCTCCACCGAACAGCATGACCTGGTCCTCCACGCCGGCCTCATAAATGGCTTCAAGCACTTTTGACGGAACATTGTTCTTTCCGGAAAGGTCGAGATTGACATAAATCTTGTCCTTGGTGACCTTGAGCGCCTCCAGCAGGGTAGGAACCTTCGCGACATTGTTCTGCTCGTCCTTATAGACCTTGCCGTTACGGACCATGTCGAAGGACTTGATCTGCTCCAGCGTCAGCGAAGAAACGGCACCGCTTCCGGTAGTCGTCTCATTGACAGTCTCATTGTGCATAAGAACAAGCTGGCCGTCCTTGGTAGTGCGGACATCAATTTCCACCATATCCGCTCCGGCCTCGATCGCGTGAAGGATGTTAGGAATGGAATTGTCCGGAATTCCCTGTTTGAAGGACTCCACGGTGTTGCCGCGATGTGCTACGACATATATGCGGCTCACCGTGAGGTCTTCCTCCCACTTCTCCTGGACAGCATCACAGAGTTCAAGCAGAGATGTGGTCTTGGGATTGATCTGTCCTTTATCCTCATCTTTTACTATGTACTCGGTGTTGCTGCAAGAGACAAGTGCGAGCGCTGCTACAAGAAATGAAGCAAAAAAGTTTCTCATCGCAGTAAAATTAGATTTGACGGTTCGTATGACGTCTGTCGTGACCGAACATCGGCCATTCAGATGCAGCAGGTCCTTTGCAGAACTTGTTGTCGCTCTTGTCATAAGGGCGGAACGCAACTACGCCCGCGAATTTTCTCGTGTCATTGTCGGTGAATGATATGTAAACGATACCGTCGTCACCGATAACTATTGAAGACCAGATCTTCGCCACGCGGAGGCCCTCGAAAGTCTTGGCATCCTTCGCCATCACAGCATCTGCGATGTCTGCTTTCAGCAACAGGTTGCAGTTCTTGTCAACGACATAATACTGACCGGACTCTGTTCCGAAGTGAATGTTTCCGGCAGCGTCCACAGCAGGTGAACCTGCTACTTTCTCCTGGACTTTGTAACGTCCTACGACATTGCATTTTCCTTCTGCGTCAGCAGTTTTAGGGTCAATGATGACTATACCTCCGTCATCCTGACCTGTAGTGTAAGCAAGAGCAGCCACAACGTACCCTTCAGAAGTCACGGCAACTCCACCCTGATCCTGGGAAGCATGGTTGTCCTCCACATAATGATTTGCAATCACAGTTCCGCTGGCAGCCTCTACCACATAGACTCTCGTTCCTTTCTGGTCGGTGCAGACACCTGCAATGCATGGTTTTCCGTTAAGTGTGAGAGCAGCAATTCCTCCCATCGGCGCAGATTTGACAAAAGTAGGGTCATTTTTGTCGGACCAATGTCCCCAAGCAGCATTTACCTTATTGCTTCCGCCATTGTCGAGAGTTGTCTGAGCAACACCCCAGAGTCCGTAAACGCCACCATACCAGCTCACATATCCGTCTTTAGTAAGGAGCAGTCCGGTACGGCAACCTCCTGCAGGCTGGGCAAAGCCATTGCGCTTTCCGGTAGCCTTGTCTGCAGAAACGGCGATTCCGCTTTGACCTACACAGCCGAAGTAAACGTTCTTCTCACCGATACCTCCGATACTTGCCTGATATGCTGGTTCCGGTGTAGTACCATCTGCTCTGAACCACTCACTGAATGACCATTTTACAGTACCGTCAGCATTGTAGGCGATAAAATGACCATCCTTGTCCTTTGAACCGCAACCGATGAAGACAGTGCCGTCAGTATCGATTGAAGGAGTACCGTAGGTCTCGCCCTTATTGACAGCCTTGAACATCTGCTTCTCAAACACTTTGCCGCCGTTCTTGTCGAACTTGTAGAGTTTGTTTGCCCTGGTTGCACACCATACGCTTCCGTCATCAGCGACAGCAGGAGTCGTGATGGAGTTATAGCCTTCCATATATCCGGCCCAGAGGACTTCGAGGCCACCGGTCTTTGCAATAGGAGCCGGATCCACCACGACGAGTTTCCTCTTGCTTGCCTTGTTGCCGAGGTCATCTGTCAATGAAAGAGTCACGGTGTATGTTCCGTTGGTCTTGAATGTGTATTTCACATCCTCATCATGCTTTTCAAGCATTTCACCATCTACAGTCCAGTCGTAAGTATATGGTTTCTTTCCACCTGTACTGTTGCTGATAAAATGGATTTCATCTCCTGCATAACAAGGGTTTGCAGAAATTTCGAAACTTGCAGTAAGACTGCTTACTTCCACCTTCTGTTTCTCGCAGGCAAGAACTGATACGAGTGCGCCTGCTACCAGACAAAGAGTTTTAATCTTATTCATAATGTTTTAATTATATAGGTTTTACAATTATTGTTCTGCTCCTGAATAGCCGGGATTCTGGGTATATGCTCCGCCGGCTTTGTCTCTTTCATCCTGAGGAATAGGCCAATACATGAGGAAATCACGTCCGTTCCACTCAGAATACTGAGTATCAATCCATTTCGCGAAATCAGCAGAATGATGTCTCAGACCGATTCTCTTGATATCGAACCAGCGATGTCCCTCTGAATAGAACTCCCTGCGGTTCTCATCGAGGATAAGCGCCTCGAGTTCATCTTTACCGAGAGAGGCAGGCAAGTTCACTGATGCATATCTCTTTTCGAGAAGCGTCAGGATGGTTTCACGGGCACCCGGATAATCACCGCTCGCCCACTGTGCCTCGGCTTTTATGAGATATACGTCTGCCAATCTCATACACATAAGAGGAGACTGTGAAGGATCCGGATTCTTTACGAACTGACCGCCCTGTCCGTTAGGGAATTTGATGATCGGCTTGGGATCCTCAGCAGAGAATGTAGCAGCCTTGCGGATATCTCCTGTTCTTGTGGCATCGTCACTGTACAGACTGGCCCAGCACTCGTCTGTCGGAGAGTAGTTGTATGAGCCGTCAGTATCATTGACTCTCTCAAACAGACGGATATAATCTGTTGAGCGGATGTTGATCGGGGCGAATATGATTTCCTTATTTGAAGTGCCGTTGATGAACATTGACGCAAAATCCGTACTGTTTGAGTTCAATGAGAAGCGGCCTGACTTGATCACATCGTCGGCAAGGGCAATGGCTTCGGCGTCATGTGCCATCCAGAGCATGATTTTCGCACGGAAAGCCTTGCAGAATTCCTTGGAAGGATAGGCGAAGCTGTTGAATTCACCGAGGAGACCTTCAGCAGCCTTCAAGTCCTCGACTATCATTGACCAGACGTCTTCCTCGCTGGAGCGCGGAACGATCTCTGTGCTGCCGGAAACCTTGATGATAGGCACTCCGCCATAACGCTGCACAAGGCCGGTGTAGATCATTGCCCTGAAGAGGTATCCTGTTCCGAGTGCAGTCTTTACATCTTCATTATCCTGATTGGACGCAGCGAGAGCTGATTTTATGAGCAGGTTGGCATAGTTGAGCTTCTGGTAGCAATACTGCCATCTGGTCAACGGAATCTGTGCAGAAGCCGACTGCGTCTCGCCATGGACATCAGCATAGGAAAATCCGGGGCCTCCTTTGAAGTTTTCGGCCAAATAATCCCCTTCGAACCACAAATTGCTCAAAAATGCTTCGTACTGATGGAGAGTACCGTTTGTCAACAGCGCGAGGTCATTGTCGGTAAGCTTGTTGGCAGGAATCTGTCCTTTCGGACTCGGATTGTCCAGCCAAGAGCATGATGCCGCAAGAACCGACACGCACAAAATCATTGAAATAAATATCTTGTTTTTCATATCTGTCAGTAATATTGATTGATACATCTTTTAGAACTGGATCTGGATACCGAAGAGGTAGGACCTGAGTGACGGCTGGTAGCCGAAATCGACTCCGTAACCGGCTGATGCCGGACCGCTCGACATGGAAACTTCAGGGTCATATCCGTCATACTTCGTGAGTGTCAATGCATTGTCCACAGAGAAGAAGACTTTGGCCGAATTCGATCTGATGGCTTTCAGCACCTTGCCCGGAAGATGGTAGGAAAGGGTGATCGTCTTGAACTTGAAATAGGACGCATCCTCGAGATAACGGGTAGATGTGAGGATATTGTAATCCACGTCCCAGCCGGTATGGACACCTGAAAGAACCGGACGCGGCATGTCATTGATTCCCGAGCCTTCGCGCCAATAATGGTTCGCAGCATACTTGCTCACATTGAAATAGCTGGTCACTGACTTTCCGGCATCATCCGTCACGGTTCCAGAACTGAGTCCGAGATGCTCGGTACCTTCCTGGCCGCAGCCCTTCCATGCGGCGAACACCTTGCCTCCGATGCTGTATTGGCAGAACACTGAAAGTTCGAGGCCTTTCCAGCCGAAGTTCAGGTTCGCTCCTCCGAAGAAATCAGGAGTCGCCTTTCCGACACGCATCCTGTCGTCGTTATAGTCAATGTCGCCGTCACCGTTCACATCGGTATAGATGCAGTCACCGGCTCTTACTCCTTTTGCATAGAGTTTTGCAGGAACATCCTCGTCATTCTGGTAGATGCCCTCAAAATTAAGCATATACCAGGAGGAAACCGGCTGACCTGTGATGAGCGCATGCTTGGTACCACCATAAAGATTTGCCTGCTTTATAGGGATAATATCCTTGCCGTCAAGAAGTTTCGTAAGCTTGTTCTTGTTGTAGGATATGTTCGCGTCCATATAGAGGTGGAAGTCTCCGATTTTCAGCGGTGTACCGCCGATGGTGAGTTCGAATCCGTCATTGGATATGCTTCCGATGTTGGACGTAAGTGTCGTGTAACCTGAAGTTACAATTACCGGCTTCTGATAGAGCAGGTCATCGGTAGTAGCATGGAAATAATCGAAATCGACATGCATCCTGCCCTTGAACAGCTCAGCATTGACTCCGACATTGTATTTCGTGGAAACCTCCCATTTCAGACCCTGTGCAGGTGTGGAGAACGCAAGTCCTGACACTCCGTTATATGAGGAGCCAGCGCTGACGAGGTCCATTGCGGCCCAGTTGCTGATACCATCCATGGAACCGGTCTGTCCCGCTGATACGCGGAAACGCAACTCGTCCAGCACATCTGTCTTAGGAAAGAACTTCTCATTGGAAATGATCCAGGCGAGGGATGCTGCCGGGAAGAATCCGAATCTGGATTCCTGCGGGAAACGTGACGAGCCGTCAGTTCTGAATGAAGCATTGAGAACATATCTGTCCTTCCAGTTGAATGCTGCTCTGGCGAACCAGGATTCGAGGGCATAGGCATTGTAACCGATGCTTCCGCTGTAAATCTGGGTTCCGCTCGTTATGAGGTTGAAACTTGATGAAGGGAATGCATTGTTCGCATAATTGTCTGAAGATGCGCCGAAATTGGATGCGCTGTAATTTTCAAATGAGAAGCCCGCCATAAGGTTGTAAGTAAGGCCTTTCCACTTGTTCTCATACGATGCCACAGCATCGAACACATATCTCAGACTGGTGTTCTTCTGCTCTGAAAGCGCATGCCAGCCATCCTTGTAGCCACGCTCGGTATTGAGTTCCGTGAGCTTCTTGGTAGTATGGTCATAGATGGAATATGCACTGATGGAAGGGGTGAACTTGAAGCCCTTGAACGGTGTCAGGTCCATGGAGAAAGTGCCCTGAAGCTGAAACCTGTTGGTCCAGTAGTCTTCTTCATTGATGGCCATCACAGGGTTATGACGGACAAGGCCGTCGGTACTCATTGTCCTGTAGTCTCCGCTGTCGGCATTGACCCTGGTCTGGAATCCCTTGGAATCGGTGGTTCTCGTGCAATACGGTGTGTACCACGGCTGTTCCTCGCGGGCTGCTCTCAGCACCTTGAGCGAGCCGTCCTGCTCCTCGATCATGTCGTAGCGGGAGAATGCTCCTGACAGGTTGAGATTCACCTTGAGCCAGTCAGTAAGCTTCTGGTTCACCTTGGAACGGAGGGTATATTTTCCGAAATTGGTCTTGTTGAGATATCCCTGCTGTCCCTCGGCGCCGAATGAGAGGAATGCCTGTGTCCAGTCGTTGCCGGCCTGAACGCTGGCTGATGCAGTGTAACGCTGCGAGATTTTTCTGGAGATGGAACCTACCCAGTCGAAATCGGCGAGGTTTTCAGGAATGGCGAATGTCTTGAGTTCCTTCTTCTGGAGGTTATAGTTGTCGAAAGCCTCCTGCATGACCTTGATGTATTCCGCGGTGTTCGCCATCTCGATGTCCTTGGCAATGTTGGAAAGTCCGTATGTTCCGTTCACGCTGATTATCGGCTTGCCGGATTTTCCGCTCTTGGTAGTTATGACGATTACGCCAGAGTTCGCTCTTGAACCATAAATGGCTGTGGCAGAGGCATCTTTCAGCACCTCCATGCTTTCAATATCAGAGGCGTTGATGTTAGGATAGGACTCTGCAGGAATACCGTCCACCACATAAAGCGGGCTTGAGCTTCCGGCAATGGAATTGACTCCTCTGATTATGACATTGGGACTTGAACCCGGGATTCCTGACGCACTGTTGATACTCACGCCAGGTGCTCTTCCCTGAAGCGCCTTGATCGGGTCCATTTCGGCACCACGGTCCACCTGGTCCATTTTCACGGATGTGATGGACGAGCTGACCAGCCTCTTGGACTGGCTGCCGTAACCGACCACGACGGTCTCCTCGATGGCAAGCATGTCTTCTTCAAGTACGACTCTGACAGGGGTGGCATCCTGAGGCGTCGCTATCTTCTTCTCGGCATACCCGAGACAGGAAAATGTCAGTTCACGGACATCGCCATCAACAGTCATGGAGAAGTTTCCGTCAATGTCGGTGAGGCATCCCTGATTCGCTTTGCCGCTGATCACTGCCACACCGACGATTCCGAGTCCGGTCGCATCCACCACTTTTCCCGTTACAGTATGTTTCCCGACTTTCGGGCTTGCTTTCACGGGTGAGACGAGGGCGATCTGACGTCCTTTGATCGTGTAGGTAATTCCTGTCCCGTCCAAGATAGTCTTTACCGTCTGCTCTATGTCCGCATTCTTCACATTGACAGTAACTTTCGCATTCGCGTCAATGTTCTGGGCGTCATAGAAGAACGAGTAATTACTGTTCTTTTCCACCGCCGCAAGTGCCTCGCGGAGCGTGACACTTTTCAGATTCAGCGTTATCTTCTCCTGAGCCAATGCGGTTCCGCACATGAGCAGGAAAAAGGATATTGCTGCGCATATCAACTTTTTAGCTTGCATAAGATTATGTGATTTATTCAATAGACTATTCTAATAGACAATCGCAGATTTAGGGCTCTCGAAACGGTAATTCACCCTTGTCGTAGCGCTGATGATGGAAAGCACTGACTCGAGAGACTCATCGGTTATGGTGAAGTTTATGCAGCCCTTTCCGACCAGATTGTCGGCCAGGACGACATTGACCCCATACCATTTCGACAGGTCATGGCAAACCTTGTCGAGCGTGGCATCCTGGAATGACAGGCGCTCAGAGCACCACAATATGGATCCGCGGACGTCGCCCTTGTCGATACGCACTTCGCCGCTTTTCTTGTCATAGACAGCCACCTCGCCGGGTTTCATTATGCTTTCTTCCTCTTTTCCGATTCTCGTCAATGACACTGAACCCTCGACCAGACTGACAATCACCTCATCAGGTCGTGAATCCACATCGAATTTGGTTCCCAATACCTTGATTTTCAAGCCTCCCGTCTCTATGATGAACGGTTTTCTCTTGTTTTTGAAAACATCGAAGAACACGCGGCCGTCCGCCGTGATGTTTCTGGTCTTCTTGCCGAATGATTCTTCGTATGAGACGGACGCTCCTGTGTCGAGCGTGACGTCGCTACCGTCAGGAAGGCTGACACGGCTCTTTCCTGAAACGCTTGCAAACTCCACAGCCTTACTGCCGGAGGACTCATATATATTATAACCTGTCTCTTA
>ERZ1026780.2407-NODE-2407-length-10946-cov-6.236250_pt1 | contig 10946 bp, 10 predicted proteins | sample MGYA00380126_ERZ1026780 | MGnify/ENA primary metagenome ERZ1026780 (study PRJEB33269, sample SAMEA4719762) | human gut metagenome | biome: human-associated habitat; feature: organic feature; material: feces | place: Cameroon | collected 2013-10 ... | reverse complement strand
ATTCCCGAGGGCATTATTTAAATACATCCTACCTATGTGACGCAGCTCACGCAACTATCAAGAGCCGGACCCTGTGGAGTCCGGCGGCAGCAAGACAACGCCGGCAAGGCACAAAACGGAAAGATATGAACGACAGAGGAACATACGACGGTGTTCCGACCCGTCTGAAGGTCGCTGACGTCCTTGTCAACTACGGCAAGGACGTCAGCTTCACGCGCAGCGGTCTCATCAAGTCACCGTTCAGGGACGAGAGGACCCCGTCCTTCCATATACTTGCCGGAGGATACGGTTGGGTGGATTTCGGGGACGGGACAAAGGGAGGCGTGATAGACCTCGTCATGAGGCTGGAGCACTGCGACAGGACCTTTGCCGTCAGACGCCTTGCCGAGATGAGGAACGGAGGACGTCTCTTCGTGCCGTCAGGACAGCAGGCCTCGCGGCTTGCCTGTCTCCGGGCACCTGCATTGAAAGTGGTGTCATTCTCATACGTGTCAGACTGCACCCTCCTCAGGTATGCCTCCGGACGCGGGATATCAGAGGACGTGCTGCGCATGTATTGCCGCGAGGTAGCAGTGCGGACTGGCCGTTCAGGCTCAGTGCGGACTTACATAGGATTTCCTAACAACGGGGACGGACATGTACTTAGAAGTGCGGTATCCGGACCCGGAGGAAAGCGGTGCACCAATTCCGCGCCGACTTATCTTGCTCCCGACGGCATGATCACGGCCGGCCCGGCCGATTGTGCCGTCGCCGTGTTCGAAGGGTTTTTCGACTTCCTCTCCTTCATCGAGAGGAGACGCCCCGCGCACGGAACCATGCCCGGCTGCGACGTCTGCGTCATGAACAGCGTGGCCAACCTGAAGAGGTCCCTGGACTTCATCCTGGGACACAGGAGGATCGACCTGTTCCTGGACAACGACAAGGCAGGAAGGGACACCTCCGAGGCGATCATCAAGGCCGCGCCTGGCATCTCCGTCATGGACCACAGCGGAGAATATGCCGGTTACGGCGATCTCAACGAGTTCCACATGAAGGAACCCATGGAATGAACTTCATCTTTAATTTTTACAGATATGGAACAGACACAAGAGAACAAGACAGCGGGAAAGAAAGAGATTTCCTACCCGAAGTTCATTCAGGAAAGGCTTGACCGCATTCCGTGGGAAGAGCTGGAAGCGTCCTACGGCATCAGGAAGGACTACATCCTCGGCAACGAGCAGGTGGCAAGGCAGCTGGCATCCGGCCAGGTGACGGACTATGTCAGATGCTACGCCAAGGTCAGCAACCTCATGGTCATCGGGCCGATGGCGCTGCAGGCCAACTTCAGGAACGACAGGGTCGAAGTGAAGCACTTCACGGTCAACCCGAACCCCGACCTCAGCGTCTACGGCGACGCCCTCCGCAGCGACAAGGTCGCGGAGAGGCTCATGGACACGTACGAGTACACCGTCAAAGATGACGAGGGGAAGGCTGTCCGCAAGGAGACCAGGCACTCGTTCGCCAACGGCGGCAGCCCGATCACCATCACGCGTCAGAACCCCGACGGAAGCGAATCGAAGACAAGATGCCTCGTGTCGTTCGACGGGTTCGTGAGGAACAGGGACGGAGAGATCATCCGCGGCACGCAGAAGCTTTTCCTCACGCCGTGCGCCGAGGTGCAGACCTATCTCGAGAAGGTAGCCCCGACGATGTACGGCCACGAGTTTACGCCGGAACAGCGCGAGGCGCTTTCCGAGGGGAAGGACCTCTACATCGAGGACTTCAAGACGAAGGACGGGAAGACCTTCGACGCGGTCGTGCAGTACAACGCAGTGCTGAGGCAGGTCGTCAAGGTGGACACCCCGTTCTGGAGGGAGACCGTGCGCAAACGCAACGAGGCTTCGAGGACCGCGGCTCCGGAGAAGAGACAGGAGACCGAGCAGAAGAAGGCTCCCGCAAAGAAAGAGGAAGCGCAGGAGACGGCTCCGAAACGGGCACGGAGAGTATAGGGATTCATTCACCGGGAGCGTCAGACAGGCGCTCCCTTGTAATATTCAGACCATGACAGCAATAGAGACACTCGCGAGGATGTATGCCGACCAGTTCATCGACAGGTTCGCATCAATCGAGGGACACTGGACGGAACCTCTAGTGGATCCGTGCCGCCACCCTCACCAGAACATATCCGGCAACGCATACAGGGGCTGCAACCGCAGCTTCCTGCCTGTCATCTCCACCTTCCGCGGATACCGGCTGCCGCTGTGGATGACAGTGGCCCAGATGCACGACATGTCCGTCTGGCCGAAGAAGGGGACGTCCGGAGTGCCCGTGTCCTTCACGGACATCTACATAAGGGACAAGGCCGACGGGACGAAAAGCCGTGTCTCTGTGGAGCAATATGATAAAATGAGTGCAGAAGAGAGGAATGAGAAGAACCTACAGAAAATCTTCCGTACTAAATGGTACAAGGTCTTCAATATCAGCCAGACCACATTTCAGGAGACCTATCCGGAGACGATGGCCGAGATAGAACGGCTTTTCGGCGCGGACGACGGAAGTAGCATCAGCTCCGAGCCTCTCGACAGGATGGTTTCCGAAAACAGCTGGCTGTGTCCGGTCCGTATCGACGACGGCTGCACCGCCGCGGCGTACGACCGCGACAACGACGTCATCACCATGCCGCCAAAGTTCAGGTTCAGCGACGACAGGGCGTTTTACAGTTCGCTGCTTAGGGAGATGGCACGCTCGACGGGAAGCGAGATGCGTCTTGACAGAGGAATCTGGTCGGATTTAAAGGGCGACATTGCGATGGAAGCATTGGTCAGCGAGCTGTCTGCGGCCTCGATGGGCGCCCTGCTCGGATTGGGAGTGACGATGGACGCGGGCTCGGAGCGTTTCTTAAAGTCGTGGGTAGAATCCATCAACTCTTCTCCTCAAATTATTTATGACGCAGTCAGAGAGTCAGCAAGGGCGACAGACTGTCTCGGAAAAGTCCTAGGACTTGACATGGTCAAGGGTGTTGACATCACTCGAATCATGGCTCGTCAAGATGCGGAGAAAGCAGAAAAGTCCAGACGGAGGCAGGAGTCAAGAATAGCAAGGTCCCTTTCGGAGGGCACCGTAAAGATAAGTCGTCGAAGCAATGGAGGAAGAAGGATATGATAGGAATAATCGCCGGAGAGATAATAGGCTCTCCATACGGGAAGGAGAATATCCCCGACATAAACAGGATATTCTTTCCTCTCTTTGAGGACAATAGGGTGATTGATCCAAAGACATACCGAGAGCGTAACTATAAGGCGGCTCCTGGCAGGATAACTGATGCCGTACTGAAGCTTAGCGATAATGTCGAGTCTTTTACCGTCTCTAAGCAGGACAAGGGCGAAGCGATGTGCCAGGCAATAGTTATAGGGAGGACTGATGCGAGATTCAAAATGCCGTTTGAGAAGCATGAAGAGTCCGTGGCATCATTTCTACGATTCTTTCCCGAGTCGATGCACAATGACATTGCCGATGCCGCGGACGCGGCTTACCGGCTTGAGAGGAAACTGGGCGACACCCTCTTCGGGCAGATGGGACAGATGAACCCTCCCAGGCCGGAGGTTGTGTCCGCTATGCTCAAGGGACAGCTCGTGCCGGACCATGACGGGACATACACCAAGGGCGACGGCAAGGCGGACGACGGCATTGCCCTTCAGGGAGCGATATGTGCCGTTGGACAGTCCCGGTCCTGGGAGGAGGCAGTCAGGAGGGCTACCGCACTGGGAGGCAACAGCCCCCTTGTCGCGGCCCTCGCCGGAGGACTCGCAGAGATAGCCTTCGGCATGCCGGAGGATATGGAGTTCCGGGCGAAAGAGTATCTGAGCCGCGAGCAGTTGGCGCTCCTTCAGCGCGGAGAGAACAACGTCAGCGAGTCGAGGGTCAATGCAGGAGCGGATGCCCCGAAGGTGACGGAGTCCGAGACACGCATATCCGTGTTCTCGCTTCCGGGTCGCACGAAGGTATACGCCATACCTGAAGGACGGCCGGACATCGAGAAATCCATCAGGAAGGTGAATCCGGACAGCGTGTTCGTGAGCCGGGACGGGATGGACAGGATTGTCGAGAGGGTCAGCACGAGGCTGGACGCCGACGGGAAGACCCTCGGGGGCACTTTCGTCGACTCTCCCCGGCCTGAGATGAGACTGATGTATTTCCGCCTCAAGGACGGGAAGCTCTACTCGCCGTCAACCCTGCCGGAAGGCAAGGGATTTCCTCCGCTCGACACCAGGATGAAGACGAGGACCGAGTTTGCCCGTTTCGTGGAGTCGGCGTCTGCCGTCCGCTACGAACAGGAGCGCAAGGTCGGCCACGACCCGGCTGCAGGGCATCTCCGTTTCGAATCCGCGTGGTATCTTGACATCGAGCGCGACAGGGTGCGGCTCTTTAAGGGAGACATGGCCTACGGGGAGTTCGGACTGGACGACAAGGGACGGATGAGGGTGAACCAGAACGTGGTCGGAGGCCGTTTCGGCGGAGAATACCTACAGGCTGCGATGGACAACCAGAGGATCTTCCACAAGAACGACGGCCCGGCGGAGATCCTGGCGAAGCTCGGCGAGAAATGTCTTGACGACGGGTTCATCCCGGATGAGGAACGGTCGTTAAAGTCCAACTACGAGACAATGATAGAAGACCTCTCCAGGATTGACGGAGAAATTCCCAGTGCGAGGCCAGTGTCGGATGAGGAGATGTCAGTGAGGACGGCAGCAACCAAAGTTAGGCGTGACTATGCGTCCTCTTCAGAGGTAAGGAACTTCGACGAGGCCCTGTACGGTTCGATGCATAAGGGAGCGGTCTTCACCATAGGCCATTCCAACCTGCCGATAGAGGAATTCATCGCAAATCTCAGGCGCAACGGAATCACCGTTGTCAGGGACATCCGGAGCTGGCCGCAGTCGAAGGCCTTTCCGCAGTTTTGCAGGGAGGCCTTGAAGGATTCCCTGGAGAAAGCGGGGATAAAGTATGTCTTCAACGGCGACGTGATGGGAGGGCATATCAGACGGACCGCCCTTCCGGACGAGGGAGAAGGAGTGCGCTTCACAATGTCCGAGGGCGGATACGCGCAGCGGACGCGTGAGAATGCCGTGAAGGCGGACCTTACGGTCGCGTTCGCGGCAGACTTCACCACGGCAGGAGAGAGGCTGACGGAGAAGGCCGCAAAAGGGAAGATCATACAGATACCCATGGAGAAGGGAGCATGTGATCCGAAGGCCATGGCGTCCGACATACTGTCCTGCATGACGGAGAGGGAGCGCTCCGCCCCGCTTGAAATCAATATCGCCGGGAACGGCATGGACACGTTCGCGGCAAGAGGATTCTCAAGGGAACAGGTGACGTCGGTCATCGTGTCGGTGATAAGGGAACTGGCGGAAACGGGCGGCATTGACATACGTTGCATCAGGAGCGGCGGACAGAGCGGCGCTGACGAGGCCGGCATCATGGCGGCCAAGGCACTCGGCATCCCTGCCGAGGTGCATGCCCCGAAGGGATGGCTGATGCGTACGGAGGACGGGAAGGACGTGTTCAGCGAATACTCCTTCAAGGAGAGGTTCGTAACAATGCCGCCGAGAGACCTGTCCTACGAGGAGACGGCGCGGACTGAAGGGTTCAGAAAGGTGTATGACGAGATGGTCGCGGACTCGCGGAAGGGAGAAAGGCAGGCCGTCATGTGCGCCGAGACCTCTCCGTCAGACTGCCACAGGTTCGCGTGCGTCGGGTACGCCCTATATCACCCGTCACTTGTCGGGAGGCGGTTCAATCCGGTCGACGTGCAGCATATCAAACGCGACGGATCGACCATATCCCAGGAGGCACTTGAACGCAAGTTCTGCAGGGACTTCCGCGTGGAATACACGGAGTCCGGGCTGCCGGCGGTGATGAAGAGGATAGGAGAACGCATCCAGCATCCGAGACCAGAGGACAAGGCGATAAGGCTGTCCATGAGTCATCAAAATCAGGGCAGGAGGAGATGATATGGGGATATTGGAGATAGCGGTAGCCGCATTGTCGGTGATGGGCGGAACGACTGTCGGCTCTGCCATTACCGGGGCCGTCATGGGAAGCCGCCGTGAGATCGGCGCGTTCCGGGGATTCCTTTGGGGACTGTTGCTCCCCGTGGTCGGCATAGGAAGGGTCTGGATAAGCGGCAGGATTGTCAGGCATGACAATACCGAACGCACACTGAACAACAATGGCACAAGTCAGATTGCTGCTGAAGCTGCCAGAAAGCAGTATGAAATGGACAACCCCAAACACCGGTATGACAGGCCTGTGCAAGTCCGGACCAATGAAAATGCAGACAGGCAGGAGCAGGACATTTCAAGATCAAGCAGAAGATAATCACAATGCAGAACGACATGGACAATTACCTTCGTGACCTGGCAAGGTCCTGCGCGAAGGAGGCTTTCGAGAAAGCCAAGGAAAAGGCATCGAGGTCGGACTTCATGGGAATCAACTCCGGGAAGGTGGCCAAGATAGTAGTGAACAACAGGAAAGGTGCAGATGACATGCTCCTGGGTCTTGCGGCAAAAGCGGAATGCGCTGCGAGCCTGCCTGATCTAATTCTGATACACAAGGCGGTATACAGCATTCTTGAGACAGTCGATTGTCCGCTCCAGAGGGCTCATCTCGGTCCGGACGAGTACGGGATGTTCCGTTCGGACAGCATCCCGGAACTGAATCTGGACAACTGCTACCTAGGAAACATATACGGACTGTCCACACGTCAGGATGACACATGTATATTTATCACGATTAGGGAAATTGCCATTGCCAAACGAAAGGTACCACAGATGGGAATATAAGTCGGAGGTGTTTGATATGTTGGGAATACTTGAAAGGTCTGTGGGTAATTCGGAAAAAGATATGATTATGCTGTTATTGTACCATGATTTAAAGCTGACTCCAGGAGAATAAACCTTATCATCCATTGTGGTGTTGAAATAGAATAGGTTTTCGTTGTTTATTATAAACCAATCCTTTATTAATTTCCCATTATAGTATTCATCCTTACATTGACAGCAACCAATATAGCCAAAGGGGGTATGGTTTAGAGAACATACTGAATACTTATCATAATGCAATGTCTCAGATTCTCCATAACCCTTGTTGATAGTGATATCAATATCCTTAGTTACCTCTACCGAACCATTCCATTCCATTAATTGTTGTTTTGTCTGATTGTTGAATAAACTAACCCATAATTTATTGTTTCTAAGTCCCCATAGTACTGCTGTATCTCCTTGTGCGCAGTGAATATTGTGCCAGTTATCGTCGGAGAGCATGTCCGGATAAAGGTTAAGTCCTTCTATGCTATTGAGATCGATACCATCTTTATCTTTAATGTTGTTAATATAACCCATAATCCCATCATCTGAAGGATTTTCTGTGTTTTTTTTGCACCCAAACGCGAAAAAAAGATTATGCAATAACTGATTAGGAGTCTTGAACAAATCTTTAACATCTTGAAATCTAAATCATTCTTTCCGAGTTTTCCGCCGGGCAACGTACCAAGGATGAGGATTCTTGGTTCATCGCACAGCAGTGGCGAGAAACCATAGACTCTGTGTATATGATTAAGCCCAACCTCCATCTATTAGCAGCAAACTGTTTTCCCTATTATTGTCCTGACCCGAAGAATTTCTGTTCCCAGGCTCAGAGCTGAACTATAATGACTATCTGATTTTGGCTAACCCGTCTTGCAGCTTGGTAATCGTGCCCGTATACTGCTCTTCCAGCTCCGTAAACTGTTCGTCGGTCATAGCCTGGGCTGTTCCGATTTTATCAATAGCCGCGCCCAGATCTTCGTCATCGGCATCAAACACATTGAGGATGGTTTTGAAACTCTTATCGAAGATGAAGAGATAGTTCCCGATTGTTTTACTACCACCCCGCGTATTACATCTGAAACTATGGATGGCAGACCATCCGATAAATCCTGTTGAAAGAGTATCGGCCATTGATTTGATCTGCTTCAAGTTTCTGACAGATGCCCGAGTGCATTCAACCGAGGCAATGAGCTCTTCTATTGCTTTCTTACGAGCTTTATTATATTCCCTTGTGCTGGATGAAGACCAACCGCCGCTCCAAATATCCATAGTACGAGAGGCGTCTTCATATTCTTCATGATGCTCTTCTGCTTCTTTCTCTTTCTCTACCGAATCGAAGGCAAGAGCAAGAATCTGACTATTCATCATAGGCTGATTATAAGCGCTATCTATAGATGTCTCTATTGGTTCGTAACTCTCATAATCAAAGAGATTCTTGAACATGTAATCCTTGATTAATGCGGCAGCTTTCTGCTCATTTGACTTGCAGGCAGAAAACGAAACAATGGCGAGGACCAGCAGGATTGTGTATTGTAAGACCTTTTTCATATTTATGTGTTATTAATAGCGCTTGCAATTCCAAAGGTACGAAAAAAATTAGTCCCGTCCCAATTAAGGTGATGGACGAGTAGGACACTTGGGACGTGGAACACTTTTGTCTATGCGGCCGAAAATCATTAACTTCGCGCTATGACCGAAGAGGAACTCAAAAAGAAGAATATTCGTTTCAATCGGTGGGCATTGCTTATCGGCCTGCTACTAGTTGCCGGTGGTTTTGTCCTTGCCATCCTTTTGGATAGCGACTGGTGGGCGCTTGGTGGTTGTGCGGCTCTGGCTCTCTTGATGACCATATTCGGCTCGGATGAAAAGCATCCTGGAAAGCTTGGCAAAGGAGGCCTCGTTTTCGGTGCCGGTCTATTCTTCCTGTGGAGGGCAGTCAAGTACCTCATTCTATCACTTTGATAATCTTTCCTGCTATGATCTACGTTGCCTCCAGCTGGAGAAACCCATACTACGAGAATGTGGTAAAGCGCCTCAAGAAAGAAGGCTTTCCTGTATACGACTTCCGCAATCCACCTCACGGTGGCAAGGGCTTCCATTGGACTGACGTGGACGAAAACGCCCCGAATTGGACGTTCAAGGAGTATGAGGAAGGATTCACCATCCACTCGCGGAACGTCAGTTTGAGGCCGATTTGGAGGCTCTGAAGAGTTCATCGGCCTGCGTCCTCGTTCTTCCTTGCGGCCGCAGCGCTCATACCGAAGCAGGTTGGATGGCTGGAATGGGTAAGCGCGTCATCGTCTATATTCCCGAAATGCAGGAGCCGGAGCTGATGTACAAACTCTTTGACGAGGTCGTGGACAATCTCGATGACCTGGTCAAATGTTTTTATTATGACGGAGAGATCAGGGAGTAATTCTCGATAGTTCCTTCTCGATGAAAGGCAGAAGCTGATCGTCGGCCGGGAGCCAGTTCACGCTGCGGAGTTCATCGGAACGGAGCCAGCGAGCGGCTTCGTGCTCGTTCAGGTGCAGGGCGTCATTCAGCAGGGAGCACATATAGCAGTGCATCGTGAGGTGGAACTTGGGATAGTCCCATTCGATGGTCGTAAGGAATTTATCGATACTGATTTCGGTGTCCAGCTCCTCTCGTATCTCGCGTCGGAGTGCTTGGACCGGACTTTCACCCGGCTCAACCTTGCCGCCAGGTGCCTCCCAATAATCCTTCCATTCGCCGTAGCCCCGCTGGGTGGCGAAGATAGTATCCCCTTTGCGGATGATGGCGGCTACGACTTCTATTGCCTTCATAATCAGAAGATGGTACGATTAGGATTGTATTCCCCGTGATAGTTCTTATAATTCCTTTGATCAGTGTTCTGGAGAGTGCAACGGATGTGCTCTTGTCTATAACCCACCACCGAACAATCAGTCACCAATGCATAGCGCTCATATTTCCCACAGGTGAATTTTATTATTCTGATGGTTTTCGTACTTCCGTTCCCGCGGTCTAACAATTCCATGATTTTCTTCTGTACACTCCGCTCGCACTTATTCCAAACGTCCATATCGCCGGATTTGACCTCATAGGAGTCCTTTTTCTTCTTGACTTTGTACGTATAGGAACAAATATCTACAACACTTACAATCTGGTCCTTCATATCAAAGACGTAAGTGTAATTGGTCGTTGGCTCTACTTCGGATGCCGGTAATAGATCTGGATTAGAAACAATACTACTAAAAGCACGAGGGACGCGACTGTCAATAGTCATTTCATTATCGGCATACACTTTTTGGCCATTTTGGAACGTTTCCTCAGTACTATTATCACAACTGATGTGATAGTCCTCTACTGAAATGTCAAATGTGTAGCGAATCTGAAAACCGGGCCATTCTCTTCCAGCGCCCATCCAATAGGCCCAGTCCTCCGATTTCTCACTCTTCCCTGCATAATAAACGATGTCGTCTATATTGAGTGTGAGTACGTATTTATCAAGAGCATCTTGCATAAGAGCATAGCCCTTAGGTTTATCTATGCGATATGATTTAATAACGTGCTCACGTTCTTTGCAGAACTCATTTATTGCAAGCGTCTTATTATACTCTTCTTCTGATACTTCTTTGAACTCTTTAAAAGCGGAGCGACGGCTGACCGTACGCGTTTTATCCGTCGTTACCGTGCCCCATATCTTGCCCAGATTATATGCCCAATACGTACACTCTACAGTACCGCTCTTCTTTTCAGTTTTTGAGATTTTTATCACCTTGCCAAAGAAGGAGTCAGAATCAACCACGTATGCCCACTCTGCCTTACATGAATACTTAGTCCCGTCTTCTTCCTCTTCCCATGTCCGGGGGCCATTTTCTAATGGCAGCGCCAATAAAGTAAGCTTACTCTTGATGGTCGTCCCTCGCGGCGTCAATGAGCTTGTTGATGTGCGAGAGACGGAATAGATTGCAACATCGGTATATTGTAATTCGTATGTTGTTTCAGAGATAGTCTTCCATTCTGGCCATCCACCATAGCTGATTACATGGCTATATTTCCTCCTCAAGGTCTTCATACCATTCTCCAATACAAATTCTTCAGCCTCTCGCACTC
>ERZ1026780.2404-NODE-2404-length-10955-cov-4.543394_pt1 | contig 10955 bp, 10 predicted proteins | sample MGYA00380126_ERZ1026780 | MGnify/ENA primary metagenome ERZ1026780 (study PRJEB33269, sample SAMEA4719762) | human gut metagenome | biome: human-associated habitat; feature: organic feature; material: feces | place: Cameroon | collected 2013-10 ... | reverse complement strand
ATCTACACTAGATCGCTCGTCGGCAGCGTCAGATGTGTATAAGAGACAGGAGCTTCTGGCCGTGCGCTACAGGACCTCGGTGCAGCTGGTGGCCATGAGCGCGCTGATGATCATTTTTCTGGCCATTCCCCTGGGCGTGGTCAGCGCGGCCCATAAAAACAGCCTGCTGGATCAGACACTGACGGTGTCTTCCCTGATCTTTGTGTCTTCGCCGCCGTTTTTCACCGGGATTTTGCTGATGCTGCTGTTTACCATGGTCTGGCCGGTCTTTCCCACCTTCGGCACCGGTGCGAATTTCTGGGACAACATGAAATATCTGTTTCTGCCGGCGGTATCGCTGGCGGCGGTGCGGGTGGCGCTGTCCATGCGCATCACCCGGAGCAATATGGTGGAGCAGCTGCAGGCGCCCTATATCCAGACGGCCACGGCCAAGGGCCTTTCCCGGCGGACCATTGTGTATAAGCACGCCCTGAAAAATGCCGCCATCCCCATCATGACCGTCACCGCGCTGGACATTTCCGGCATGTTGGGCGGCTCCGTTCTGGTGGAAAAGGTCTTTTCTTTGAACGGCGTCGGCACCCTGCTGGCAGATTCCATTACAAAGTCAGATTATCCCGTGACGCAGAGCATCACGCTCATCATGGTGCTGGTCTTCATGCTGTGCAATCTGTTTGTGGATATCATGTATGGCGTCATTGATCCGCGGGTGCGGCTGGATTAAGGAGGCGCTTTATGAAAAAGAACAAAGCCTTTTCGGCCAAACGAAATACGGGAACGCTGTTTACCGTCCCGGTGGTGATCGCCATGGTGGTCCTGTGCGTCATTATTTTCTGCGCGGTGTTCGCGCCGCTGATCTCGCCTTACGACCCGGTCTATCAGGACATCGGCGCGGCGCTCAGCGGCCCCACGGACCAGCATATCCTGGGCACGGACAGCGTGGGCCGCGACCTGCTGAGCCGCCTGTTTTACGGCGGACGGACCACCATCGTGGGCGGCCTGGCCATCATCTCCCTTTCCATCCTGCTGGGCCTGCCCATCGGCCTGTTCTGCGGGTATTACGGCGGGCTCATTGATTCCATCTTCATGCGCGTCTGCGATATCCTGCTGTCCTTCCCCTCCATGCTGCTGGCCTTCGTGCTGGTGGCGGGCTTTGGCCGGGGCAGCATGAATAACGCCATCATCGCTCTGGGCGTGATCTATGTGCCGGGTCTGGCCCGGCTGGTGCGCTCCCTGACGCTGGTGGAAAAAAACAAGGTCTATGTGGAGGCCCTGCGCTCCATGTGCTATTCCAATCTGCGGATCATGTTTGTCCACATCATCCCAAACTGCATTTCCAGCGTCATCATCCAGCTCACGCTGGACATGGGCTACGCCGTGCTGGACCTTGCGGGCATGAGCTTTCTGGGCTTCGGCGTTCAGGCGCCAACGGCAGACTGGGGCAATATGCTCAACGAGGGCCGGGGCTATCTGATGCAGAAGCCCATGCTGGCCATCCTGCCGGGCCTGTGCATCATTGCGCTGGTGGTCTCGCTGAATATCTTCAGCGACGGGCTCTACCGCTATCTGGAGCCCCAGCAGCGCAAGCTGCCCACCTTTAAGAAATACGACCGAATGCGCGCCAGAGCGCTGAAAAAAGCGGGGGTGAAAAACGATGGCTGAGCTTTTGGAGATCCGGGATCTTTCCGTGGAGATCATGTCCACCCGCGGCCTGGTCCACGCCGTCCGCGGCGTCAACCTGACGGTGGAGGCAGGCTCCATCCACGGCATCGTAGGCGAATCCGGCTGCGGCAAGAGCGTCACCTCCCGCTCCATCCTGCGGCTTTATGACAAGCGCTATGTGCGCACCCGGGGCCAGATCCTCTTTGACGGGCAGGACCTGCTGGAATGCTCGGAAAAGCAGATGCAGAAGATCCGCGGCAAGCAGATCAGCATGATCTTTCAGGACCCCATGACGGCACTGAATCCGCTCTATAAGGTGGGCGACCAGATCGCGGAGGTCTACACCCGCCATTTCGGCGATTCCCGGAAGGAGGCCCGGAAAAAGGCGCTGGAGATGCTGGAGCTGGTGGGCATCCATCCGGCGGAGGTGCGCTACGAGCAATATCCCTTTGAGTTTTCCGGCGGGATGCTCCAGCGGGCGGTGATCGCCATGGCGGTGGCCGGCGGGCCAAAGCTGATCATTGCCGACGAGCCCACCACCGCGCTGGATGTGACCATTCAGGCGCAGATCCTGGAGCTGCTGCAGAAGCTGCAGCGGGAGCTGAATGTGGCCATCCTGGTCATTACCCATAACTTCGGCATCGTCTCGGAGATCTGCGACACCGTCTCCGTGATGTATGCGGGGACCGTTTTGGAGACGGGCTCCAAGGAGGATGTTTTTCGCAGCCCCGCCAATCCTTACAGCCGGGCGCTGATGGAGAGCATCCCCCGCCGGGGCGTCAAGAACCAGCGGCTCCGCACCATCCCCGGCATCCCGCCGGAGCTGTTTGACGAGATGGCGGGCTGTCCCTTCGCGCCCCGGTGCGAATATGCGGCCCAGCGCTGCCGGGAGGAGAAGCCGAAGCTCATGCCGCAGCGCACTGCGGGCAGCCAGCCTCATTTGGCGGCCTGTCATTACGCGGAGGGAGGACAGGATCATGTGTGATGTGAAAAACGCCGTGCCCTGCATAGAGGTTCGCGGCCTGAAAAAATACTATCCCTTTAAGGGCGGACGGACGCTGCGGGCCGTAGACGGCGTGGATCTGACCATCCACACCGGCGAGATCTTCGGGATCGTGGGGGAATCCGGTTGCGGAAAGTCTACCCTGGGCAAGTGCATGATGCGTCTCACCGACCTGACGGAGGGGCAGGTGCTGTTTCAGGGGAAGGATATTTCCAGCCAGAGCCGCAAGGCCCTCCGCAGCGAGCTGCAGCGGATGCAGATGATCTTTCAGAACCCCTATTCCAGCTTCAATCCCAAGCTGAAGCTCTCCTATTCTCTGGCAGAGCCCTGCCGCCTGAAGGGCATGAGCAAGCCCCAGATCAAGGAGCGGATGGATCAGTTCCTGCAGTATATTTCTCTCTCGGAAAACGAGCTGAACCGCTTTCCCCATGAGCTTTCCGGCGGGCAGCTCCAGCGTCTGGCCATCGCCCGGGCGCTGCTGCTGGATCCGGAGTTCATCGTGGCCGACGAGCCGGTCTCCGCGTTGGATGTTTCCGTGCAGGCCCAGATCCTGAACCTGATCGCCGACCTGAAGCAGAACTTCCGCATGACCATGATGTTCATTTCCCACGATATGACCGTGGTGGAGCACATCTGCGACAAGGTGGCGGTGATGTATCTGGGCGCGGTGGTGGAATGGGGCGAGAGCGACGCGGTCTTCCGCAATATCCAGCATCCCTACACCCAGGCGCTGATCTCCGCGATCCCCGTCATCGACCTGGAGCAGCAGAAAAAGGAGCGCATCCTTCTGCAGGGCGATATCCCAACGGCGCTGGAGGAGCACAAGGGCTGCCGCTTTGCTTCCCGCTGCTCCCGCTGCCAGGAGATCTGCAGGAGCCAGCCGCCCCAGCTCCGGGAGACGGAGCCCGGCCACTATGTGGCCTGCCATTGCTGTTAGTTTGGCAAAGGTCAAATTGACATAACAAAATAAAAACAGAAAGGAAAATGACTCATGAAAAAGCTCCTCTGTGCATGTCTGGTCATCGCCATGCTGGTCACACTCACGGCCTGCGGCGGGAAAGACGGTGAAAAGACCTCCGGCGAAAAGATTGTTCTCAATGTTCACATGAACGGCGACCCCGTTGCCATTGATCCTGCCTTTGCCTATGACAACGCCAGCAGCCTTGTGGTCAACCAGATCACCGAGAGCCTGCTGACCCATAATCAGGACAACACCCTCAAGCCCAACCTCTGCAAATCTTTTGAAGCCACCGACCCCTGCACCTATGTTTACCAGATCCGGGACGATGTGACCTTCTCCGACGGCACGCCCATGACCATGGACGATGTGATCTATTCCATCCGGCGGCATCTGGACGCGGACCTTGGCTCCTATATGAACTGGTTCTTTGCCAATGTGACCTCCGTGGAGGCCACCGGCGAATGGGAAATGACCATCAAGCTGGCCGAGCCGCAGGCCACCTGGCAGTATGTTCTGGCAACCTCCGCGGGCATGATCGTCCAGAAGAAGTTCTGCGAGGAGCACGCCGGCGAGGTGGGCTCCGCCTCTGTGGGCATCATCGGCACCGGCCCCTTCATCTTTGAAAAGTGGGAAAACGGCTCCAAGGTGATCCTGAAGAAGAACGAAAACTACTGGGACAAGACCGCCAAGACCAATGTGGATGAGATCGTCTTCAGCATCATCGCCGACGATACCACCATCGCCACCGCTCTGAAGAGCGGGCAGGTGGATCTCTCCTGGGATTTCTCCAGCAAGCTGGTGGAGACCATCCAGGGCTTTGATAATGTGGAGCTGAAGAGCTGGAGCGGCATGGGCATCGAATATCTGGCCTTCAACAATATGCGCAAGCCCTTTGACGAGGTGAATGTCCGCAAGGCCATCGCCTATGCCATCGATCTGGATTCCATCTTCAACAATGTGATCAAGGATTCCGGCATCAAGGGCGATCTGCTGCCCATGACGGATTCTCTCTTCACCGTGGAGGCCGACCGCTGGAAGCAGTATGTCAAGGACCACGGCGGCCATGTCTACGATCTGGACAAGGCGAAGGAATATCTGGCCGCGTCCTCCGTGCCCAACGGCTTTGATTTCACCATGTATGTGTCTCAGGCCAGAAGCCAGGCTTACGATGTGGCGCTGGTGGTCCAGCAGAACCTGAAGGCGCTGAATATCAATGCGGAGATCGTCACCCTGACCCAGGACGAGGTCTACGCCTATCAGTTCGGCAATATTCTGGACGCCGAAGGCATCCGGGATTATGACTGCCTGGTGACCACCTGGGGCGCGGACTATCCCGATCCCTCCGCCAACCTGGATCCGCTGTTCAACATCGCCAACATCGGCGCCGGCGGCTATAACTGCGCCGCGTATTCCAACGAGACCGTGGACAGCCTGCTGAATCAGGCCGTTACCACCACCGACGAGAGCCAGCGCATGGAGCTTTTGTTCCAGGCCTGCGATATCATCGTCGAAGACGAGCCCTATTATGTCTATAATTACACCAAGGGCTTTGCGGCCTTCAACAAAAACTGGAGCCTGGGCGATATGAATTACACCTGCGCCTGGGACTGGAACTTCAAGGATGTAGTTTACAACGGATGATCATCCGCGGATCCTCCAAACTGCAAGCGGGAGACGGCCTTCGGGCCGTCTCTTTGCTTTTATGCAGAAAAAAGCCCGCCGCCGGCATTGCGGCAGCGGGCGCAGAGAGATCAGAAGCGGAGGATCACAGCAGATAGGCGCTCAGCAGGTCGAAGGTGTTGGTCAGGCCGCTGATATGGGTGCGCTCATAGCCGTGGGAGGCGTAAACGCCGGGGCCGATCAGGCTGTGGCGCACATCAAAGCCCGCCCGCAGCGACACATCCACATCGGAGGTGTAATAGGGATAAACATCCACGGCGTAGTCCAGGTGGTTCTGCTCCGCCAGAGAGATCAGGGTGGAGACGGTATCGTAATGATAGGGGCCGCCGCCGTCCTTGCCGCAGATGGAGACCTGCTTTTCCGTGCAGGTCAGGCCGTCGCCCACGCAGCCCATGTCCACGCTCATCATTTCCACGATGCCATCGGGGACGCCCGCCGCGCCGCCGTGGCCGATCTCCTCATGGACGGTGAAGCCGATCCAGATGGAGCGCTTCAGGGTGAGCTTTTCGTCGTGGATGCGCTTTGCCAGCGTCAGGAGCACTGCCGCGCTGGCCTTGTCGTCCAGAAAGCGGCTCTTAATATAGCCCTTGGAGGTGACGGTGAAGCGGGGCTCCACGCAGATGAAATCGCCGGGACGGATGCCCAGCCGGACCACATCCTCTCTGGACGCCACATCCTCGTCCAGCACCACCTCCATGGTCTCCTCAAAATTGCGGTTGGTGGTGGAGAGCTGGCTGTTCACATGGGCAGAGGCGTTGGCCAGCTGGATGGTGCCCTCATATTCGCCGTTGAAGCGGGTCTTGACCCGGCAGGTCTCCGCCTCCACATTGTTGGCCTGCAGACCGCCCACCCGGGAAAGCATCAGGCGGCCGTTGTCCTTGATGCTGGCCACCACCGCGCCCAGTGTGTCGATATGAGCCAGCAGCAGAATGGGGTTTTCCGTGCCGCCCAGATGGGCCCGGACGCCGCCCTTGACGGGGTTTTCCGGCGTGTAGCCCAAGCGGGTCAGCTCTTCGTTCATATACTGCTGGACCTGCCGGGTGTAGCCGCTGGGGCTGTCGATGGACAGAAGATTCTGCAGCTGCTGCAGCATGTAATCCTGATATTCCTGTTTCATAAAAAGCTCCTCCTGCTTATGTAGTTCAAAATCGGATCAAAGCGCGGCGTAGGCCTTTGCGATCCGCGCGGCGCAGCGGGCGTTGTGGAAGGCCAGCTGGATATTGGTGTTGAGGGATTCGCCGCCGGTGAGCTCCACGATGCGGGCCAGCAGGAAGGGGGTGATCTTCTTGCCCTTGATGCCCTTCTCCCGGGATTCGGCGACGGCCTCGTCGATGATCTTCGCCATCTGGTCGCTGTCCATGGCATATTCCTCCGGAACGGGGTTTGCGATGATCAGGCCGCCCTTCAGGCCGGCCTCCCATTTGGCCTTCATGACCCGGGCCGCCTCTGCCTCGTCCTGCAGGGCATAGTCCACGGAAAAGCCGCTCCTGCGGCAGTAGAAGGCGGGGAAGTCCTGGGTCCGCATGCCCAAAACGGGGACGCCCATGGTCTCCAGATATTCCAGCGTCAGCCCAATGTCCAGAATGGACTTGACGCCGGCGCTGACCACGGCCACGCTGGTATGGGCCAGCTCCTGCAGGTCGGCGGAGATATCCATGGTGATCTCCGCGCCCCGGTGGACGCCGCCGATGCCGCCGGTGGCAAAGACGGGGATGCCCGCCATCTCCGCGATGAGCATGGTGGTGGCCACGGTGGTGGCGCCGGCCTTGCCCGCCGCCAGATAAACGGGAACATCCCGGCGGCTGACCTTGCCCACATCGTCGGCCCGGCACATCCGCTCCAGCTCCGCATCGGTCAGGCCCACCTTCAGCTGGCCGTCCAGAATGGCGATGGTGGCGGGGACGGCGCCCTCCTCCCGGATGAGCCGCTCCACATCATGGCCGAACTGCAGGTTCTGGGGCCAGGGCATCCCGTGGGAAAGAATGGTGGATTCCAGCGCCACCACAGGGCGGCCTTCGTCCAGCGCCTTCTGCACCTCGGGCAGAACGGAAAGATAACGATTCATTCCAAAACACACTCCTTTTGATGGTCCAGGATCAATTGACAGCTCAGGTCCGGGCGGATGGTGGCCCGGCTCTGGAGCGTTAAAACAGAGGCAGTCACGGCGAAGCGCAGGGCTTCCCGCAGCGCCATGCCGGAAGCATGGGCAAAGAGCAGGCCCGCCAGAAGGCTGTCGCCTGCGCCGGTGGCGTTTTCCGCCCGGATCACAGGGCGGGGCCTGGTCCAGAAGCAGCCCTCCGGCGAAGCGGTATAAACGCCCCGGCTGCCCGCGCTGAGAAAGACCCGGGAAACGCCCCGCTCCCGCAGGGCGGCGGCGCAGTCCTCCGGGGTCTCCCGCCCGGTGAGCAGGCGGGCCTCCGCCAGATTGGGCTTGAGGGCATAAAGCATGGGCAGCGACGGCAGCAGCCGCTTTGCCTTGGCGCAGGAGACCGTATCGGCAAAGATGGGCCGGCGGGAAAACCGCTGGCAGAGCCAGCGCAGCGTCTCCTCCGGCAGGTTGGCGTCCAGCACGATGGCAGACGCCTGCTCCAGCGTATGGGCCCGGCGCTCCAGTAGCGCCGGCGTCATGGCCGCCAGGATCTCCATATCGTTCACCGCCGTGACCATCTCCCCGTCGCCGGAATGGATGGAGAGATATGCGCCGGTGCGCATCCCCGGCAGGGTGAAGGCGGGGGAAAGATCCAGCCCGGCCCGCTGGCAGGCGTCCTTCAGAAAGGCGCCGTTGGCATCCTCCCCGAAAACAGTGATCAGCGCGGCGGGAGCGCCCATGCGGCAGACATTTTCACAGATGTTCCGGCAGACGCCGCCGGCAGAAAGGGTCAGCTGGCCAGGATTGGAATCGCCGGGCAGGATGGGGCCGAAGCTCCGTCCGCAGAGATCCACATTTGCGCCGCCAACGCCTACGATGCAGGGCTTTTCCAAGGGCGATCCCTCCTTTGTGCTTTGCAGCCTTATCCTACCACGGCGGAGCCGGAATGTCAAAGGGCTTCCGGGCGCATAGAATGGGCTGGGAGGTTAATTTACATATGCTTCATTTTTTGGAATACGACCGCCGGGCCGCCGCGGCCTATGCCCGCTACTGGGCGTATCGGCGCAACCCCCAGTATTTTGATTTCAGCGGCATCGGCGGCGACTGCACCAATTATGCCAGCCAGTGCATTTTTGCCGGGGCGGGCGTCATGAACGAGACGCCGGTGTTCGGCTGGTTTTACCGCACGGCCAACGACCGGACCCCCTCCTGGACGGGCGTGCAGTATCTCTATGATTTTCTCACCCGCAATCTTGGCCCGGGCCCCTTCGCTTTGGAAACGGCGCTGAGCCGGCTGGAGGTGGGGGATGTGGTGCAGCTGGCCGCCGGCGACCGGCAGGATTATCACCACACGCCGGTGGTGGTGCGCATCGACGGGGAGCCTACGCTGGCCACGGTGATGGTCTCCGCCCACAGCTACGACTGCGACTGCCGCCCCCTGTCCACCTATCCCATCAACAAGCTCCGCTGCCTGCACATCGAGGGCGTGAGGAAGGAAGGGTAGGGGCCTTACCGCCGGTCTCCCGGGAAAAGCGCCCGGGCCCAGCTTACGGCGTGGTCCCGGAAGCGGCGGGTGATGGTGGAGGGGGTGGAGGCGCGGCTGACGGCGATGCCGATATCCCGGAAAAAGGGCTGGTCCATGGGCTTTTTCACAATGCGGAACCGGTCGTTGTGCAGCACGAGCTCGTGAACGATGCTGATGCCCAGCCCGCATTCCACCATGGCAAGGATGGCAAAATCGTTGCTCACCTCGAATTTGATGTTGGGCGACTGCCGCAGATGGTCCAGAAACAGGTCGATCTCATAGTCCTGCTCCTCCTTGAGACTGATGAAGTCCTCGCTGGAGAGCCGGCTCACGGGGAAGCAGGGCGCGTCCCGCAGGGGATGCTCCGGCGGCAGGATCACCGTCAGCGAATCCCGCAGGAGAAACTCCGTCTCGAACTCGTCTGCCACGGAGAGGGCCAGAAAGCCGCAGTCGATCATGCCCCGGCGCAGCCAGGTGGCGATCTGCTGATATTCGCCGTTGAAGATCTGAAAGCTGATGTTGGGATATTGCCGGTGGAAGGCCTTGATCATCTCGGGCATCCAGCTGGTGGACATGCTGGTGAAGGAGCCGATGCGGATCAGGCCGGAGCGCAGCCCGTGCAGCTCGCTGACGGCGAAGCTCAGCTCGGCCTCCTCCTTGGCGATGGCCTGCAGCCGGGGCAAAAGCTGCATCCCCTCGGAGCTGATCTCGATGCCGGTGCGGTTGCGCTTGAGCAGCGGCACGCCCCATTGCTCCTCCAGATCGGCGATCATGCGGCTGACGGCGCTCTGGGTATAGCCAAGCTTTTCCGCCGCCCGGGTGATGCTGCCGGTCTCCACGGTCTTCAGATAGGCCAGATATTTCTGGATCATTGGCTTCCGTCCCTTTCGGCTGCCATCATTCCTTTTTGGAATGGATAGCAGAAAAATGATTTTGTTGCACGATTTTCAAGCCGATTATATACTAAATTCAAGTGTGAATCAACATAAATTTCACCGGCCCAGCCAAATCATTCCATGGGCGGGCCGGATCTGAAGGAGGAAAAACCAATGATCCGTTATTCTGCATTGGGCGCGGCCGGCTATGTCTGCGGCGAGGTGCTGCGCATGATGGTGGCCCATCCCGACGCCCGTCTGGTCAATGTGCTGGATCCCTTCGGCGTGGGAACGCCCATCGCCGAGATCCATCCCGCCCTGCGCGGCTTTTATGATCAGAAGATCATGGACCTGACGGAGGAGACCGTCCGGGAGACCGCCAAAAACAGCGATGTGCTGCTGGTGCAGGTGCCCTCCGGCGAAGTCGCCAAATGGGCGGAGATCGCCCTCAGCGAAGGCGCGAAGGTCATTGATATCGGCGCAGACATCCGCTTCCGGGATGCGGCCGTCTGGGAAAAGTGGTACGGCATGAAGCATCCGGATCCCAAGCTGACCTACGACGCCGTCTACTGCATCCCCGAGGTCATGCGGGAGCTGGCCCGGGGCAAGCGCCTGATCGCCAACCCCGGCTGCTATCCTACCGCCACCACCCTGGCCCTGATGCCCATGCTGAAGGCCGGCCATATCGTGGAAAACACCATCGTCATCGACGCCAAGAGCGGCTTCACCGGCGCAGGCCGCCGGCCCACCCTGAACAAGCTGCTCACCGAGGCGGAAAATAACTTCTGCGCCTATTCTCTGGGCGGCGGACACCGCCACACCCCCGAGATCGAGCAGAACATCGCCTATATCACCGGCCGGGACCTGATGAAGCCGGAGACCTGGCAGTATGTCAATTTCCAGCCTCATCTGCTGCCCACCGTCCGGGGCATCGAGGTCACCGTCTATGCTACCTGCAGCCGGGACTATACCCCCGACGAGGTCTATGAGATGTATTGCGCCGCCTACCGGGACGAGCCCTTCGTGAAGGTCTTCCCGGCCAGCCAGCCCGTCCAGACCAAATGGGTCTACGGCAGCAATTTCTGCGAGATGAGCCCCACCTTCGACGCCCGCACCCACCGCCTGATCGTCTCCTCCGTCATCGACAACATCGGCAAGGGCGC
>ERZ1026780.2402-NODE-2402-length-10975-cov-4.408242_pt1 | contig 10975 bp, 7 predicted proteins | sample MGYA00380126_ERZ1026780 | MGnify/ENA primary metagenome ERZ1026780 (study PRJEB33269, sample SAMEA4719762) | human gut metagenome | biome: human-associated habitat; feature: organic feature; material: feces | place: Cameroon | collected 2013-10 ... | reverse complement strand
GCAGAGGGAGGATGCTGCCGAAGGTGGGAGGAAAACTGCCGCCGGTCCCACTGCCATGCCTGCTCCAGCAGAGCGGCGTCGCCGCAGGCCAGCAGGAGCCGCAGCAGCTCCCGCCCGTCCTTCGCGATGGGATGGACCCATTCTCCCGGCCCGTTCATGGGGCTGACGGCGAAGATCATGGGACCGAAGCCCCGGATGGTGCAGTAGTGGATGCCGTCTGCCCCGGCCCAGGCAAAGATGGAAGCGCCCCGGGGCGTGCAGAAATAGGGGTCGTTGTCCGGCCGGACCTCCAGCCCAAGCGGCGCAAGCTCCAGCCCCAGCGCCAGCAGCTTTTTCAGCGGATCCATGGGCAGCCCTCCTTTATTTTTCTGCTCTCAGTCTATAAATTTTTTATCCCGCTGTCAAGCGGGGACTTGACAAATACCGGGAGGGGGTATACAATAAAAATACCCAGAGGGGGTATATTGCCGAAAGGACGGGACAGCCTATGGAGGAACGAAACTGCGCCATGTGCGCCCGGCGCAAAAAGGAACGGTCGCCGGAGGAATACAAGAAGCTGATCCACCGGCTCAACCGCATCGAGGGCCAGATCCGCGGGATCCGCGCCATGGTGGAAAACGGCGCTTACTGCCCGGATATTCTGGTGCAGTCTGCGGCAGTAAACGCGGCGGTAAATGCATTTAATAAGGAGCTGCTGGCCAGCCATATCCGAACCTGCGTGGCCCGGGACATCCGGGCGGGCGACGATGCGGTCATCGACGAGCTGGTGCATACGCTGCAGAAGCTGATGAAATGAACGGAGGCGGAAGCATGAAGCAATATCGTGTAACGGGCATGAGCTGCGCAGCCTGCGCGGCCCGGGTGGAAAAGGCCGTGGGCAAGGTGCCGGGCGTGCAGAGCTGCTCCGTGAGCCTTTTGACCAACGCTATGGGCGTGGAGGGCGACGCCGCGCCGGAGGCGGTGATCCGGGCGGTGGAGCAGGCGGGCTACGGCGCTTCTCTGCAGAGCGGCGCGCCGGCGGAGCAGGTGCAGGCGGCAGAGGAGGCGCGTCTGGAGGATCATGAGACGCCGAAGCTGAAGCGCCGGCTGTTCTGGTCGCTGGGCTTTTTGCTGGCGCTGATGTATGTTTCCATGGGGCATATGATGTGGGGCTGGCCCCTGCCCGCCTTTTATCAGGACAATCATGTAGCCATGGGCCTGACCCAGCTGCTGCTGGCGGCGGCCGTCATGGTCATCAATCAGCGGTTTTTCATCAGCGGCTTTCAGAGCCTGCTGCACCGGGCGCCCAATATGGATACGCTGGTGGCGCTGGGCTCCACCGCCGCCTTTGGCTACAGCACCTATGCCCTCTTCGCCATGACGGCGGCGCAGGTCCGGGGCGACAGCCAGGCGGTGATGACCTATAGGATGGATCTCTATTTTGAATCCGCCGCCATGATCCTGACGCTGATCACCGTGGGCAAGCTGCTGGAGGCCCGCTCCAAGGGCCGCACCACCGACGCTCTGCGGGGCCTGATGAAGCTGGCCCCCAAAACGGCCACAGTGCTGCGGGACGGGAAGGAGATCTCCGTCCCCATCGGACAGGTGAAGCAGGACGATCTCTTTACCGTCCGCCCCAGCGAGAGCATCCCGGTGGACGGCGTGGTGCTGGAGGGGGAGAGCGCCGTGGACGAATCCGCCCTCACCGGCGAGAGCATCCCTGCGGATAAGCGGCCCGGCGACGGCGTCTCCGCCGCCACGGTGAATCAGTCGGGCTTTTTGAAGTGCCGGGCCACCCGGGTGGGGCAGGACACCACCCTTTCCCAGATCATCCGCATGGTCTCCGACGCCGCCGCCACCAAGGCTCCCATCGCAAAGGCGGCGGACCGGGTCTCCGGCGTGTTCGTCCCTGTGGTGATGGGCATTGCCGCCGTCACCACGGCGGTCTGGCTGCTGCTGGGCCAAAGCGCAGGCTATGCGCTGGCCCGGGGAATTTCCGTGCTGGTGATCAGCTGCCCCTGCGCGCTGGGGCTGGCGACGCCGGTGGCGATTATGGTGGGCAGCGGTCTGGGCGCGAAAAACGGGATCCTGTTTAAGACGGCCGCTTCGCTGGAGGAGATGGGCCGGGTGCAGATCGTGGCGCTGGATAAGACCGGCACCATCACCTGCGGCCAGCCGAGGGTGACGGATGTGGTTCCGGCGGAGGGCGTGGAAGCCCATGAGCTGCTGGCGCTGGCGGCAGGGCTGGAAAGCAAAAGCGAGCATCCGCTGGCCCGGGCCGTTTTGCAGCGGGCGGAGGAGGAGAAGCTCGTGCCGGAGCCGGTAGACGGCTTCCGTGCCCTGCCCGGAAACGGACTGGAGGGCCGCTGGCAGGGCCAGCTCCTCCGGGGCGGCAGCGAAGCCTTTCTGCGGACGGAGGGCGGGATCCCCGAGACGCTGGCCCGCCGGGGCGCGGCGCTGGCGGAGGAAGGAAAGACCCCGCTGTATTTCAGCCGGGAGGGCCGGCTGCTGGGGCTCATCGCCGTGGCGGATGTGATCCGGGAGGACAGCCCCCGGGCAGTGCAGGAGCTGCGGGAGATGGGCGTGGCCGTAGTCATGCTCACCGGCGATAATGCCCGCACGGCAAAGGCCATCGGCCGGCAGGCCGGCGTGGACCGGGTGGTGGCCGGCGTCTTGCCGGAGGGCAAGGAGGCCGTCGTGCGGCAGCTGAAGGCCCAGGGCAAGGTGGCCATGGTGGGCGACGGCATCAACGATGCGCCCGCCCTCACCCGGGCGGATCTGGGCGTGGCCATCGGCGCGGGAGCGGATGTGGCCATCGACGCCGCCGGTGTGGTGCTGGTCAACAGCCGGCTCAGCGATGTGCCCGCCGCCATCCGGCTCAGCCGGGCCACCCTGCGGAATATTCATGAAAATCTGTTTTGGGCGTTTTTCTATAACACCATCGGCATCCCCATCGCCGCCGGCGTGTTTATCCCGCTCGGCCTGACGCTCAGCCCCATGCTCGGCGCGGCGGCCATGAGCCTTTCCAGCTTCTGCGTGGTATCCAACGCGCTGCGGCTGAATCTGTTCCGTCTGCGGGATGCCGGGCACGGCAAAAAGCGGAAAAAGGCGCCCATTACGATTCAATTAAAGGAGGAAACAACCATGAAAAAAACAATGGAGATCCGGGGCATGATGTGCGCCCACTGCGAGGCGACGGTAAAGAAGGCGCTGGAGGCGCTGCCCCAGGTGGCGCAGGCGCAGGTGAGCCATGAAACAGGGCTGGCAGAGGTGACCCTCAGCGGGCCGGTGGACGACGCCGTCCTGAAAAAAGCCGTGGAGGATAAGGATTATACCGTCACTGCCATCCGCTGAGCAGGCAGCGGGCGGAGCTCCCGGGCGCGTGCGCGGCACGCGCCTTTTTCTTGCCTTTTTCCGGCGGATGGGGTATCATGAAAAGCAGAAAACAGCGAAAAGGAGCGCGGAGGGCATGGAACAGGATCGCTGGCTGGATCTGGTGATCGAGCTGCAGAGTCTGGCGCAGGCCGGGCTGACCTATGGGAAGGATGTTTACGACCGGGAGCGCTATCTGCGGATCCGGGAGATCGCGGCAGAGCTGCTGGCCGGTGGCACGGCGCTGCCGGTGGAGACGGTCACGGGGCTTTTTTGCAATGAGACCGGCTACCAGACCCCAAAGCTGGATACCCGCGCCGCCATTTTTCAGGACGACCGGATCCTGCTGGTGCGGGAAAACAGCGGCGAATGGGCGCTGCCTGGCGGCTGGTGTGATGTGAACGCCTCCGTGGGGGAAAACACCGTCCGGGAGGTCCGGGAGGAGGCGGGGCTGACGGCTGTGCCGGAGCGGATCATCGCCGTGCTGGACAGAAACCGGCACAATCCGCCCCGGTATGCCTATGGCGTCTGCAAGATCTTCGTGCAGTGCGCTGCTGCCGGCGGGCAGTTTGAGAAAAACAGCGAGACCACGGCTTCCGGGTATTTTGCGGAGGATGCTCTGCCGCCGCTCTGCAGAGCGAAGAATACGGAGGAGCAGATCCGGATGTGCTTCGCGGCCCGCCGGGATGCGCATTGGAAGCCGCTGCTGGATTGAACCGAAAAAACAGAAAAGGAGCGCGGGACGCATGGAGACCGTCAAGCTTTATTATGAGGATGCTTTTATGAAGCGCTTTACCGGCCGGGTGGAGTCCTGCCGGGAGCACAAGGGGCAGTATCTTGTGGTGCTGGACCGGACTGCCTTTTATCCCGAGGGGGGCGGACAGCCTGCCGATCATGGAACGCTGGGGCCGGCCCGCGTGCTGGATGTGCACGAGCGGGAGGGGCAGATCGTCCACACCTGCGACCGGCCGCTGCCGGAGGGCGAGACCGTGGAGGGCACGCTGGATTGGGCCCGGCGCTTCGATCATATGCAGCAGCATTCCGGCGAGCATATCGTCTCCGGCATGCTCTGCGAAGCCTTTCACTGCGACAATGTTGGCTTTCACATGGGCGAGAGCGTGGTCACCATTGATTACAACGCGCCGCTGACCTGGGAACAGGTGCTGGAGGTGGAGGCACGGGCTAACCGCTATCTCTGGGAGGATCATCCCATCGAGATCACCTGGCCCGACCGGGAAGCGCTGGCCTCCATCGCCTACCGCAGCAAAAAGGCGCTGGAGGGGCCGGTGCGGCTGACGGGCTTTCCCGGCGCAGATCTGTGCGCCTGCTGCGGCACTCATGTAAAAAGCAGCGGACAGGTGGGGCTGGTCAAATTCCTCAGCTGCCAGAAGTTCCGCGACGGCGTGCGGCTGGAGCTTTTGTGCGGACAGCGCGCGCTGGATGCCCTCAGCGGCAGCTGGGATCAGAACCGGCAGGTGGGGCAGGCCCTTTCCGTAAAGCCGGAAAAGACGGCCGCCGCGGTGGAGCGCCTGCGGCAGGAGCTGGCGGAGACCCGGGAGCAGCTGGCCCGGCTGGAGGAGGAGCAGTTTCTTCGCCTGGCGGAGGAGCACCGGGGAGAACGGGATGTTGTGCTGGTGCGGGGGCCGCTGCGGGGCGACGGCGTCCGCCGCCTGTGTGACGCCCTGACCCGGACCGCCAACGGACGCTGTGCCGTCTTTGCGGGAACGGAGGGCAGCTATCAATATGCGCTCATCCATCCGGGACAGGACATCCGGGCGCTGGTGAAGGAGATGAATCAGGCGCTGCACGGCCGGGGCGGCGGCAGGGACGGCTTTGCCCAGGGCAGCGCCGCCTGCACGGAGGCGGAGATCCGGGCGTTTTTCCGCGAAAAAACGCCGGAAGCATAAAAGCGGAGCAAACAGCGCTGCAGGAAGAAATTACCGGAATATTTGCCGCGCGGCGGCTCAAACTATGGTCGTAATCCGAAAGAAAGGAGAAACGACCATGACGAATAACAAGTCTAACCTGTCCTCCAACGCCAAGGAAGCGATGCATCAGTTCAAAATGGAGACTGCTCGCGAAGTCGGCGTCAATCTGAAGGAAGGCTATAATGGCGACCTGACCTCCAGGCAGGCCGGCAGCATCGGCGGCGAGATGGTCCGCAAGATGATCAAGCAGGCCGAGGAAAATCTGTAATCTGACGGGGAGACCCGCTTTCGAGGATCGGGAGACGCATTTTGCGTCTCCTGTTCTCGCTTTCGGGGCGGAAACGGCGGTTTTGCTTGACGAACGGCGGCGGCTGTGCTATCATAAGGCATCAGAATGAATCGGATAAAAGCATTGACGGAGACAGTGCGCAGACATCCGGGTCTGCCGCCTGCGGGCGGCGCGCAAGAGAGAGGGCTCGCCGGCTGAAAGGCCCTCCGAACGGATCTGCGGAAATTCCCTCCCGAGCTTCCTGCGCCAAAGGGCATGAGCCTCAGTAGCGAAGGACGGTTTGCCCCGTTACCGGCAGGCAGAGCGCTGCTCCGGCCCTTTCCGCAGGGATGGCCGGGCGGAATCTGGGTGGTACCACGGAGCGATGCAGCTTCGTCCCAGCGGTGGGACGGGGCTGCTTTTTTATTTTGGTCTCAAAAATCATCATAAACGAGGTGCATTATGGAAGAAAAGATCAAGGCCCTCCGGCAGCAGCTGGAGACGGCCCTGGGAGCGGTCCATTCCCGGGAGGAGCTGGCAGAGCTCTGGCAGAGCTATCTGGGCAAAAAGGGCGCGGTGGCCGGCCTGATGAAGGGTCTGGGCGCCGTCTCCAAGGAGGAGCGTCCGGCGGCGGGCAAGGTCATCAATGAGTTCAAGGTCTGGGCGGAGGACAAATATCAGTCCCTTTCCGCGCAGATCGAGGCGGCGGAGCTGGCGGCCCGCAACAAGGCGGAGGCCGTGGACATCACCCTTCCCGGCGTTCCCCGGACCACCGGCGGGCTGCACCCCATCACGCGGATCAAAAACGAGATCATCGATGTGTTTTCCGGCATGGGCTTCGAGATCTTTGAGGGGCCGGAGATCGAAGACGACGAGCACAATTTCACCCGGCTGAATGTGCCGAAGAATCATCCGGCCAGAGATATGCAGGATACCTTCTATGTGGCGGAGGACATCGTCCTGCGCACCCAGACCAGCGGCGGCCAGATCCGCGTTATGGATCGGGAAAAGCCGCCCATCAAGGTGCTGTCGCCGGGACGGGTCTTCCGCTCCGACAGCGACGCCACCCACTCCCCCATGTTCCACCAGATGGAGGGCCTTGTGGTGGACAAGGGCATTACCCTCTGCGACCTGCAGGGCATGCTGGACCGGTTCGTCCAGGCGCTGTTCGGCCCGGAGGTGAAGACCCGGCTGCGCCCCTCCTATTTCCCCTTTACCGAGCCCAGCGTGGAGGTGGATGTGAGCTGCTTTGCGTGCGGCGGCAAGGGCTGTTCCCTGTGCAAGCACACCGGCTGGATCGAGGTGCTGGGCGCCGGCGTGGTCCATCGCAGCGTTCTGGAAAACTGCGGCATCGATCCCTCTGTGTATTCCGGCTTTGCCTTCGGCATCGGTCTGGAGCGCATCGCCATGCTGAAATACGGCATCAACAACATCGGTCTGATGTTCGAGAACGACCTGCGGTTCCTCGAACAGTTCAAGGGTTAAGGAGGGGAAAGCCATGAAAGTACCGTTCAGCTGGCTCAAGCAATATGTGGACATCGACATTTCCGCCCAGGAGCTGGAGACAAGGCTCTTTGACTGCGGCTTTGAGGTGGAGGAGCTTATCGATCTTTCCGCCGGCATCCGGCGCGTGGTGGTGGGCGAGGTGAAGGAATGCACGCCCATGGAGGGCACCCATCTGTTCGTCTGCAAGGTAGACTGCGGCGAATACGGCCGGGACATCCAGATCGTCACCGGCGCGCCCAATGTTTACGCCGGCATGCATACGCCCGCCGCTCTGGACGGCGCCACCCTGCCCGGCGGCATCACCATCAAGGCAAAGCCCATGCGGGGCCAGGCCTCCGACGGCATGCTTTGCTCCGGTCAGGAGCTGGGGCTCAACGACGACCTGTATCCCGGCGCGGAGGTCTACGGGCTGCTGGATCTGCCCGCAGACACCGTCCCCGGCACGGACATCTGCAAGGTCACGGGGCTGGACGATTATCTCTTTGATATCTCCATCACCGCCAACCGGCCGGACTGCCAGTCTGTTCTGGGCATCGCCCGGGAGGTGGCCGCCGCTCTGGACAAGCCCCTGAACATGCCCGCCACAGATTATGCCCAGAGTGAATATACCGACCCTGATCTGAGCATCCGGGTGGAGGCGCCGGAGCTTTGTCCCCGGTATCTGGGGCGCTATGTGCGCAATATCACCCCGGGCCAGTCGCCCCGGTGGATGCGGCGGCAGCTGGCGCTGTGCGGCCTGCGCAGCATCTCCAATGTGGTGGATATCACCAACTATGTGATGCTGGAGATCGGCCAGCCTATGCACGCCTTTGACATGGACACGCTGGAGAGCCGCCAGATCACCGTCCGCCGGGCGGCGCCGGGGGAGACCATCACCACCCTGGACGGCAAGGAATTCCGCCTGACGGAAAACAATCTGGTGATCTGCGACGGCAGCAAGCCGGTGGCGCTGGCCGGCGTCATGGGAGGCCTGAACAGCGAGATCACGGAAAAGACCACCCAGCTTTTGTTTGAATCCGCCAAGTTCATGCGGGACAATATTCGCAAAACCGCCCGCAGCCTGGGCCAGAGCACCGACGCCTCCAGCCACTATGAAAAGGGCATCTCCGAATATACCACCGAGCTGGGTATGGCCCGGGCGCTGCACCTGATCCAGGAACTGGGCTGCGGCGAGATCACTGCCAGCGCCTTCGACTGCTCCGCCGGCGCGCCCCGGGAGGGCAAGCGCTTTGAAGCCACCATCAGCGGCATCAACCGGGTGCTGGGCATTCAGGTCCCCGCGGAGGAGATCCTGAGCATCCTGCGGCGGCTGAGCTTTGAAACGGTCCGGGACGGCGACCGTCTGCAGGTCACGGCCCCCCGCTGGAGAGAGGACATCGAGATCGGCGAGCCGGATCTGGCGGAGGAGGTCATCCGGGAATATGGCTACGGCCATATCGTCCCCACCTTCCTGAAGTCTGCCCAGGTGACCACCGGTGGCCTGACCCGGGATCAGCGGCAGCAGGCCAAGCTCAAGCGGGAAATGTGCGCGCAGGGCTTTTATGAGGCCATCACGCTGGCGTTTTATTCCGATGCGGAGCTGGACGGCCTGCAGCTGCCGGAGGACGCGCCGGAGCGTAATGTGATCCGGCTGCTGAATCCGCTGTCCTCCAACCTGACCATCATGCGGCCGCTGCTGGCGCCGTCGCTGCTGAATGTGGTGGTGGAAAACCTGAAGAAGGGCAACGGCGCAGGCCGGATCTTTGAGCTGGCCAAGGTATACCGGCCGAAGGAGCAGCCCCTGAAGCAGCTGCCGGAGGAGACGCTCCATCTGGGCTTTGCCGCCTTTGGCGACAACGAGAGCTTTTTCACCGTCAAGGGCGCGGTGGAGGCGCTGGGCAGAGCCTTCGGCCTGCAGTTTGATTATACCCGTGCGGAGGATGTTTCCTGGCTGCACCCCGGCATTGCGGCGTATATCTACTGCCAAGAGCAGTGCGTCGGCGTCTTTGGCAAGCTGGCAAACGGCGTCTCCGCCGAGCTGAAGCTGCCCAAGGACAGCAAGTCCAACCACAAGATCTTCCTGGGCGAGATCGATTATCCCCGTCTGGCGGCGCTGATGCCCGAGGGTCTGCGCTACCGTCCGCTTTCCCAGTTCCCCACCGTCACCCGGGATCTGGCGCTGGTGGTGGATGAGGAGATGACCTGCGGCGCGCTGACGGCGGAGATCCGCAATGCCTGCAGGCAGGTCTGCGGCGTGGAGCTGTTCGACATCTACCGGGGCGCGCAGCTGGGCGAGGGAAAGAAGAGCATGGCCTTCAAGATCGCCTTTGCGCCGGAGGATCAGGCGCTGACGCCGGAGGAGCTGGATCGCTTCATGAAAAAGATCCTGGGCAACCTGAAGTTCCGTCTGGGCGCGGAGATCCGCTGAGCGACACAATATAATAATACAAGCCATAATAATAAGACCGGCGGCAGGCGAGTTCCTGCCGCCGGCTCTGAAAAGCCGGAAATATTCACAAAATAGACACTTGATTTTTGTGAAAAGCTCTGATATACTACAGCCAGAGATCAGAAAACAGAATAGACGCCATTATCCAGAGCTGCGGTAGAGAGTTAGCTCAGTGACCGCACACCAACCTGCTCGAAGGAGTACAGGTGGTTCCGCTAACAACGATAAGGAGCGGCTTGTAGTGCGTGCAGGACTCCTTTTCGGGAGTCTTTTTTCTTTCCTTATCTCAAATCAAAAGAAATGAGGAAGCGAATATGTCTGTGAAGAAACTTTTCACCTCTGAGAGCGTTACCGAGGGCCATCCCGATAAGCTCTGCGACCAGGTGTCCGACGGCGTTTTGGACGCGGTCCTGGCCCAGGATCCCAAGGCCCATGTGGCCTGCGAGACCTGCACCACCACCGGCATGGTGATGGTCATGGGCGAGATGACCACCAGCTGCTATGTGGACATCCAGCAGATCGTCCGGGATACCGTCAAAAAGATCGGCTACGACGGCTCCGGCGACAGCTTTGATTACAAGACCTGCGCGGTGCTTTCCAGCATCCATGAGCAGAGCCCGGATATCGCCATGGGCGTCAACAATGCGCTGGAGAACCGGGAGGGCGCCAGAGACGCCTTCGATCTGATCGGCGCCGGCGACCAGGGCATGATGTTTGGCTATGCCTGCCGGGAGACCCGCGAGCTGATGCCTGCGCCTATTACCTTTGCGCATGAGCTGACCCGCAAGCTGGCGGAGGTCCGCAAAAACGGAAGCGTCCCCTTCCTGCTGCCCGACGGCAAGAGCCAGGTCACCGTTCAGTATGATGAAAACGGTCAGCCCGAGCGCTTTGATACCGTGGTCATTTCCACCCAGCATCTGGCGGAGGCTTCGCTGGAGCGGGTGCGGGAAGCGGTCATTGAGGAAGTGGTCAAAAAGGCGCTGCCCTCCCGTCTGCTGGACAAAAACACCCGGATCCTGGTGAACCCCACCGGCCGCTTCGTCATCGGCGGGCCTCAGGGCGATTCCGGCCTTACCGGCCGCAAGATCATCGTGGACACCTATGGCGGCTATGCGGCCCACGGCGGCGGCGCATTTTCCGGTAAGGATCCCACCAAGGTGGATCGGACGGCGGCCTATTATGCCCGCTACATTGCCAAGAATCTGGTGGCGGCGGGTCTGGCAGACAAGTGCGAGCTGGAGCTGGCTTATGCCATCGGCGTGGCGCAGCCGGTGGCTGTCTTCGTCAACAGCTACGGCACTGGAAAGTGCTCCGACGAACAGCTGGCCAAGGTAGTGCGGGAGCAGTTTGATATGCGGCCTGCGGCCATGATCCAGCAGCTGGATCTGCTGCGGCCCATTTATCAGCAGGTGGCGGCTTACGGTCATCTGGGCCGCCCGGATCTGGATCTGAGCTGGGAGCGCTGCGATCGGGTGGAGGCGCTGAAGCAGTATC
>ERZ1026780.2399-NODE-2399-length-10990-cov-5.420119_pt1 | contig 10990 bp, 9 predicted proteins | sample MGYA00380126_ERZ1026780 | MGnify/ENA primary metagenome ERZ1026780 (study PRJEB33269, sample SAMEA4719762) | human gut metagenome | biome: human-associated habitat; feature: organic feature; material: feces | place: Cameroon | collected 2013-10 ... | reverse complement strand
CCCGCACGCGGGAGGTTTTTCAGCAGTACAAAGCGTCCGGTTACTCGAAAAAGTTTCTGAACGAGCATCAGCAGGAGATCGACCGGCACCGCGCGGCAAAGCGTGCGTTCAACGAGCTGGGGCTGCAAAAGCTCCCATCAAAAAAGTCTCTTGATATGGAATACAGTCAGCTGCTTGCGAAGAAAAAAGAGGCTTACGCGGTGTACCGCGACGCGCGGGAACAGGCGCGGGAGCTGCTCACGCACCGGGAAAATCTGCGGCCGTATCTTGCCCCGCAGGAGGCTTCGCCAAGAGCGAAGCGACCGGAGCAGGACGAGAGATAATCGTCCTGCGTATAAGCACCGAAGGCGCGCTGCCATCCGGTTTTCCAGATGTGTTTTGGGGCTTGGGGAGGATACTCCCCAACAAGCGAAGCGAGGAAACGGACACGTCCGTTTCCTCGCATTTTGCAAGTGTGTATAAACACTTGCCCTGCTTGCCGGTTGTAGGTACTTGTTTTCTACTTGCCGGGCTCAGTAGCCTACCTTCTCCCAGCATTCAAACGGCGCGGCCAGCTCCTCGGAGATGTAGACCTGTGTTTTCTTCGTCTGCAGCATGGAGGAAGGAACATACGGCGTGACGGGGCCGTGGGTGACCAGGCGGGATGTCATTCTCTGCCAGCTGGAGAAGGTGTTGTTGGTCGCCAGCGCGTGGACCTCGATGCGCTCCTTTGCGCGCATGACGTCGATCGGGCCGATGGTGGCGGCTCTGGGCGGGACGTTGGAGATGTCGCCGGACTGGCCGAACGTGCCGTTCAGCGAGTTCTGCATGATGGTCATCGGATGCAGGGTGACGATCTTCGCAGGCTGGCTCAGCCACTCCTCAATGTCGCCGCTGCCGACGAACTCGGGGATCGGGTCGACGAAGGCCACATGGCCCGTCCAGCCGGGGCTGGTGGAGATGATGTCCGCGCCGCCCTCGGAGATGTCGTTGATGATCTTGGAGTAGTCGTTGATGTTGGCGTTGGTCGGGAAATGGACGTTCTCCATCGGCATGCGCAGCTTCGGATCGATCTGCTCATACAGATACTTGATCATGGAGTGGACAAAGCCTGCTTCATAGGTGATGGGGGCGATGTTGCCCTGATCGTCCGCCCATTCGTCCTCGGCGAAGATGTGGACCCTGGAGCAGTCGACGCGGAAGTAGTTGATGAGCTGCGCCAGCGGGATGTAGGTTTCAGGCTCGGGGTTGCCGAGGATCATGGTGAAGGTCTTGCCCGCCTCGGAGGCTGCCTTCAGACGGCTGAACAGCGTTGCGATCAGCACGGGATGCGGGTTCATCATGACCTTGACATTGAATTCCGGATGCCACCAGTCCTCACGCTTTTCCAGTTCCTTGCCGCTCATTTTGCGCACGCGCTCACAGACCTCGCGGTCCTTGAAGGGGACGAATTCGGAGGGGTTGAAGTTGAACTTGGTTGCGGGTTCGGTAATAAAGTCTTTCATTGCAATTCTCCTTTAAAGAAAACTTTTTGTACATTCATTCTGTGATCGACGGCGACGAGGTCGGCACGCTTGCCGACGGCAATCTCGCCCCGGTCCGTCATGCCCAACACCCTCGCCGGGTTGTAGGACGCATAGTTGAATACATCCACCATCGACGCACCGGTATGCTTCATCATGTTGCGGCAGGCGACCTCAAGCGTGAGGTTCGAGCCGGCAATTTCGCCGGAATGATCGAAGTTGATGTCGGTTACGCCAGCGAATTCCTCCGGTACGGGGCCGTCGGCCACATAGACGTCGGAGATCAGAATGATCCGGTCGTCGCCCTTGATCCGGCGCACAAGGCGCAGCATGTAGGGATCGACATGGATGCCGCGGCTGTCGCAGATAAGCTCGGCGAAAATGTCGCGGTTATAGTTGACGGCCTCGTCGACGCACACGCCGCGCGTCTCGGAATACCGGAAGCGGTCGCCGGTGGCATTGGTATGATGGGTGCCGATGCAAAGACCGCAGGGCATGAGCGCTTCGATCTGCTGGGGGCTTGCCTCGCTGTGTGCAACGGTGAAGCGCGCTTCGGGATTGGCCTTTTTTGCATCCAGCACGAATTGCAGGATGTTTTCCCGCTCCGGAGCCAGCGCCCAGACGCGCGCAAGCGTGCCTGCGCAGTCGATGATCGGCTGATAGTTTTCCTTCGCAACAGGGCCTTTCCACGGGTTATGCTCCTTGTCGCAGCCGAACTTCGGATTGAGGTACGGCCCCTCCATATAGAAGCCCGCGATATTTTTGCCGTCCGGCTGCTGCATGGCGAGCTTGATCTTCTCAATCGCCTCGACATACTGCGCGGTGTTCATGCTGAAATAGAGTGCGGGCAGGACAGTGGTCGTGCCGTGCCGCAAGAAAAACCGTGCGGCACGCAGGGGATCCTCTGGAAAGAATACGCCGTCTGCGCCGTGGGTATGGATGTCGATCATGCCGGGGCCGAGATATGCGCCCTTGAGATCGATGATCTCGCAGCCGTCGGGGATGGGCGTTGTGCGCATCTCCCCAAAGCCGGAAATTATGCCGTCTTCGATAAACAGCACCGCCTCCGGCATGAAGTGGTCGTGCAGAACAAGTTCTGCGTGGATGAGGGCTAGCATTGCTGTGCTTGCGCTCCTTTCTGAACGTAAGTGGACGAAGAGGCGGATTATCCTTTGACGCCGCCCGCAGTCAGGCCGCCGGTCAGGTGCCGCTCCAGGATCCGGAAGAATCCAAGGATCGGAAGCGTTGCGAGGATGGAGGCTGCAAACACATACCACCATTCTGTTCCGGTATAGCCAAAGAAGGCGCGGATGCCGAGATTGATGGTCTTCAGACTGGAATCGCCGATCAAGATCAGCGCCAGCGTGTATTCATTCCAGCCGGCAATGAACACAAAGGTCATCGCTGTGACGATACCGGGAGCAGCCAGCGGAAGGATGATGCGGATCATAGCGGAGAGTTTGTTGCAGCCGTCGATGCGCGCAGCTTCTTCCAGTTCCTTAGAGATCGTGGCAAATGTGCCGGACAGCAGCCAGACAGCGAACGCTTGGTTAAAGGCTGCAACCAACAGTACAATGCCGACTAACGAGTTGGCCAGGCCAAAATTGGACATGGCGCGGTAGATACCGACCATCAGAACGACAGGAGAGAACATCTGCGTCATTACGATCAGCGACATGAGTGTTTTCTTGCCGGGAAAGTTCATTCTGGCGAGCGCATACGCGCCGGGAACCGCGCAGACGATGCACAGCGCCGTGCCGAACACGGCAACAATGAACGAGTTTTTGAAATAGGTCAGAAGCGGGATATCTTTCCAGATGTTCACGTAGTTTTCCCAGTGCCAGACCTCCGGGAGAAGCGTTCCGGGGATGCGGTACATGGTCTGCAGGTCCTTCAGAGACCCGAGGAACATCACGATATATGGATATAGGATGAAGAGAGACGTGAGCCACGCGAAGAGGTATAGAAAGACGCGGCCAAGCTTGTGCTTTTTTCTTCCGGGCATCAGGTTTCCTCCTTCATCTGTGTTTTCATATAAATCACGGCGAAAATGGACAGGATCACAAAGCTGACAAGCGACAGAGCCGCTGATGCGCCGTATTTATTTTTGTTGAAGGCCAGGTAATACAGATAAGTCGAGATGGTGTGCGTCTGGTTGGCAGGCGCACCAGCTGTGATCGTGTTGACGATCGCAAACGAGTTGAAGACGTAGATCACGTTCAGAACGATGGTCACGTTAATAGACGGACGAAGCAGAGGAAGCGTGATCTTGAAGAGCTTATCCCAGAAGTTCGCGCCGTCAATGACAGCGGCTTCATAATAATCTTCCGAAATGCTCTGCAGGCCAGACAAAAGCGTGAACGTCATGAACGGAATGGTAACGACGATGCCGACAATGATCATCCAAGTGAAGGCACTGACAGGATCGCCGAGGTAGTTGATGGCCTTTTTGATCAGGCCGAGCTTCAGAAGCAGCGCATTGAGCGCGCCATACTCCGTGTTCAGAATGTATTTCCATGCGGCCGAAGTAATAAGCAGCGATGTTGCCCACGGCAGGAGCAAAACAGTCCGGTGGAATGCGCGGCCCTTGAATTTTTCGTTGAGAACGAGTGCCAAAATAATACTCAGCACGATACTGATCCCGACGATAGCGACGGTCCAGATGGCAGTATTGAGTATGACACGGCCAAAAACCTTCTGACGGAACAGGTATTGGAAGTTTTCAAGTGTGCCGAACTCCTTAAGAAGGTTGGCAGGCGAAATTTTGCTGAACGCCATGCGGAAGACTTCCAGCACGGGCATCAAAACGAACAGGATCAGAAGGATCAGGCAGGGAGCCAGCCATAAGTAGGCATCCATCCCGGCAAGCCGTCCTTTTACGAGTCTGTGCGTGCGATTCTTTTCTTTCAAGTTCAATTTCCCCCTTGCGAGAAAGAGTGCCCGGCCGGAGCGGGGCGGATACGGCTGTCCGGCGGGCGGCCAGCGGAAAGCGGCGGAGGGGCGGCTCCCCTCCACCGCGTAATGGGTTTAAACGAGCAGAGCTTCTGCGCGATGATCAGCCGATCTCGGCCTGCGTCGCGTCAAGCGCTTCCTTTGCGGTCATGTTGCCCGCAAACATTTCCTGTTCGTTGGCGATCAGGTTGGCCATGACATCTCTCCAGTCGACAAGGTTTCTGGCGTAGAACTTTGCGCCGGCCAGAATGTCAATGTAGGCAGCCTGCTCGGGCGCGATCTCAGCCAGACGCTTTGCGCCGGACTGGGTGGAGGGCAGAAGGCCTTCGTTGATCATGAACTGGACATAGCGGTCTGCATCAAAGAAGAAGTCGAGGAACTTCTTGATGGCTTCCTTCTTTTCGGGGCTGTCTTCGCCGCCCTTGGCGCTGCCGTTGAACATCATCAGGCCGTCCTGTACGCCCAGCGTGGAGGAGGAAGAGCAGTTTGCATCATTGTAGGGGATCTCGCCGATGAGCATCTCGGTGTCCGGATACAGAGCCGGGAAGAAGCAAGCGGTCACGAGCATGGCCATCTTGTTTTCGGCAAACAGCTTCTGCATATCGTCGCGGGTCTCCATGGACGGGTTCTTGTTGGTCCAGCCGTTTTCATACAGCTTGTAGGCCCATTCGTAGCCTTCCACGTTGGCGTCACAGTTGATGGTATAGTTGAAGTCGTCGTCGACGTAGCCGCCGCCGTTGCTCCAGCCGTAATAGGCTACCATGGTCTGGCCTTCCGTGGTGGTGGCGTCAATGCCCCAAGCATAAACGTCGCCATTGTAGAAGTCGTTGATCTTCTGGCAGGCTTCTTCTACCTCGGTCCAGGTCTTGGGCGGGTTCTCAATGCCGACCTCTTTGAAGATCTTGGCGTTGCAGTACAGTGCGCGGACGGAAGCGAGATACGGAACGGCATAGACCTCGCCGTCGTCGATATCGCGGTTGTTATCGAGGAAGGAGGGGGTAGAAGTCTGCCTGAAGCTCTTCGGAGACGATGTCCTTGACATTGTACAGCAGACCATCCGGGACATATTCGGAAGCGGAACCGCCGTTATAGATGTCGGGAGCCTGACCAGCGCCGACAAGGGCAGTGGCGCGGGAGCTGATGTTGTCCCAGCCGACGATCTCAAGGTTGACCTTGATGCCGGGGTTGGCCGCTTCAAAGTCAGCACAAACCTGCTTCAGATAGGGCTCGGTCTTGTCAGAATACTGTGCGCCCAGGAAATTGATGACGATGTCTTCGCCGGAGGCAGCGGGTGCTTCTTCTGCGGTCTGTTCGGCTTCTGTTTCAGTTTCTGCCGGGGTGGGTTCGGCCGTTGTGGTCGTTTCCTGCTTGGCACAGGCCGTGAACAGGGAAAGGACCATCATAAGTGCGAGGAACAGTGCAAGTACTTTCTTCATTGTCGTTTCTCCTTTTTATTGTTTTATTTACGCGGCACGATCAGCACCGGATAAACCTGCGAATATGCTGATGATCAGCGCTGCAGCTCGGCAAGCAGCTTTGTGCCCTCGCTGATGATACGCTCAGCCACGCCGGCCTTGAACGGCGAGCTTCTGGCCTCATAGCCGCCCTCATCATAGGCGTCCTGCATGGGGAAATAGCCGTCGCTGCCGTTGGTCAGGCAGGTGGGGAGCACCAGTGTCCAGCCGGGAGCCTGCTTCAGTGCGCGTCCAATGCCGGTGAACGGCTCGCCGGGAATGCCGATCATGGCGATGGGGCCGATAGCGATGCCGGAAAGCTTCATGTCAAAGTGCTCCGGCCCGTCTGCCAGCTTCAGCATCCGTTCCGCCTCGGCCACGACGGTCGTGAGCATCATGCCCTCATAGGGGATATCGCAGTCGCGGCCAGCCTGATGCAATTCTTCGATGCGGCGCGCTTCAGGAAGCTGTTCGGGAGACGGCATATTAGAAGAGATCTGGATGGTTTTCTGCAAGGCCTTCAGCGTGTCTACGTCCAGATAGGTGACCTTGTCAAAGACCTGCAGCACAGCGCCGGCAACCACATTGCCCATGTGCCGGGCATGGCCGTAGCCACGGGAGACGTCGTCAAAGTCCACAAACATGTCATTGAAATCACCGGCAGTGGGATGGACATTTACGTGGTTGACATCGCCCTGTGCGCCGTTGAAGAAAATGCAGCGCACGTTATCCAACGATTTTTCCAGTCTCCGGCGCAGGAAGCCCGGCCAGTCCGCAGAGACCAGCTCACCGCCAATGGTGTCGGGGTGGTCGCCGAAATTGACCAGCACAAGGCTGTCGGCTCCCTCACGGTCAAAGCGCAGCACGTTGACGCGCTCGTCCACTTCGCCAATGGGCGCAACAATATCAGGGTTGTTGACGCCGGGATTGGTTTTAACGCTGCCGTCTTTCATCCGGAAACGGCGGATAAAGGCAATGTTCGGCGCGGAGCCGACACCGTAGCCCATTCGAGCCGGTTTGCAGTCGGCCAGCGCATAGCACGCGGCGTCTGCCGCACGGCGCAGGACGAGTTCATAATATTCGCGCTCGAGCGGATCGGCCGAATCTCTGACGAGGCACGGGCCGGTGTGCGTATGCGTCGCATGCAGGTAAACGGCTTCGACCGGAAGACCGGTTTTCTCTGCGACGTAGGCCCGGATGGGATCTGCCTCCGGCGTGTGGATGCCGCAGTGATCCATGCTCAAAAGCACCAGACGCGTCTGGCCGCATGTGAGGGCCAGAGCACTCAGTTCCAGCTCGTCACGCACACCCTTTACAAACCGGGGCTTATAGTATCCGGTGATGCCGATACCCATCATGGGTGTAACGTTGACACGTGCAAAACCTGCTTGCAAAGTGTTCATGCTGTTGTCATCCTTTCTGAAGTGACGATTGAGATAATTAATTACGAATACGGAAATAATGAAGCTGAAGCAAGTGAAAGAACGATAAAAATGAACGATTTCGAGAGCTGCTTTGTAGGTTTCTTTTTCTGAATTCTACACGCTCTTTTCGAAACTGTCAATTGCATTTATAACGATTGTTGAAGTTTTGTAGATATTGCACAAGCTTTGCTTACGTGTTTTAAGCACATTAGCTACGAAAACGAAAATAATTACACGGGAAAACGGTGATTTCATGAAATGCAAGCCAGAAATGCTTGCCGAACCGAAAAAAATATGGTACGATGAAAGCGTCAGCTGACAAGGGCAGACTGTGTCTGCCCTTGTCAGCTGACGCAAAAAACGCACAGCGTTCCAAAACGCGGGAGGCAAAACATGGCCATTACCAACCGAGAAAACCGACGGTACATTCTTCTGAATTTGGTGCATCATTTTGGGCCGATCAGCCGGAAAAAGCTGATTTATCTGACAGATTACCGGCCAGCCAGCGTTTCAGAGCTGACCAAAGAATTGCTGGAGGAAGGGCTGCTGGTAGAGACCGGGCATTTTTCCACCGGCCACGGGCGCAAGCGTGTACTGCTGGATATCAATAAGGATCGCCTCTGCGCCATTGGCATCGGCTTTTCTGCCGCCAGCGTCACTTATATCGTTGCGCAGTTCAATGGCGTGATCCTGCAAAGGCTGGAAACGCAGATGCCAGCAGAGATGTCCAAGCAGGAGCTGGAAGACGAGATTCTCCGTCAGACAAAAACGCTCATTGCGGAATTTCCAGAAAAAGAGGTTGTCGGAATTGGACTGTCCGAACCGCTGTACCATCTTCTGAGCTACTGGAATGAGTCAATCCTGGATCTTGCCTATACGCATTTCAACGACTGGATTCGCAGTTCCCTGCGGCAGCGTATGGAACAGGAGACACATCTGCATGTTGACGCTTTCAGCGCGGTGACGCTCCCGGCTCTGGCGGAGCAGCGGTTTGGCGTGGCAAAGGGCGTCAATAATTTCTTCTGTGTAGAGCTTTCAAATGGTATTGGCTGCTCCATTTTCTGCAACGGGCGTGTCGTTTCCGGCGCGAACGGTGTTGCTGGTGAACTAGGGCATACGGTCGTGGATACGATTGAACCTGACGATGCTCCCTGCTACTGTGGAAAGCCCGGCTGCGTAGAACAGCGGACGTCTTTCCTTGCGCTGGAGCAGAATATTCGTGCCGCGCTTGATCGGGGCGTGTCCTCTCTGCTGCGGGCGGACTATCAACCCGGTCGTCCGCTGAGCGTGCAGCAAATCAGAGCTGCGCTCAATCAGGGAGATCGTCTATGTCGGCACTATGTCAGCCTGATGACGCAGCGGCTCGGCGTTGCGATTGCCAACGCGGTCAATCTGCTCAATCCGGAGCTGGTCGTGCTCTACGGCTTCATGGTGGAGTTGGGCGATTTTTTCCTGGAACGGCTGGAAACGGCGATCCGTGAAAATACGCTGGTGCTCTCTAATCAGTTTGAGATCCGTGTATCCCGGACACTGGAGCGGATTTTGCCGTTGGGCGCGATCGGTGAACTGTTTTTTTCTTATCTGAAGATCAATGAGTACCAGTGGATCTACGATCTGCAGGCATCGGAGCTGGATATGGATGCAGAAGCGGACAGCGACGTGGAAAACGATCAGGGGGAGACGGAATGATGAAAAAATGCTATCAAATTATCCATACAGCCGATCAGCCGGACTGGGCGGTGGCACCGCGGGCGCAGATCGACCAGCTGCTCTGGAAGCCGCAGACGCAGATCACGGCCTACGCCCAGCTAGTCTGCGGAGACGACCGACTGTTTGTACACCTGCACGCGGACGAGGACGCGATCCGCGCGGAGGAAACGGATCCGCTGGCCCAGCCGTGTCAGGACAGCTGCCTGGAGTTTTTCCTCAGCCCGGCGGAGGGAGACGCGCGTTACCTGAATATCGAAATGAACCCGAACTGTTGCCTGTATTTTGGCATCGGTACGGGCCGGGACGATCTGGTCCGGTTGTTGCCGACGCAGGGCGTCGGTGCGCTGAACGCTCACTGCACGCGCAGCGAGACGGGCTGGGATCTGTATTATTCGCTGCCGTTTTCGTTGTTACGGCTGTTTTTCCCGGCCTTCCATCCGCATGGGATCATGCGAGGGAATTTCTATAAATGCGGCGATCTGACACAGCAGGAGCATTATCTGGCATGGAACCGCGTCGCCTGTGCGGAGCCGGACTTCCACCGGCCGGAGTTCTTCGGTGAGCTCGAATTTGTCTGACAAACGAATACAACGGGGCCGCAGCGTTTTTTCCGCTGCGGCCCCGTTTTCAATACGATTTCATGATTGCAGCAACGCAGCCTGCCGCGCGAAAACTGTCGATAATGAGAATGAATGCAATGCAGATGGGGTGTTAATGCACTTGCTTGAGAAAAAATGCAATGGTCAGATATAAAAGCACTGTAGATTAAGCAGTAATCTTCAGCATCCGGACAGTTCATCAGGACTCCCCGAATTAAGCGTGATGTGAATACTTTACGAATGCTTTAGGCGCTTGTTTTTCTTGCAAAGAATTGCAGCGGCTTGTTGATGTTAAACACGAAAATAGAGAGTAAAACAAGTACAATCCCAATGCATATCGTCAGATCGATTGGTTCGTGGAAGACAGTAACGCCAACAACTGTTTCGGCAACCAATTCTATGGACACAAGAATGCTGGCTTTTCCTGCATCTATCTGTGATAATCCAATAGAATAAAGCGTATACGGCAGAAATGCGGTAACGAAGCCTATGCCGAACATCCACCACAGAACATTCTGGTGCTGCTGGATCGCATCGCCAAGTATATCCCAGTCAACAAAAAAAGTGCAGCATATGGAGCAAAAGAAGAAGCTGTAGAATACCAGAGTTACAGCTGTATATCCTCGCCGAATAGCAAGCTTTCCAAATATGGAGTAGAGCGAATAGAAAAAGCCGGATGCAAGACAAAAGAGGAAGCCCTTAAATGAAAGCGATTGTCCAGCACCTGATCCTGCAACCAGAATATATCCCACAAATGCCAATAGGAGCGTCATAATCTTTTTCTTTGTAATTGGATCGTGAAATATCAATGCACTTAACAGCACAACAAAAGTCGGCGCGGTGTACAAAAGAACAGTGGCAACTGCTAAGCTTGTCAACGCAAGTCCGTGAAAATAGCAAACAGAAAACATTAACATGCTTATAATGCCAGAGCCTATGAAACACCATAAATCGCGAAATCGGATGCGTAACAGGTCACGCCGAAACAGTATGACGGGTATTGCAGTGGAGAGAAAGGCAACAGCCATACGAACAAAGGTTATTTCGAGCGGGCCAAAGCCGTTCGATCTTAGCTTTCGGGAGAATAGTCCTAATAGCCCCCACAAAATTCCGGCGAGAAGTGTCAGCGCAGAAGCGCAATTCTTTTTATGCTCGCTCATATGATTACCTCAGTTCTTCAGATGGCCTGATTATAAATTATATTTGCGTATGCGCCAATGATATTTGCTGATTTCTGCGTTTTACACAAAATCCAGCATGAAAAATCAGCAAATCACAAAATCAAAGTTTTTGAAAGTAAATAATATTTGTGCTACGCTGTTCGCAGAACAAAATTCGGGAGGGATATT
>ERZ1026780.2395-NODE-2395-length-11006-cov-3.809515_pt1 | contig 11006 bp, 14 predicted proteins | sample MGYA00380126_ERZ1026780 | MGnify/ENA primary metagenome ERZ1026780 (study PRJEB33269, sample SAMEA4719762) | human gut metagenome | biome: human-associated habitat; feature: organic feature; material: feces | place: Cameroon | collected 2013-10 ... | reverse complement strand
CGATGTATTTAAGCGAAATTTCCTGCCGGGCGGCAACCTCCTTCATGGGAACGAAATCGCCGCCGCTGTGCTCCGCAATGTCTATCATGACCCGAAGCGCGTATCTTCCGCGGGTGGAAATCATATGCTGCCTCCTTCCGCGGCGATTACGCCGCCGCCAAGCACAATTTCGCCGTCATACAGCACCGCCGCCTGCCCGGGAGTTACGGCGCGCTGCGGTTCGTCAAAAACAATGCGCGCAGCGCCTTCGCCAATCGGCGTAACCGTCGCCCACTGCTCCGGCTGACGATAGCGGATTTTCGCTTTGCAGCGGAAGGGCGCGGCGGGCGCTTTACCAGAAATCCAGTTGAAATCCTTGGCAAAAACTTCTCTGCTGAAAAGCTCCTCCGCTGTGCCGAGCACCACGGTGTTGCTTTTCGGGCAAATTCGGCAGACGTAGCGTTTGCCGGGCAGGTCGATTCCAAGCCAGCGGTGCTGCCCGATGGTGTAGTGGATGATTCCACGGTGCTGCCCAAGCACTTTGCCGCTTGTGTCAACAAAATTGCCGGGAACGGATTTTTTGCCGGTGTGCAGCTCAATGACATGGGCGTAATCGCCGTCCGGCACAAAACAAATATCCTGGCTGTCCGGTTTCTTCGCGTTTAAAAAACCGCTTTTTTCTGCGATTTTTCGCGTTTCGTCCTTGCACATTCCGCCAAGGGGGAACAGCGTGCGGGCAAGCTGCTTCTGCGTCATGGAGTAGAGCACATAGCTTTGATCCTTCGCCGGGTCAGCGGCTTTTTTGAGCAGGTATTTGCCTCCCTGCTCCTCAATTCGGGCATAGTGCCCGGTGGCAATGTGGTCGCAGCCGAGGATGTCCGCCCGGTCAAAAAGCTTGTCGAACTTCATATAGCGGTTGCAGTCGATGCAGGGGTTCGGGGTAAGCCCGCGGCAGTAGCTGTTCACAAATTTGTCTATTATTTTTTCACGGAAGTCGTCGGAAAAGTTGAACACAAAATGCTCCATCCCAAGGCGATAGGCGACGCTGCGTGCGTCCTCCACATCGTCAAGGGAACAGCAGGTGTGTGCCCGGGAAATTCCGGCATCCTCGTTGTTATAAAGCTTCATGGTGCAGCCGGTGCACTCGTTGCCGCCGTCAAGCAGAAGCTTTGCGGCAACGCTGGAATCTACGCCGCCGCTCATTGCTACAAGAATTTTCATATCATTCGTCGAACCTTGCCGCGGGCGTTTTGCGCATGGCAAGTATGGTTTCGGTAATCAAAGCATCAAGGCTCCAGCCAAGCATTTCCGCGCCGTTTGAGATAACCGTTCGGGAGCAGCCCGCGGCGAATCCGGCACTTTTGAACTTTTTCTTCACGGATTTCGGCTCAAGGTCGGCAACGCTTTTGGATGGGCGCATAAGCGCCGCCGCACCGATAAGTCCGATCAGCTCATCCGTTGCGTAGAGTACCTTCTCCATGGGGTGCTCCGGCTTTATGTCAACGGTTATGCCGTAGCCGTGGCTTGCGGTGGCGTGGATAATCCGCTCATCAAGCCCCGCCTCGCGCATGAGCTCCTGACTCTTTATGCAGTGCTGCTCCGGGAACTGCTCAAAATCAAGGTCGTGCAGCAGCCCGACTACGCCCCAAAATTCCGCTTCATCGCCATAGCCGAGCTTTTTCGCGAAATATTCCATAACGCCGGAAACAATTTCGGCGTGCTTAAGGTGAAATGGGTCGGAATTGTACTTTTTAAGAAGCACGTGCGCTTCGTCAATTGTGGGAACCATAGAATCCTCCTGCAAAATCAGTCTGCGAAAAGGGGAGTGGAGAGGTAGCGGTCACCGGTATCCGGGAACAGAACAACGATGTTCTTGCCATCGTTTTCCGGGCGCTTTGCAAGCTCAACGGCCGCCCAAAGCGCCGCGCCGGAGGAAATCCCCACGAGCACGCCCTCGTTTCTGCCGACTTCCTTGCCTATGGCAAAGGCGTCATCGTTTTCAACGGTGATAATTTCGTCATAAACCGCAGTGTCAAGAACCTTAGGCACAAAGCCTGCGCCGATGCCTTGGATTTTGTGCGGACCGGCTACTCCGGTGGAAAGCACTGCGGAGCTTTTCGGCTCAACGGCGACGACTTTCACATTCGGGAGCTTGGATTTGAGGTATTTGCCGGTGCCTGTTATAGTTCCGCCGGTGCCTACGCCCGCAACGAAGAAGTCAACCTTGCCGTCGGTGTCGCTGAAAATTTCCGGACCGGTGGTTTCAAAATGCGCCTTGGGGTTCGCTTTGTTGACGAACTGGCCGGGAACAAAGCTGTTCGGAATCTCTTTTGCAAGCTCGTCGGCTTTTTCGATAGCGCCTTTCATGCCCTTTGCGCCGTCGGTGAGCACAAGCTCTGCACCGTATGCCTTCATAATTTGGCGGCGCTCCACGGACATGGTTTCAGGCATAACAATGATGATGCGGTAGCCACGCGCCGCCGCAACGGAGGCAAGACCGATGCCGGTGTTGCCGGATGTGGGCTCAATGATAACGGAGCCTTCTTTAAGCAGGCCTTTTTCTTCTGCATCGTCAATCATTGCCTTGGCTATTCTGTCCTTTACGGAGCCTGCCGGGTTAAAATATTCAAGCTTTGCGAAAATTTTTGCTTTAAGACCATACTTTTTTTCGATGTGGGTAAGTTCAAGCAGCGGGGTTTTGCCGATAAGCTGGTCGGCGGAAGTATAAATAGCGGACATACTTCAAAAAACTCTCCTTTCAATTACAGGATAAATTCCACGAATTTGTACTGAATTCAGTAAGGCGGGAGCGGCAACTCAAAAAGCGCACGCATATATGCTTTTTCATCGGGTTGCCTCCTTTGCACAAATAATATTACTACTAATCTGGTAGGTTGGTTCTTTTATATCACTAAACGGCGGCTCTGTCAATAGAAAATGCGAAAAAACGGGACAAAAATTCCGCTGTAAAAGCATTTTGATGGACAATTGCCGCCGTTTGAGATAGAATGTATTCGGAAAGTGGGTGAGAAACTTGGACATAGGCGCAAAAATCAAAGATGCCCGTGCGGCGGCGGGGCTTACTCAAGAGCAGGCGGCGGAAGCTCTTGGCGTGAGCCGCCAAACTATCTCGAACTGGGAAAATGAAAAAACTTATCCCGATATTGCGAGCGTTGTCCGTATGAGCGACCTTTACGCTGTCAGCCTTGACAAGCTTTTGAAAGGGGAGGAAAGCGGTTCATCCTCCGAATATGTAAATTACCTCAAAAAAAGCACCGACACGGTCGAAAGCAAAAGGCGCTTTTCACTTTTGATTTTGGCAGGGTGCTACTTAGCTATATGGGCTTTTTCACTTTTAGTGTTTTGGGCGTTTACAGGTCCGACGGATGCAATGGGCTACGCCTTGGTGTTTCTGTGGATACTGCTGCCTGCGGCAACGGTGATAATTTCCGCATTTGCGGGAACAGCGGTAGCTTCGTTAAAAGCAAAAATCGCCGCAGCGACGGCGTTTGGCGCTATGTATATGCTGGCGGAATATGCCACATTCGGTGCGGCTAATATGGCAGCCTTCGGCAAAATAAATGCGCCGGAGTTTGAACTTATTCTGATTGGCGCGGCGCTTTCCGCCATAGGCTTTGCGGCGGAAGCAATCGCCGGCAAAATTAGACATAAAAAATAAGTCCGGCACTGCCGGACTTATTTTTATGTTATACTTCGTCGAATGTTTGACTGAATCCTTCGCCGATTACGTTGCTCGCGGTGGAAACCATGATGAACGCCAGCGGGTCAACCTCAAGGGCAATGCGCTTGAGCTGAGCGAACTGTCTGCTCGGCAGCGCACACATAACAACGAGCTTCTTCGCCCGCTGATAGCCGCCCTCACCATTCAGATAAGTTACTCCGCGACCGGTTTCGTCCATAATGCGCTGAGCGATTTCCGTGGGCTTATCGGAAACGATATAGGCAATGCGGCTTTCGTTAAAGCCGTAGAGGACGCTGTCCGTGGCCTTTTCGACGGCATATATGGAAACGATGGCGTAGAGGGAGGCTTCAAGCGTTCCGTAGTAGAAGCCGGCGGTGGTGACTATCACAAAGTCCATGGCAAGCAGGATTTTGCCGAGGGGAATGTGTTGGAAGCGGCGCAGAAGCACTCGGCCGAGTATGTCCGTTCCGCCGGTGGTGGAGCCGCGCAGGAAGATTATTCCCATGCCCACGCCAATGCCGAGTCCGCCGAAAATCGCCGCAAGCAGGGGATTTCCCACATATTCAGGAAGCAGAATATCAAAAAGGTTCGTCGTTAGTGAAAGTATAATAACGCTGCGCAGAGTGTTTGCGGTGAATTTTTTGCCGAGCACGCAAAGCCCGAGGATTACAAGGGGCACATTGAGCAGGAATGAAAGAGTGCCTATCTGTATGTTCGTCATGGAGTGCAGCATGGTTGCGATAGCGGTTACGCCGCCGGGAGCTATGTTGTTCGGAACGGTGAAAACATCGACGCCCACCGCAAATATGGCGGAGCCGACTATGTCCGCGCCGATGTCCTTGAGTAATTCGATGGCCTTTTTCTTATTCAAATTCGCCGACCTCCTTGGGAAGATTATTTAGCAGAAGGTCAAAAAGCTCGCGGATGCGTTCCTGCCTGCCCTCAAGATAAAGCCAGCCGAAAAGTGATTCCACTCCGGTAGCTTTTCTGTATTCAATGGCGCAGGCACCCTTCGGTACATGTGAGGAGCTTGCGTTGCGCCCGCGGTGGAGAATCGAAAGCTCGCTTTCATCCAAAATCGGTTCTGCAATATCAAAAAAATGCGCCTGTGCCGATGCTCGCACAAGCTTTACTGCAAGGGAATGGAGCTTTCCTATTTGCAAAGAGCCGTTCCGTAAAAGGTATTCGCGAACAAGCAGTTCATAAACGGAATCTCCGATAAACGCAAGGGAAAGTCCGTTCAGTGCGCCGGCTTCGGGGTGTTTTTCGGTGGTGTCGAGCAAAATTAAAACGCCGCCTTTCTGCTGTGGCAAGTGAAATTTGTAATTAAGAGGCAAGAGAAGTTTCGCCATTATCTTTTATTTTACCATTTTTCCGCAGCTTTATCAACATGAATTTTTATACGCCAAAAGCGCGTGATTATGAGAAAAAATCCGTGTGTTAAACATAGTTTTACGTATAAGCTCCGCATGAACGAATAAAATCGGAATTTTGAGGAAAAATAAAGCCGGAAGGTAAATAAGCCTTCGTAAAAAAATATTTTTTGAACGGAGAAAATTTTTATGCCTGAAAATTATGCAAGAGAAAATAGTTCTCAGCAGAAAGCACAGAACAAACAGTGCCAGAACCGTCAGATGCAGAACAACAAAAACGACAAGCACATGGGTTCTAATAAGACGGAAAACAAGCAGAGCCAGAACTGCGACTGAGCTTTGGCAATCGTGCGGCGGTGCGGAGGAATTACCGCGCCGCTGCATTTTTTATGCGCCGTCGTCATAAATTATTCTATACCAAATAAAAGAACGGGGGAACATTCCGTGCAAAAAATCAGCAAAGAGGAGCATATGCCCCACAGCTTTTCTCTCGAAAAGGACAGAACTCAGCTTGTGGCGCAGGGAATCCGTGATGTGGACGGCTTTGACGACAAAACCGTTTTTGCAATGCCGGACGGTCTCCGCATGACCATAAAGGGCAGCGGACTTAAAGTGACGGAGTTTTCTGCCGAAAGCGGAAAGCTTGCGGTGGTGGGCAAAATAGATTCCGTTACATATTCTCAGGCTCTCGGGCGCAAGGCGGGACTGCTTGACAAGATATTCAGATGATTTATACAAGGGATATTATCGGTGACCAGTGGAAGATTTTCGTTCAGGCGGTGGCAGTGGGCGCAGTGCTCGGCGGCTGCTTTGATATTTTTCGGGCGGCGTGGCTTTTTGCACCGAAAAAGCGTTGGATGATAATTCTTCGGGACGCGCTTTTCTGCCTTTGGGCGGGGTTTCTTTCCTTTTCGTTTTTGCTGAATGTGAATTTCGGTATGCCACGGGCTTATATTTACCTTGGAGAGGGAGCGGGCTTCCTTGCATGGTATATGACGCTCGGCAAGGTGAACTTTTGGCTCGCAAAGCGCCTTTCGAGGATAATAAAATCCGTGCTCAAATTTATTTTCCGCCCCCTTTTCAAAATTCTGAAGGGCTTTTTTGCTCTGCTCAAGGGCTCGTTTCAAAAAATAAAAATATTTTGTGCCAATTTTTATGCAAATCAAGAAAAACGGTTGAAAAACAAAGAGAAAGTGTTGTATAATAAATTATGTTTAAGCAGGAATACAGCTTTTCCGTTTTGCGGAGGAAAAGCCGGAAAGGAGCACGGAAGTTTTGAAAGAAGCGGCACAGAAAAGGAAAAAGAATATTATTCTTCGGATTGCAGTTATTGCCTTAGGAGTGTATCTTCTATATTCGCTGATAGCTACTCAGGCGAAGATAAGCGAGATGAAATCGACTCTTGATACCCGAAAGCAGGAGTATTCCGAAAAGCTTATTCAGAACGAGGAGCTTCAGAAGACGCTTGACAGCTACGGTACGGACGAATTTATAGAAAGACAGGCGCGCAGCAAGCTGGGTTATGCCTATGCGGACGAGCATTTTTATATTGACGTTTCGGGTACCGACTGATTTTTAATTTGAGGGGGATATTTTCTTTAATGGCAGCCGAGGTTGGTTCTGTAATCGAGGGTAAGGTGTCCGGAATTACTAAATTCGGAGTGTTCGTAGACATTGGCGAAGGCGTCACGGGAATGGTGCATATTTCCGAGGTGGCAAGGAACTATGTCAAGGACATAAAAGAGTATGTTCGCATGGGTCAGGAGGTTAAGGTGAAGGTTATCACCGTAAGCCCCGAGGGAAAGGTGAGCCTTTCCATGAAGCAGGCGGAGGCGCCTGCCCAAAGGGACAGCCGGCCGCGCCAAAGGGAGCAGCAGCGCTGCTGCACCGGCGGCGGAACGGACAGCTTTGAATTCAAGCCCTGCCGTCAGGAGAAAATGTCTTTTGAAGATATGATGAGCAATTTCAAAAAATCGAGCGACGAGAAAATGAGCGACCTTAAAAAGGTTATAGACGCCCAAAAGGGACGCCCACGCCGCCCGAAGCAGCAATAAATCGAGAGAAAAGGATATTGGGCGCATTTTGCTCCGGTATCCTTTTTTGAGAAGGAGATTAAGATGCTTTTTTATAACGCAGGCATTTTTACCGGTCGGGGAGATAATATAAGAAACGGCTATGTTCTTATAAAAGGCAGCAAAATAATAGACGTGGGTCCCATGGCATTTTGCCCGAGGGATGACGAATGCTATGATATGTCGGGGCTTGTCATATATCCCGGCTTTATAGACGCGCACTGCCATATAGGTATGTGGGCGGACGGAGCGGGCTTTGAGGGGGATGACGGCAACGAGGATACCGACCCGGCAACACCCCAGCTTCGGGCGGTGGACGCGGTGAACCCCGGGGACAACTGCTTTAATGAAGCGCTTATGGCGGGAGTTACCACAGTCGTTACCGGCCCCGGAAGCGCAAACCCGGTGGCGGGACAGCTTGCGGCTCTTAAAACCTACGGGGAGCGGGTCGACGATATGGCGATAAAGGCTCCCGCCGCCATGAAGTTCGCCCTCGGCGAAAATCCGAAGAATACATACCACGGAAAAGACCAGTCCCCATCCACCAGAATGGCGACGGCGGCAATAATCCGCGAGCAGCTTATGAAGGCGCGGCGCTATATGCAGGACGCGGATGCTGCGGAGGAGGACGAGGATGTTGACGAGCCGGAATTCGATATGAAAAGCGAGGCGCTCAGCGCCGTGCTCAAGGGGGAAGTGCAGGCGCATTTCCATGCTCACAGAGCGGACGATATTTTTACCGCCGTGCGTATAGCAAAGGAATTCGGGCTTGACGCGGTGCTCGTTCACTGCACCGAGGGACATATAAATCCGGAGAAGCTGGCGGCGGAGCATATTCCCGCCATAGTGGGTCCCATTATAGCGACCCGCACGAAGCCGGAGCTTGCCAACCAGACGGAGGCGACCGCCGCCGTGCTCAAAAAAGCCGGCGTGGAGGTGGCGATCTGCACCGACCACCCGGAGGTTCCCATAAAATATCTGCCGCTTTCGGCGGCGATTGCCGTTCGCTACGGAATGAGCCACGATGACGCCATCTGCGCCATAACAAGCGTTCCGGCTAGGATATTGAAGCTTGACCACAGAATAGGCTCTGTTGCGCCCGGTATGGACGCGGATATAACCGCCTTTGCAGGGGATCCTCTTTCCGTTTACGAGGAACCGGTTTGGGTGGTCGCCGGAGGCAGAATTGTAAAGAGAAGCTGACTTTTTCTTTGACAAATTCCCCGAAATTTAATATAATAAAAGCAGAAAAACTCGAAGGGAGATTAAAGCAATGATAATTACAATAGGAAGACAGTTTTGCAGCGGCGGAAGCGAGATCGGTCTGAAGCTTTCCGAAAGACTCGGAATACCCTATTACGACAAAAATCTCTACGAGTACGCCGCAAAGAACAACGGCTTCAGCGCAAAATACGTTCGTGAAATAGAGGAGACACCCACCGGAAGCTTCCTTTATACCATGGCTATGTACCCCTACACGGAGTTCGGTATGGACAATATGATTCCGGCGGGCATTATGATTTCCGCGGATCAGACGAATTACATAATGGAAAAGGCAAAGGAAGGTCCCTGCATTTTTGTCGGCCGCTGCGCCGATAATGTTCTGCGCGACCGTGACGACTTGCTCAACGTGTTCATTTATTCTGATGTAAAAACCAGAATCAAGCGCGCCATGGAGCGCTACAACATATCCGAAAAGGAAGCAGCAAAATCCGTTCAGCAAACGGACAAATACCGTGCATCCTACTACAACATGAGCTGCCACAATAAAAAATGGGGGATGAAGGAAAGCTACAACCTCATGCTTGACAGCGGCAGGCTTGGCATTGACGGCGTTGTGGACATAATCGAAAAGGCGTACCGTTTAATGGCGGAAAAGGAGCAGCCGAAAGCCGAAGCCGAGCAGCCAAAAGAATAATCAGAATATAAAAAATCCGGTGGAGACAACTCCACCGGATTTTTTGTTTTATGCAGTCGGCAGCTCCGCAAAGAAGGTGTTCATACCGTTTTTGCTTTCCGCCCAAATTTTTCCCCGGTGGCGGAGCACCACGCTCTCCGCAATAGAAAGCCCCAGCCCGAAGCTGCCGTCCCGGCTGCGCGCCTTGTCGGTGCGGTAAAAGCGCTTGAAGATATTTTTGAGATCCTCCGGGGCTATGGGCTCGCCGGTGTTCGCCACGGAAAGACGGCAGCGGCTTTTGCCGCAGCGCTCCAGCTTTACCACGGCGCTTCCGGGCGCAAAGGCGTATTTCTGCGCGTTGTCAAGGAAAATTTCAAGCACCTGACGAAGATGCTCCCTGTCGCCGTTTACAATGATATTGTCCTCAATCTCCGAGGAAAGCTTGATGCCTTTTTCAAAGAAAAACGCCTCAAAGGGAAGAACCGCGTTTCTGACGGTGCTGCTGAAATCGAATTTTTCAAAGGCGGGGAGGTTTGTGCCGCTGTCGGCTCTGGCAAGCTCCAAAAGCCGCTCCGTCAAGCCACGCATCTGCTTTGACATAACAAGAATGTTTTCCGCAAAGCCGCTGCGGCTCTGTTCGTCGTAATCCGGGCTTTGCAGCAGCTCGGCGCTGGTCATAATCACGGTGAGCGGGGTTTTCAGCTCGTGAGAAGCGTCCGCCACGAACTGCCGCTGCTGCCGCCATGCGGTTTCCACTGGCTTTATCGCTATACGGGCGAGCAGCGCGCTTATTCCGAGGAAAACAAGGAACGCGCCTCCGCCGATGAGCAGCAAAATTCGCAAAAGGCTTAAAAGCGTGGCTTTTTCGCTGGTCGTATCCGCAAAAACAATGGAAACGCCGCTTCCCGACGCGGTTCGATAAAAGCGCAGGTTGTAATCTTTTATGACGCCGACGGAATTTTCCGAAAGCAGAGCCTCCCGCAGAAGCTGTTCGAGAAAATCCCTGTCGGAAAGATCGTAATATCCGCCGCCCGCAGCGATTATGTCGCCGCGGGAATTTATTTTAAGTATAAAATAGGGCAGGCGAACGCTGCCGCCCTGTTCGCCTATGTCCATAAGGTAGAGGGGATCCTCGGCTATGGACTGCATCATGGAAACGCTTTCGTCCTCAAGGCTGACTCTTGTGAAGTGGTACACAAAGCCGAAAACTGCGGAAAGTATAACCGTAACAAGCAGCATATTGATAAGAATAAACTTTATACGGAGCTTTTTCAGCACTTATTCTCCACCTCCAAACGATAACCCAAGCGGCGTACAGCCTCTATGCGAACGTCGGAGCCGATGGCGGCGAGCTTTTTTCGCAGAAAGCCCACATAGACCTCCACATGATTTTCCACCGCGCTTGAATCATAGCCCCAGACCTTCGCCAAAATGACCTCCTTTGAAAGCACGGAATCTTTAGATTGCAGCAAAAAGCGCATTACGTCGAATTCCTTTGCGGAAAGACGAACGCTGTTTTCTCCGCAGATAAGGGTGCAGGAGGAAAGGTCAAGGGAGGTGTTGCCGAGGGAAAGCTCATCCACCTGATTTCCCTGCCGGCGGAGGAGCGCATTTACGCAGGCAAGCAGCTCCCGGCTGTCAAAGGGCTTTGTAAGGTAGTAATCCGCGCCGGCGTTCAGCCCGCGAATTCTGTCCTCCAAGCCGGAGCGGGCGGTGAGCATGAGTATGGGCGTTCCGCAGCGCTTGGCACGCACGCTTCGAGCCACCTCGAAGCCGTCCATCTTCGGCATCATCACATCAAGTATAAGCAGGTCATAAACGCCGGTTTCGGCATATTCCGCGCCGCTTTCGCCGTCGTAAACGCACTCCGCGTCGAAGCCTTTCTTTTCAAGCAGCGCTTTCAGCGAATCTGCCAAAAGCTTTTCGTCCTCTATAATAAGTATCTTCATAGGAATTCCCTCTTTTCGTTATCATTATTATAA
>ERZ1026780.2383-NODE-2383-length-11025-cov-4.903920_pt1 | contig 11025 bp, 8 predicted proteins | sample MGYA00380126_ERZ1026780 | MGnify/ENA primary metagenome ERZ1026780 (study PRJEB33269, sample SAMEA4719762) | human gut metagenome | biome: human-associated habitat; feature: organic feature; material: feces | place: Cameroon | collected 2013-10 ... | reverse complement strand
TGGTATTTGTGCCGTCTGTTTCCACCTTCATCATTTCCCGTATGCTGGGCGGCGGATCCAATATGATGGTCGGTGACCTCATCGAGACCCAGTTCCTCGGCAATGCCTACAATCCCAATCTCGGCTCTGCCATCTCGCTGGTATTGATGGTATTCATCCTGCTTGTTATGAGCCTCATGAACCAGTTTGAGGACAATGATGACAGAGGAGGGATGCTCATATGAAATGGTATGCCAAGCTTTATACCCGTCTGGTATTCATCTTCCTGTATCTGCCCATCATCGTACTCATTGCGTTCAGCTTCAATGAATCCAAATCCCGCGCCAGCTGGACCGGCTTCTCCTTCCATTGGTATAAGGAGCTGTTCCACAATGAGCTGATCCTCTCCTCGCTGCGCAATACCTTGATCATCGCGCTGGCGGCGTCTGTCATCGCGCTGGTGCTGGGCACCATGGCGGCGGTCGGCATTTATGCTATGCGCCGTAAGTGGTTCAAATCACTGGTGATGAACATCACCTATCTGCCCATTCTCAATCCTGAGATCGTTACCGGTGTTTCCATGCTGCTTTTGTTCGTTTCCTTCGGCAATGGCATCCAGAAGTTCAATAACTGGATCGGCGGCACCGCACTTTCGTTCCTTCAGCTGCCGGAAATGCAGCTCGGCTTCGTGACGCTCATCATCGCGCATGTCACCTTCTGCACGCCCTATGTCATCCTCAATGTCCTCCCGAAGCTCCGTCAGATGGATCGCTTCACCTTCGAGGCTGCGCAGGATCTGGGCTGCAGCCCCAAGCTGGCCTTCTATAAGGTCGTCATCCCGGAGATCATGCCCGGCATGGTATCCGGCTTCCTCATGGCGTTCACCTACTCGCTGGATGACTTCGTCATCAGCTACTTTGTGTCCAGCGCCTCCTCGCAGACTCTGCCCGTCACCATCTTCTCGATGGTCCGCAAGCGTGTCAGCCCGGAGATCAATGCCCTTACCGCCATCATTTTTGTGGTGGTGCTGGCGCTGCTGCTTCTCAGTAACTATTACTCTGCCCGCAAGGAAAAGCAGATGATGCGAAAGGAGGAACCTGCGGCATGAAAAAGCGTATCCTTTCCCTCCTTTTGGCGCTGATGATGGTTGTCCTTCTGCTTCCCGTTACTGCTTTGGCAGCGGAAACCGGCATTGATACCTCAGCTTTAGATATGGAGTACTACGGCCGCTACAAGGATAAGGGCTACTCCATCAGCGTGTATAACTGGGGCGAGTATATCTCCGACGGCGCCGATGGCTCGCTGGATGTCAACAAGGCGTTTGAAGAGGTCACCGGCATCAAGGTCATTTATTCCAACTACGATACCAATGAATCGATGTACGCCAAGCTGAAAACCGGCGGCGCGGTCTATGATGTCGTCATCCCCTCCGATTACATGATCTCTCGCATGATTGCAGAGGGCATGCTGCAAAAGCTGGATATGTCCAATATCCCCAATCTCAAAAATATCAATGAGCTCTACCTCAATCAGTCCTACGATCCCGCCAATGAGTACTCGGTGCCCTATACCTGGGGCGTGTTGGGCCTCATCTACAATACCAAGCTGGTCGAGGATGATTCGGTCGTGGCCAGCTGGGGCGCTTTGTGGAGCGAAGCCTATATGGATAATATCCTGATGATCAACAACTCCAAGGACGCATTTGGCCTCACCTTTATGTACCTTGGCCTGCCCATCAACGCCGAATCCACCGAGCAGGTGGATGACGCCGTGGAGCTGCTCAAGGCCCAGAAAAATGTGATTCAGGCTTATGTTGCCGATGAGATCTTCGATAAGATGATCGGTGAGGAGGCGGCCATTGCGCCCTACTTCAATGGCGATGCCGTCACCATGATCCAGGATAACCCCGATCTCGCCTTCTCCATCCCCATGGAGGGCAGCAACATCTTTACCGATTGCCTCTGCATCCCGGTGGAGAGCCAAAAGCGAGAACTGGCGGAAATGTATATCAACTTTATGCTGGAGCCGGAGGTCGGCATGGCAAATACCGATGCCATCGGCTATTCCACCCCCAATACAAAGGTGTATGAACTGCTGGATGAGGAAACCAAGGCCGATACCACTGCTTACCCCAGCGAGGAGGAGCTGGCCCGCTGCGAGTATTACAACTATGTCGGCCCGGAGCTTTCCCTTTACATCGATAGCAAGTGGGCCGAGGTCCTCACCGCCGATGAAAAGTACAGCGCCATGATCATGCCCATGTTCCTCGGCGCATGTGTGGCGGGCATCATCGCCCTCAATATCGTCCGTGCCACCCGCAAAAAGCGGGAGGAATGAGCTTCCCAGCAGGGGCCCCTCACCGGGCCTCTGCTTTTTTGCATAAATTTCCCTCTCCGCTTTTGGCAACTTCTACAAAGATGAAAAAACTTCCACTGTTTTCTTGACTTTATTCGCTAAAACAGCTAAAATAACCTTACTGGCATCCCCCATATGGGGGATTTCATGTTTGCGGGCAAACATGATTCATTTACTCGCGGGCGTGATTCACCTGCCGGAAATAAAGAGGGGAAACCCCAAAAAGAAAGAGGTAATGTGTTATGAAAAAGTTCCTTAGCCTGGTGCTGGCGCTCCTCATGCTGGCCGTCATGTTGCCTGTCACCGCTATGGCGGATACCTATACTTATCCTGCCGGTGTGACAGCAGAATCATTCCCCAGTGAAGCGAATTATGATAAACCCGGTGGGACCACCGGTACAGCTCCAGCTGTTGTCGCTTATGAAAAAGATGGAACCGTTAAGTATGCTGCCGATGTACTGACCGCGATTAACGATGGCGCAACTGTACTCTATATGAAGGAAGGCGTTGCGGGTCGTCTGATGGCTTACACCGACTTTCTTGCGCAGCCGAATAGAACTCCTGAATTGACCCAAAATCTTACCATTTACGGCAACGGTGCCGATTTCCAGTATGGTGAAATCGCAGTTAACACATCTGAAGCGGGTAAGGCCGCAAATCTGACTGTAACCGTTTATGATGCAAAGAACATCAAGATTTGGGGTAATACTCCTAATGCGGGAGTAACTCAAAATTATGTCCTTGAGAACTGCAAAAATCAAGGTACTTCTAAGGAAGGAAGCTCCGGAGAACTTGTTCTCCTTTGGGGTGAAACTGGTACAGTTAATGTGTCCGCTAATAATTGTTCTGTATCCAAAGTTGACCTCGGCATTTATTATGGTTGCGATGGCAGCTTGAATCTTAAAAACTCCTCCTTCACCGAGTGTGCTACTGGTGTTAAGATTAGTCATAAGGGAACGGGAACACGCACTGATGTTATTGAAAATTGCACTTTTACTAACTGTGGCATTGAAAGTGGTGATCTCGCAGGTGACAGTGCAGCAATCAAGTACAAATCCACTAACGGTGCTACCCTCACCCTTATCAACAATACAATCACCGGCACCCTCACCAGAGATTCTCTTGGTGACATCCGTCTGAACAATGTAACTGCCACTATCACCCCCAACGGTGAAACAACAGTGAGTACGGGTATCACAGATTATCCCCAACCCATCACCGGCAAGGTAACTGCTGATGCCATGGGCAATATTACTCATGTCGAGCAAGAAGGCCCCACCACCATTGTCATCATCAGCCCCACCCAGGATACCCCCAAGACCGATGACCAGAAGAACCCCGCCACCGGCGCCAATGACCTCGTTGCCGTTGCTGTCGCCGCCGCGGCCCTCGCGCTCGCCGGCTCCGCCATCATCCTCCGCAAGGATTAAGGTCTTTCTCAAGAAAAGCCCGTAGTGACGCAGCCTGAAAGGCTCCCCTGTGTAAGGGGAGCTGTCAGCCGCAAGGCTGACTGAGGGGTTGTTAAAAAGTGCTAATCCATCCCGCCGTTTGGGAATCATTGTGGCTTAGTCAAAACAATTCCTCCGGCGCTTCGCACCACCGCCCTTTACACAAGGTTTACCGGCAAAAAGCCCCCTCACCGGGGGCTTTTTTCTATGCACCCTGCCCATTGTCAAGCCCCCAAAATGTAAGAATTTTCGTTTACTTATACAAACTTTTGTTCGCCACTTTACATCATCGAACATTTGTGCTACAATGGAAATTGGAGAAGAACAACAGTTCGTATTTGGCCAAATTCAGGAGAGAAAACCTATGGATCAGCAAACCATGGGCTGGGTACTGTTGGGGGCGGCCGTCCTCATCCTTGCCCTGCTCATCTACCTGCTCACGCAGCTCAAAAAGTCCCGCCAAAATGATATTTCCACCCAGCTCCAGCGCCTGCAAAGCGATCTGGAGCGTTCGGTGCAGGCCGATATTCTCACCCTCGGCAAGTACCTCATGCAGTCCCAGCAGTCCCAGTCGCAAAGCGAAAGCCGGGCCCTGCTGGAGCAGCTCACCCAGTTTGAGAACAGACTATCCACATTCTCCCAGCAGTCCACGCGCGCGCTGGAGGATGTGCGTGCGTCCATGGAACGCCAGCTTTCCACCATTCGCCAGGATAACAATGCCAAATTGGACGAAATGCGTCTAACCGTTGATGAAAAGCTGCAAAAGACCCTCAATGACCGCATGACCGAATCCTTCCGCCTGGTGAATGAGCGGCTGGAACAGGTCTACCGCGGTCTGGGTGAAATGCAGTCGCTGGCCCAGGGCGTCGGCGACCTCAAAAAGGTCCTCAGCAATGTGAAAACCCGTGGAATTCTGGGGGAAGTGCAGCTTGGCGCCATCCTGGAGGACATCCTTACCCCGGAGCAGTACGGCAAAAATGTGGTTACGGTTCCCGGCAGCCGCAATGTGGTGGAATACGCTGTCAAACTTCCTGCGGAGGATGGCAGCTTTATTTGGCTGCCCATCGATGCCAAATTCCCCGGGGATAGCTACGCTGCCCTCCGGGATGCCTATGATTCCGGCGACCCGACGGCGATTCAATCGGCGGTGCGGCAGCTGCTGCTCACCGTGCGCATGGAGGCCAAAGACATCCGGGAAAAGTATATTTGCCCGCCCCACACCACCGAATTTGGCATCCTCTTTTTGCCATTTGAGGGGCTGTACGCCGAGGTGGTGAACCGCGGTATGGTGGAAACTTTGCAGCGGGAGTACCGGGTGAACATTGCCGGCCCCAGCACCATGGCTGCCCTGCTGGGTTCTTTGCAGATGAGCTTCCGGACCATCGCCATTCAGCGCAGAAGCGGCGAGGTGTGGAATATTCTTGGCGGTGTTAAGACCGAGTTTGATAAATTTGCTGATGCCCTAACTATGACCCAAACCCGGCTGGAGCAGGCCAGCAGCGAGCTGGATAAGCTGGTTGGCGTCAGAACCCGGCAAATTCAGCGAAAGCTGCGGGGGGTGGCCAGCCTGCCGCAGGAGCAGACTGCCGTCCTGTTCCCGGAGGAGCAGGTGCCCCCAATGGAGGACGAGCTGGAAGTCTGATTTTGTTGGATTTGGTATTTTCCGCAATTGAAGTGGCTCTATTTAGGCTCCGCGGAGGTACAGCTTTTCTGGCGGAACACTTTGGCCTTTCGGTCAACTTCGACGGAAGCTGCGGGGCGTGGCCAGCCTGCCGCAGGAGCAGTCTGCCGCCCTGTTCCCGGAGGAGCAGGTGCCCCCATTGGAGGACGAGCTGGAGGTCTGATTTTGTGGGACCTGGTAGTTGTCACAAAGAGGGCGTCTCTATTTAGGCTGTGTGGGGTCGCAGATTTTTGATGGAATGCTCTTGTAAATTAGGCCAATTTGCTGCAAAGTAGAGCCCTGTTCGGCTGAGGAGGGCTTTTTGGGTGACGCTGCGGTTGTGGGGCTCAATTGGTGGTTGAATCTGCGCCACTCAACCAGCTGTTGCTGGTGTTTTTGATGGCGCGGCGCTATGCTGGTCTCATCGAGCAGTCGACCGCGGCAGTCCTCGGAATGCCGCCTGTGATCATAAAAATCAAGAAATCTTAAACATCTTCGGGTGGATTTTTTAGCCGGAATGTGCGATACTGGGAGGAGAGATTTACCGCATAGCGAGGAGGGGCCAAATGTTCAAAATACTCATTGTGGAGGACGACCGTGGCATTGCCGAGGGCATCCAGAGCCTGCTGGAGCAGTGGGGGATGGAGGCACGGCAGGTGCAGGATTTCCGCAACATCACCGGGGAGTTCGAAGCCTATCAGCCCCATCTGATCCTGCTGGATATCAAGCTGCCCAGCTACGACGGCTATTACTGGTGCGGTCAGCTGCGGCAGAGGACCGCGGTGCCCATCATTTTCATCTCCTCGGCGGCCGATAACATGAACATCGTGATGGCGATGAACATGGGCGGTGATGATTTCATTGCCAAGCCCTTTGACGGCAGTGTGCTGGTGGCCAAGGTGCAGGCCATGCTGCGGCGCAGCTACCGGCTGGAGACCGCCCTGCCGGCGCCGGAGTGCCGGGGAGCGGTGCTGAATACCGCCGATCAGACCCTGCAATATGAGGGGAAGGCCATCGACCTGACCAAAAATGAATACCGCATCCTGCTGTGCCTGATGGAACGCAAGGGCCAGGTAGTGAGCCGCGAGCTTCTGATGCAGCGGCTATGGGAGACCGACAGCTTTGTGGACGAAAATACCCTTACCGTGAATGTGAACCGCCTGCGCAAAAAGCTGGAGGCTGCTGGGCTTTCCGAGTTTATCCGCACCCGCTTTGGCGTGGGGTACCTAGTGGAATGAAAAACAAGGCAGGCGGCGCGGCGGAGCGGGCGAGGGGGGCCGGTTTGGGACAAACGGCGCCCCAAGACAAAGCGGAGGCGTGCCGCCGGAATGCAGGGGCGGGAAAAAGTGCTTGCAATCGGACCTTCGGTATGCTATACTCTTTTCGATGCCAAATATGAAAGAAAGGAGCTGCTGAAATGTACTTTTTGCACAACAACAAGATGAACAAGTTCCGCACCGGAACCAACCGAATACCTGCACAGCAGCTCTCTCTGTAAGTCCGCCTGAACCAAGGTGCTATTACGCTCGCCGGGAGTCTCTGTTGCTCCCGGCTTTTTTGCGCCTTTTTTCAGAATCGGGGGAGAGAGCGGAACCCACAAACTGACGGAGAAATTATGAAACGAATTTTACCATATCTAAAGCCCTATCGGGGGAAAATGCTGCTGGGAATGCTGCTGATTGCCGTTTCCAGCGTCTGCTCGCTGCTGCTGCCTACCATCATGAGCGATATCCTGGACGGCGGCATCTATACCTCCGATTGGGACTATATCCTGCGCTGCTGCGGCAGAATGCTGCTGGTCACGCTGCTCTCGCTGGGGGCGGTGGCGGCCGGTACCTGGTGCCGCACCCAAGTTGTTTCCGGCTTTTGCGCCGACCTGCGCGCGGCGGTTTTTGGCCGGGTGAATGCCCTGACCTTTGAAGAGGTCAGCCGCATCGGCACCTCGGCGCTGCTTACCCGTTCCACCCACGATGTGGGGACGCTGGCCTGGGTGGCCGATATGCTTTCCAGCAACATCATCACCATTCCGGTGCTGTTTTTCGGCGGGGTGGTGCTGGCCTTTTCCAAGGACAGCACGCTGGCGCTCATTATCCTGGTGGCTATGCCCATCATTACGCTGCTGGTGCTGGCTATTGGCCGCAGGGTGGAGCCGCTGTGGAAAATCAGCGACCAGTTCTGCGATAAGCAGAACGACCTGGTGCGGGAGCGGCTGCACGGCATCCGCGTTATCCGGGCCTTTAACAGGGAGGAGCAGGAACAGGGCCGCATAGCCGAGGCCACCCGTGTGATGGCCGAGCATATCATTGAAGCGAATACCAAGATGGGCCTGGTGGCGCCCATTGCCATCGCCCTGATGAACCTGGTGGCGGTCGCGATCCTGTACTTTGGCGGCAGCCGGATGCAAAGCGGGGCTTCCGCCGCTTCCGGCGGCGATATCTTTGCCATGGTGCAGTATGTGGCCCTGGTAATGAATGGTATCGTTATGGCGGCCTTTGCCCTGGTGATGTACCCCCATGCCAAGGTGGCCGCTGGGCGCATCGGTGAAGTGATGGACGCCAACATGATGACCGAGACCGCCGAGGAGGATGACAATATCACCTTTGCCGGGGACATCCGCATGGAGAATGTGACCTTTCGGTATGAGGGTGCTGACGCCGCGGCGGTAAGCGATGTTTCGCTGCATATCGCCGCGGGACAGAAGGTAGCTATCATCGGCGGGACCGGCAGCGGTAAATCCACGCTGGTGCAGCTTTTAATGGCCTTCCGGCTGCCTACCGAGGGGAAGATCTATTTTGACGGGCGGGATGCCGCCACCCTAAGCCGCCGTACCATCCGGCACAATATCAGCTGTGTATTGCAGCGCGCCGGCATTTACAGCGGCACCATCCGGGAAAATATCGCCATGGGGCGCCCCGGCGCTTCCGAGGAGGAACTGATGGAAGCCGCGGCGGTGGCCCAGATGGCGGATTACATCAAAGCGCAGCCGGAGGGGCTGGACCACCGGCTGGAGCAGGCCGGCAAGAACCTTTCCGGCGGGCAGAAGCAGCGGGTGAGTATTGCCCGGGCTGTGCTGAAAAACGCGCCGATCTATCTCTTTGACGACAGCTTTTCGGCGCTGGACTTTATGACCGAGGCGAACCTGCGGCGGGCGCTGGCCGAAAAGGCGGCCGGGAGGACTCAGATCGTGGTGACGCAGCGAGTGACCAGCGCCATGAGCAGCGACCAGATCTTTGTAATGGACGGCGGGCGGCTGGTGGATAGCGGCACCCACCGGGAGCTGCTGGAGCGCTGCAAGGTATACCGGGAGATCTATCTCTCCCAGACGGGAGGGGAGCGCCGATGAACCGCAAAAAGAAACCGACTGAGGAAGTAAAAATGAGCACCTGGGAGGTATTCCGCCGACTGGTGCGGGACGCCCGGCCCATTTACGGCTGGCTGCTGCTGGGCGCCCTGCTGGGTGGTATAGTGGTGGCGTGTACCGTCATCGCCCCGAAGCTCCTGGGTCAGGGCATCCAGCTGCTGTACGATGCCTGGGCCGGAGAACGGCCCAAAGCCGGTCTGACCGAAGCGCTGCTGCCGATCTGCGGAGCACTGGCGGGGGTGTACCTGCTGAAGAGTATCGTGGACACCGGAAAGATGGTCCTGATGAACAATGTGGTGAGTAAGTACTATACCTGCACACTGCGCATCAAGCTTTCGGATAAACTATCCCGGCTGCCCATCAACTTTATTGATAAGACCCCGGCCGGACAGATCATCGACCGCATCCAGGAGGATGTTTCCAACATGGGCGGCAGTATCCACGACATCGTGGATATGACGGTGATGGGCTTTATGCAGATCGTGGTCATTGCCGTGATGATGCTGCGGGAAAACTGGCGGATGGGGCTGGCGGTCCTGCTGCTGATGCCGCTTTCCATTGTGATCTCTTCCCGGATCTCCGCCGCCTGCGGGACCTATTTCCACCGGATGTTTGAGGAGAGCGGCAAGGTGTATTCCATTGTGGAGGAAAGCTACGCCAGCTACCAGACCACCAAGGCCTATAACTACGAGGAGACCACCATTGCGGCGCACGCCGCGGCGAACAAGCGGCAAAAGGACGCCGAGGCGAAGGCATTGTTCCTGCAGGGACTGATCACGCCGTGCATTACCGCCGCCAATGCGCTGGCGTACATTCTGGTTGCCCTCATCGGCGGCTACCTGACGGTACAGGGAGCTTTGGGCGTGGGCGCTGTGGTAACGGTGCTGCTGTACTCCCGGCAATTTTCCACGCCGCTGGAGCAGATCGCGGGGGTGCTGGGGTCAATCCAGCGCACCTGTGCCGCCGCCCGACGGGTGTATGAGATGCAGGACGCCCCGGAGGAGGAGCCCATCGAGGGGCACCTGCCAGAGGAAATAAAGGGCGATGTGGACTTTGAAAATGTGAATTTCAGCTACGATCCAGAAACGCCGCTGATCCGGGACTTCACCGTGAAGGTAAAGCACGGGCAGAAGGTGGCCATTGTAGGGCCCACCGGTGCGGGAAAGACCACGCTGGTGAACCTGCTGATGCGGTTCTATGATATCCAAAGCGGCAGGATCAGGATAGACGGCTATGATATAGCCGCTGTGAGCCGTGAGGATGTGCGGGGGCTCTTTGGCATGGTGCTGCAGGATACCTGGCTGTTTGGCGGGACGGTGGCCGATAATGTGGCCTACGGCAAGCCGGAGGCGACCCGCGAGGAGATCATCACCGCCTGCGACGAGGCCTACTGTGATCATTTTATCCGCACGCTGCCGCAGGGTTACGATACCATAGTGAGCGAGGATAGCATCAATATTTCCGGCGGGCAGAAGCAGCTTTTGACCATCGCAAGGGCGCTGCTGGCCAACCGGCGGCTGCTTATCCTGGATGAGGCGACCTCCAATGTGGATACCCGCACCGAGATATTGCTGCAAAAGGCGATGGATAAGCTGATGCGGGGACGCACCTGCTTTGTCATCGCGCACCGGCTCTCCACCATCGTGGATGCCGATCTGATCCTGGTCATCAATGACGGACAGATTGTGGAGGCCGGTACCCATGAGGGCCTGCTGGAGAAGCAGGGCTTCTACTATCGGCTGTATACCAGCCAGTATGCGGTGTGATATAAAAAGAAAAGGCCGGCAGCGAGCTCCGCGGGACAAAGGAGCGAACTGCCGGTGTTTTTGGCTTTTACAGGGCCTGGATAAAGGCACGGGCCCTTTGCAGGTCATCCGCATCCGGGTGGCCCTTGGCCATGCCGCCGATGAGCTTAAACGGGCCGAAGGTATCATAACCGCGGCAGGAGAAGGTGCCAAGAATGGGGCAATTTTTGGCCTTTACTGCTTCGGTGATGGCGGCATAATACTTTTCGGGGCAGGCAGTGGAGCCGTGGGTACAGACGAGAAAGGTTTCTTTGCCCTTAGGCAGGTATTGGGCAGCGTAGTGGACCACGGTATCGTGAAATTTGGAGTAATAGATGCCAGAGGCAAAGCCGATGCGGTCGTACTGCGGCAGGCGGGCGGCCATGCGGCTGGTGACATCGATAAGCTCGGCGCCGGAGGCTTCTGCCATCGCCTCCA
>ERZ1026780.2382-NODE-2382-length-11038-cov-6.352636_pt1 | contig 11038 bp, 9 predicted proteins | sample MGYA00380126_ERZ1026780 | MGnify/ENA primary metagenome ERZ1026780 (study PRJEB33269, sample SAMEA4719762) | human gut metagenome | biome: human-associated habitat; feature: organic feature; material: feces | place: Cameroon | collected 2013-10 ... | reverse complement strand
GATGCCGCGTGATGCCATCTACGGCCTGTCACTGCATAAATTCAGCGGGCCACCCAATATCCACTTTTCGGCAATCATCTCCTTGACGCGGAAGACCCGTCTGCGCTACACTGTGTGCATGAAGCACGAACTGTACGCATGAAGCGCAAGAAGATCGCCATCGTCCTGAGGCTGTCCGGCGCCGCCGGGCGCAACATCCTCGCCGGCATCTTTCTCTTCCTGCGCAAGCATCCCCACTGGCAGACGCACCTGTTCCAGATGCCGGACGACTTTACGCCGGCGGCCTTCCGCATGCTGGAGGCCGAGAGATACGATGGCCTCATCGCAAGCGAACCCGGACCTGCCGAGACCTCCCGTCTGCTCGCCCGCTCGGAGATGCCCGTCGCCTTCATCGGCGACGGCGGGTTCCCGTTCTCCCGGAGACGCCGCAACATCTGCCATATCCGCAACGACGATGTCTACATTGGGCGCCAGGGCGCCCGCTTCCTCCTCTCCCTCGGCAGACGGCGGGCCTTTGGCTTCATCCCGACGACAAGCGTCCAGTACTGGAGCCGTCTCCGCCAACAGGGCTTTCTGGACGAACTCGCCGCCCACGGCGTCGTGCCGCATATCTTCGCCTCGCCGGGCCAGGCCGGCTCCCCCGCCGACCTGGCCGCCCTCCGGGACTGGCTGACCTCCCTTCCAAAGCCCTGCGCCCTCATGGCTGCCTGGGACACGCGCGCGACCCAGGTCCTGCAGATCTGCCAGGAGGCGCGGATCAGGGTCCCGAAACAGCTCGCCCTCCTGGGCGTCGACAACGACGAACTCCTCGACGAATCGGCCACCCCGCCCCTGACCAGCATCATGCCCAACCACGAGATGTTGGGGTTCGTCGCGGCCCGCGAACTCGGCAAACTCATGGCCCGGAAGCCCGCCATGCCGTTCCTCGCGCGTCCCCTGAAGCTCGTGGAGCGCGAATCGACGGCGAGCGCCGCGCCGGCCGCGCACCTCATCGCCCGTGCGCTCGACTTCATCCACCAGAACGCCGTCAAGGGGATCACGGTCGCCGATGTCGTCAACGACCTCGGCATTTCGCGGCGGCTCGCCGATCTGCGCTTCCACGAGTACCAGGGCGAGACAATCAACGAAACAATCACGCGCGCCAAGCTCGACGCGGTCAAGAAGATGCTCTCCACGACGACGCGCTCCATCCGCAACGTCTCGCTCGCGTGTGGCTATCCCAACACCACCTACCTCAAGGTCCTCTTCAAGAGGCGGTTCGGCATGACCATGGGCACCTTCCGGAAATCAGGCATGGTATAATGTGCGCCCTCATGAAAATCGCCTTGACGCAACAGGAGACCGCCTGGGAAGACCCCGCCGCGAACATGCGCGCCTGTGCGCGCCTCGCCGAGGACGCCGCACGGGCCGGGGCCGCGCTCGTCGTCTTCCCCGAATTCACGCTCACGGGCTTCACGCCCCGCCCGCGCGCCTTCGCCGACGCGCCCGGCGCCGCCCCGCAGCTCGACTTCTTCCGCGCCCTCTCCCGCCGCCTCCCCCTCGGCCTCGCCTTCGGCTGCATCCGCGCCGCCGAACCGGACGCCCCGCAGAACCGCCTCGTCGTCGTCCGCAACGGCACCGTCCTTCTCGACTACGCGAAGCTCCACTCCTACTCCTTCGGCGGCGAGACGCGCGCCTATTCGCGCGGCGCGGACCTCTTCACGACCGCGTTCGAGGGCTTCACGCTCGGCGGTCTCATCTGCTACGACCTCCGCTTCCCCGAGGTCTTCCAGATCGCCGCGCGCACCGCCGACGTCCTCCTCGTCATCGGGAACTGGCCGGCGGACCGCATCGAGAACTGGTACACCCTTCTCCGCGCCCGCGCCCTTGAAACGCAGTGCTACCTCGTTGGCGTCAACCGCGCCGGCTCGGGCGGCGGCATCGCCTACGCCCCCAGCTCGGTCGTCTTCGACCCGACAGGGCGGCGCCTCACGCCCCCCACGCCGGACGAACTCATCCTCTGCGACCTCGACCCCCGGCGCGTCCGGGAGGTCCGCGCCGCCTTTCCCCTCCGTTCCGACCGCCGCGACGACCTCTATTCCTCCCTCGTCTGCCGCGACTACACCCTCGCGGCGACCCAGAAGACCGGCCTGTAGGTGAGCGGCACGCCCTGCGCATCCCGCAGCGCCTCGTAGCGCGCGAGGAAGCGCCGCGTCTCCCGATACCCGCCCAGCGCGGGCGTCAGCACGCCCGTCCGCTTGAGGTGCCGCAGCGCGTCGAGCGCCGACGGGAAGGAGAGGCGCACCGACCGGGCCTCGAAACGCCGCACCGCGAACCCGCCCGCCTCCAGCATCGCCCGCCAGCGTGCGTCCATCGGGCACGCGAGCGGTTGTCCGCCGCATCGCTCCAACTCGACGAGGTTACCCGCCGAGAAGGTCGCGGCGGCGAAGAGCCCGCCCTTCGGCAGCGCGGCGGCGACCACGCGGAAGAGCCGCGCCGGGTCGCGTAGCCACTGGAGGCAGGACGCGGAAAGGACAAGGTCGGCGGGCGGCAAAGCCTCCAGCGCATCCAGGTCCGCGCGCCGGAACGTCGCCTGCGGCAGATCCGCGAAGAAGTCCGCACACGTCTCGACAAGATCCACGAGCAACAGCGCGTCGCACGCAAACGTCCGCAGGAACGCCCGCGTGAGGAAGCCCGTCCCACAGCCCAGCTCGACGACGCGCGGGAAGGACGGGCGGGCGGCTTCCGCGCGCAGGGCCTCCACGAGCGCATCGGCCGTCTGGCGCTGGACGACGGCCTCGTCCGAATAGGTGGCGAAGTGGCGCGCGAACCGCCGCGCCGTGGCTGTGGTGTCGGTCTTCATGTCAAAGGCCGGACATTCTACCACAAATTCCCCCCGCAGGGCGATCGTCCGCGCGGGAACGAGGCCCTCCCCGGGAGGGACGCGCTTGTCGCGTCCGCGTCCCGTTCGGCCGCGCGGGAGCGCGACCCTCCCCGGGAGGGACGCGCTTGTCGCGTCCGCGTCCCGTTCGGCCGCAGCAAGCTGCGGCTCTCCCGTGTGTTCATGCCTCCTGTTCGCCGACACCTGTAAAGCCCCCCGGAACCCCAGAACCGGATTGACAGGTCCCTGCGGAATGGATAGAATGGCGTCAATGAAATTCGAGGAAACCATTCAGGACGCCTACCGGCGGTACGCGCCGCTGGCGCAGCGTTTCTACTACACGTTCTCCCGGCCCACCGTCACGGTGGGCGGCGCCCCGTGTGCGCTCTTCCTGGGCAACCACTCGTCGGGGAAGTCCTCGCTCGTCAACTGGGTGCTGGGCGGCGACGTGCAGGACACGGGCGTCGCGCCCACGGACGACGGCTTCACCGTGATCCTCTACGGCGAGCGGGAGGAGGACGTCTGCGGCCCCGCCGCGCTCATGCGCCTCCCAGGGGAGTTCCAGACGCTCCAGACGCTGGGACCGATGTTCCTCCAGCACCTCAAGGTCAAGGTGCGTCCGCTCGCGCCCCTGAAGCAGCTCGTCTTCATCGACAGCCCCGGCATGATCGACGCCGCCCAGGGCACCGTCGCGCGCGACTACGACTTCCACGGCGCCGTCCGGCAGTTCGCGGAGCGCGCCGACACCGTCTTCTTCCTCTTCGACCCCGACAAGCCGGGGACGACGGGCGAGACGATGGACGTCTTCGCGCGTTCCCTGCGCGGGCTCGAATTCAAGGTGCGCGTGCTCCTCAACAAGTGCGACATGTTCGCGAGCCTCTACGACTTCGCCCGCACCTACGGCACGGTTTGCTGGAACCTCGCGCGCGTGCTGCACACGAAGGACCTTCCGAAGATCTACACGATGTACACGGGGCCCGCGCGTACCCCCGCACGACCGGGCATGGACTTCTCGGATTTCGACCGCCACCGGGCCGAGTTCCAGGCGATTCTCTCGAACGGCCCCTCCCGCCGGGCCGATGCCATCCGCGCGGCCGCCTACTCCGACTTCACCGGCCTCGCGATCCGCATGGCCGTCGTCGGCGAGGCCGCGCGGCGTCTGCGGAAGGCCGCCCTCCAGACGCTCGGCACGGGGCTTCTCGTGGCCGCCGCCGCCGGGTGCGCGACGGGCTTCGCCTGCCTCCGCTTGACGACGGCGGGCAGCTGGGTCTCCGGCACGGCGGGCGCGCTGACGGGCGGCCTCGTCCTCTACGCGGCCTTCCAGTTCAACCGCCTCTGCCGGCATCTGCTCCGCAAGCGCCTCGCGGGCGCGGTCGACGACATCTATGCCGACGTCTACCGGCGCGAGACGGCGGTGGGGCGGCAGGACGACCTGCGGCAGACCTGGGACGTCCTCCGCGACGAGACGGCCTCGGTCATCCTCTCCGCGCCGCTTTCAATCCCCTGGTTCGCGGGCCGGACGCGCCGCAGACTGGAAGCCCTCGCCGCCAATCTGCTCGCCGCGAAGACGGCCTAGTGGTCGTGCTTGCCTTCGCCGTGCCAGGGCTCGAAGGCGGGCACCCGGTCGATGCCCGCCGCGATGCGCTGGCGCACGGCCTCGTAGACGAGGATCGTCGTCGCGGCGCTCACGTTGAGCGAATCCGCGAGGCCCAGCATCGGGATGCGCACGCGGAGGTCCGCATGGTCCATCCACTGCGCCGTGAGGCCGTACTGCTCGGCACCGACGGCAAGCGCGACGTTCCCTGTGAGGTCCACCTCGAAGTGGAGCTTTTCCGCGTGCGGCGTGGCGGCGAGGATCTTGAAGCCGCGCGCCTTCAGCCACGCACGGGCGTCCGCGCTCGTCGCCTCCACGATGGGGACCGAGAACATCGTACCCGTGGAGGCGCGCACGACGTTCGGGTTGTGAACGTCCGTCGTGCGGTCGCAGACGATGACGGCGCTCGCCCCGGCGGCGTCGGCGCTTCGGAGGATCGTCCCGAGGTTGCCGGGCTTCTCGATGGACTCCGTCACGATCACGAGCGCGTTCGGCGGCAACTTCAGGTCCTCAAGGCGCTTCGTCACGTGCGGCCCCACCATCAAGAGGCCGTCCGGACGGTCCTTGTAGGCCATCTTCAGGAACGCCGCCTTCGAGCAGGAAAACGCCTCCGCGCCGCGCGCCGCGCAGTCCGCCACGAGCGCCGCCTCGTTCTCGTTCTTCAGCCAGAGGTCCGGGCAGAAGAAGATCGCGTGGGGGCGGTAGCCGTTGTCGAGCGCGCGGCGGCATTCGCGGAATCCCTCCACGATCATCTCCCCCGTCTCCTCGCGCACCGCGCAGCTGCGCAGCCTGACGACGTATTTGATCTTAGGGTTTGCGGGCGACGCGAGTTCCATGCTTCTTCACCACCTTCTTCGCAGACGCGGCCTTCGGCCTTTCCTCCGGCACGGGCTTCGGCGCCACAAGCGCGGCCACGACGCCCCGCCGTTTCTTCAGGATCTTCGCCCCGCGCGTGATCTTGCAGAGCGACACCCCGAGCCTTGCCGCGATCTGGCGCTGCGGCACGCCTGCCGCAAGCAGTTCCACGAGTTCCCACCGGAGCGCAAGATCGTGGAGTTCGCCCGGCGTGAGCAGCTCGCGCAGGAACTGCTCAACCTGCGCCGGGCGCTCCAGCGTGGCGACCGCCTCCGCCAGGCGCCCCGGTTTTCCGCTCATCGCGCGCCCTCCCGCGCACGCTCCATCATGCGCCGCAGCGCCTCCTCCTCCTCCAGCGCACGGCGACGTTCGAGGATCTTCGGATAGTCGGCCCGGTGCCGCACCAGGTCCTCGCACAGCTCGCGCCCCATGAACGCGAACCCCTTCGCGCGCATCGCCGCCTCGAGGGCCGCCCCGTCGGGCGCATCGCTGATCGCCTCCGGCAGCACGGCCAGCAGATCCTTCGCGACGCGCGGCCCGACGAAGACGCGGGGATAGCGCGCGCCGTAGAAGCAGATGTAGCCGTCCTTCAGCTTGCGCTGGATCTCCACGCGCGCCGCGTTGACCTTCTTCACGAGCGCCGCGCTCTTCGCATTCGCCCGGAACGCCACAGGGGCCTCCTCGGCGGCGGGCGCAGACGGCTTCGCGGCGGGGGCGGTCTGCGCGGGCGCGTCGTCGAAGAGGTCGTCCGCAGCCGCCTTGGGCTTCTTCGCCTCCACCGCCGCCGGCTTCGGCGGCACGGGCGCCACATAGCCCTCCTGCGTCGCGAGGAACGCGCGCCACGGGACGATCTGCCCCGTCACCTGGCGGTCGTTCACGAAGATCGCCGTTCCGTAGCGCGCCACGCGGTACGGCGGCTTCACGCAGGCGCCGTCGCAGAACAGGAGCCCGGCGGTGAACGGCTTGCCGCGCGTCCCCCGCAGGGCGGTGCGCGCGGCCTCGGGCACCGGCTCAAACCCCGACGCCGCCGCCACGACGGCCGTCAGCGCCACCAGCGCCAGCATCATCGACTTTCTCATCTTCCTTCTCGTCCTTTCGTCCCAAATGTCCTTCCAACCGCCTACCGTCCATCGCCAGCGCCGCCGGATAAAGAACCCCGGTTTGCCGTAGCACAGAATCCCTGGAACCTCATGTTCCAAGTGGGTGCCCCCACGCACGGCACGCATGCCGCGCGCTTTAGGCTCCCGTCCAAAAACGAAGGTCAGAGAAATACGCTGCCAAGTCCGCGTGCAAACCAGGGCCCACGACGTGAAATCAGTTGTCCCGGACCTCGACCCCGAGCGACGCCCTGAGCGCCTCCACGATCTTCGCGAACGCGCGGTTCACCTCGTCGTCCGTCAGCGTGCGGTCGGCGGACCTGAACGCCAGCGAATACGCGAAGGAGCGCCGCCCCTTGCCGATGTCCTTGGACGTAAAGATATCAAAAAGCGTCACGGCGGTCAATTCCGGCGGCGCCGCCTTGCGGATGCATTTCTCCACCGCCTCGTGCGTCACCCCACTTCCGGCCACGAACGCGATGTCGCGCTTGACCATCGGGAACGCCGGAACCGGCGTCACCTTGCCCACCACGTCGAAGCGGCGCGTCAGCGGCTCCAGGTCGAGTTCGGCGAGGACCATCTGCGTGGTGAGGCGGAACGGATGGCGCAGCTTCGCCGAGAGGACGCCCAACACGCCGAACGGACGCCCGTAGGCGCGCACGTCCAGCGCCGCCGCGAAGGCCGGATGCTCCGCCGGACGGAACTCCAGCCGCGCGACGTGCAACGTCTCCGCGAGGCGCGCCACGGCGCCCTTCATCCAGAGCAGTGCCTCCTCCACGGTCACGGCACGGCGCGTATCGAGCGCGCCGCGTCCGACGGGCCCCGTGAAGCCGAGCGCGAAGCGGTCGGCCTCGAACGGCCGCCCTTCCTTGTTCCGCCCGAAGACCCGTCCGATCTCGAAGAGTTCGGCCTGCTCGACCTGGCGCGTCGCGTTGCGTCCGAGCGAACCCATCAACTGCGGCAGCAGCGAATCGCGCAGCACGCCGTACTCGGCGCTCACGGGGTCCGGCAACGCAAGCCGCGCCGCGCGCACCTCCGCGCGACCATCGAACGCATCGAGTTCACCCGCCGAGAGGAACGAATAGTGCATCGCCTCGGTGAAGCCGAGCGCGAGGCACGTCGCGCGCACCTTCTCCTTCGCGCGGAAGGGCGCGTCGGAAAGCGGCGAGACGCTGGGAGCGGACGGCATCGTGTCGGGGATGTTGTCGAGGCCGTAGAGCCGCGCGACCTCCTCCACGAGGTCCGCCTCCACGGAAAGGTCCCACCGCCAGCTCGGAATGCCGAAGGCGACCGACGCCTTCCCCGCGTAGGGCCCCGCCTCGCGGGGCGTGAGGCCCAGGCTCGCGAGCAGTTCCACCATGCGCTCGTTCTCAACGGGAATTCCGATCAGCCGCCGCGCCCGTTCGAAGTCGAGCGCCACGTCCGCATTCAGCGGCTGGACGCGCGCGTCGGCGTCCACGACGCCCTTCGCGACGACGGCCTCTCCGTATTTCTGCAGCAGATGGCACGCGCGGCGGCTCGCCCAGTCGGCGAGATCCTTGTCCACCCCCCGGATGTAGCGGTAGCTCGACTCGGTCGCGAGGCCGAGCTTCGTCGCGGTGCGCTTCGTCGATTCGGGCTGGAAGAGCGCGCTTTCGATGAGGACGCGCGTCGTCCCGGGGGCGATCTCGCTCCCCTCGCCGCCCATCACGCCCGCGACGGCGCTGGGCTTCTCGGCATCCGCGATGACGAGCATCTGGTCGTCCAGGGTACGCGCCACGCCGTCCAGCGTCTTGATCGTCTCGCCCGGCGCCGCGTCGCGCACCACGATCCTGCCGCCCGCGAGCGTCTTGTAGTCGAAGGCGTGCATCGGCTGCCCGCATTCGAGCATCACGTAGTTCGTCACGTCCACGAGGAGGCCGAGCGAGCGTACGCCGCATGCCTCCAGGCGCTTCGCCATGAACGCGGGAGAGGGGCCGTCCTTCACCTGCGTCACGACGCGCGCCGTGTAGCGCGGGCAGCGGACGGGATCGCGCACCTCCACCTTCACCTCGTCATGCACGTCCACGTCGCCTTCGGTGAAATCGACCGCCGGCATCTTCATCGGCCGCCCGAGCACCGCGCTGAACTCGCGCGCAAGGCCCATCACGCTCAGGGCGTCCGGACGGTTCCACGTCACCTCGATCTCGAACACCGTCTCCGGCTTCTCGCCGCCCAGCACGTCGCGCGCGAACGCGCCCACCGGCGCATCCGCCGGCAACTCGATGATGCCCTCGTGCGTGCCGCCCGCGAGCGCAAGCTCCTTCGAACTGCAGAGCATACCGAGGGATTCGACGCCGCGCAGCTTGCCCTTCTTGATCTTGAAGCCGCCGTCCGGCACCACCGCGCCGATCTTCGCGAGGACGCTCTTCAGGCCCGCGCGGCAGTTCGGCGCGCCGCACACGACCTGCACCGTCGCCGTGCCGTCCGAAACGGTCGTCTTGTGGAGGTGCGTCCCCTCGATCACCTCGCACGTGAGCACTTCACCCACGACGAAGGCGTCGCTCAGGGGCGCGGGACCACTCGTCTCGATCGCCTCGACCTGCAGACCACTGCGCGTCAGGCGCTCGGCCAGCTCCGTCACGGGGATGTCCGACACGTCGACGAATTCGTTCAACCAACTAATGGGCAGTCTCATGGAATGACAAGTAAGTAATTAATATGGTTAGATTGTTAAACGGTTAAACAAGGGGTTGGAGGGTCAGGGGGTCGCGGGCGCATCCCCGGCGGGACTCTCGGAAACAGGCGTCTCGGGCGGGGGCGGCTCCGGGGCAGGGACTTCCGCCGCCGTTTCGACGGCAGGGGCCTCCGGGACGGGTTCCTGCTTCTTCTCCTCGGCCTTGGGCGGCTCGGCCTTCGGCGGCGCCGGCGGTTGCTTGCGCGGCTGCGGACGCCAACGCGGGTGTTCGGCCGGCGGCACGAGGCCGCCGCCGTTCGCGTAGCACACGAGGTGGCCCTTTTCGAGAAGCCACATGATGTGCGCCTTGACGTTCTGCCCCTTCACGGCGTCCCCGGCGGCGAGCGCGGCGACGACGGCGCCGGGCGCCTGGTCGGGATGTGCCTCGACGTACGTCACAAGCTCGGCAAGTTCGGGAATCGCGTGCGCGAGGTCCAGGGGCGCGGGCTTCACGGCGATCACGAACTCGGGTCCGCGCGGATCGTTCGCACGGAAGAACTGCAGCTTGCGGTGGTGGAACGCGCCGCGCAACGCATAGAAGAGCGACGCGGGGAAGCGCTTTTCCCTCGCGAGCGCATCGCGGCAGGCGAAGACGAACGCGCGGTTGGACGACTTGAGCGCGAGGTCCGCCGCGAGGTCCACCGTCTTCGGCGACGACAGGAGCGACGGCGCGATCGTGCGACGGAACTCCAGTTCGGCCGCCTCGCGCTCGATGGCGGGCGCGACCGGCGCGGCGGACTCGCCCTCGTCCGCCGCCGACGCGGGGGCCTGGGGCTGCGTTTCCTTGCGGCGGTAGATCGTCTTCTTCGTGGCGGACGCGCGCCAGGCCTCCACCGTCTCGGCGTCGCGCACCATCTCGATGCGGGCCCGGTACGCCTCCTCGCTCATGTTCGGGAAGCGCGTGCGCACCATCTCGCGCACGCGGGCGTCGTAGCCGTGCAGGTTCGGCGGCCCCAGCAGCTCGCCGCTCAGCCCGCATTTCGCCACGCACGTGAACGCGCCCTTCGGCGCCTCGCACGCGACCTCCTCGCACACGTAGTAGTCGCCGAGGTGCGCCGCCACCACGTGCGCCATCAGCTCCTCCTCGGAGAACGCGACGGCGCCGCACGCCTTGCACTGATGGAAGACGACCGGCTCGGAAGCCCCCTTCTTCGGGGCGACGCGCAGCACGCACGCCTCCAGATGCTCCAGGAAGAAGTAGGCAAGCTGCTTGAGCGGGTAGGCCATGAACGGGGCGCTCTGGATGCGGCGGATGAATTCACCAAGCTGCTTCTGCCCCGGCAGGATGCGCACGTCGACGTCCAGCGGCTTCACGAACTCGCGCGGCGGACGGTCCTCGCGGCGAGGACCGCCAAAACCGCCGCGCGGACCCCGGTCGTCACGCGGACCGCCAAAACCGCTGCGCGGACCCCGGTCATCGCGGCGCGGACCACGCTCGTCACGGCGAGGGCCTCCCGGACGCGGTCCCCGGTCGTCGCGGCGCGGACCACCTTGGCCGAAGCGAGGCCGCTCGCCGCGCGCGGGTGTCTCCTCACGCGCCTCGAAACGCGCGAACTTCGCCGCATCGTCCGGCTTGCCCTTTGCCCAGGCGGGTGTGAAATCGAACGAACCGAGCGCGCTCAGATCAAGCGCACCGGCGTCCTTCTCGGTGTGTTCTTCAGCCATGCTTTCTGCCTCTCGGGAATCCCGTCAATTTGATTGGTTTCAGATTATCCTCTATCGGCCCGCGAATGTCAATGCGAAGATGCGCGCATTTTCACGCATTTTCACGGCGCAGGGGGATGACGCATGCGAGAGATATTTTTTCCGCCCCATAATCTCATTGCGTCCAGATCCGCCTTCTGCTATCATGCCCGCATGCCCACGAAAGAACATCCTCCCATCCCACCGCAGACGCTCGCCGTCGCCGTCCCGCCCTCCGCCTCGCGCCTCGCGAC
>ERZ1026780.2380-NODE-2380-length-11040-cov-4.993810_pt1 | contig 11040 bp, 10 predicted proteins | sample MGYA00380126_ERZ1026780 | MGnify/ENA primary metagenome ERZ1026780 (study PRJEB33269, sample SAMEA4719762) | human gut metagenome | biome: human-associated habitat; feature: organic feature; material: feces | place: Cameroon | collected 2013-10 ... | reverse complement strand
CCGGATCTCCCATAAAAAACACCGCCCGCCAGATCCTGTCTGGCGGGCGGTATTTTTGTGATCTGCCGGGAATTATCGCTTCAGGACCGTCCGGGCAGCGGAGACGATGGCGGACTTGCTGACACCGTAGAGCTCCAGCAGGGCCTGCGCGTTGCCGGAACGGCCGAAGCAGTCCTTCACGCCGACACGCTCGACCGGGACCGGGCAGTCCGCGCATACGACCTCAGCGACTGCGCCGCCAAGACCGCCGAGGATGTTGTGTTCCTCCGCCGTGACGATCGCGCCGGTCTCCTTCGCCGCCTTCCGGATCGCTTCGCGGTCGATCGGCTTGATCGTATGCATATCGATCACACGCGCGTGGATGCCGTCCTTTTCCAGTTCCTCCGCCGCGGCCAGCGCGTCGGCAACAACCAGTCCGGTCGCAATGATCGTCAGGTCCGTGCCCTCGCGGAGTGTGACGGACTTGCCGATCGTAAACTGATAGCCCGGGAAGTCCGTGACCGTCTCGACCGGGACGCGACCGAGGCGAAGATAGACCGGCCCTTCGTAAGCCGCGATCGCGTGGACCGCAGCCCGGGCCTCGTTCGCATCTGCCGGGCAGATGACCGTCATATTGGGGATCGCACGCATGAGCGCGATATCCTCGACGCACTGGTGCGTCGCACCGTCTTCGCCGACGGAGAGGCCGCCGTGCGTGCCGACGCATTTGACGTTCAGGTTCGGATAGCAGATGGAATTGCGGATCTGGTCATAGCCGCGCCCCGCCATAAACATGGCAAACGCATGGACGAACGGCGTAAAACCGTACGTGGACAGACCGGCGGCCGCACCGATCATATTGGCCTCTGCGATACCCATATTGAAAAAGCGCTCCGGGTACTTCTGCGCGAACATGCACGACATCGTGCAGCTCGATACGTCCGCGTCCAGCGCAACGATCTTCGGATCGCTGCCGATCTCGGCCAGCGCTTCGCCGTACGCATGTCTGGTTGCAATTTTTTCCGCCATGATTCAGCCCTCCAATTCCGCTTTGCGCTGATACAGTTCTTCGAAAGCCGCGGCAAATTCTTCGTCCGTCGGGACGCGGCCGTGCCACTTGCAGGTGTTCTCCATAAAGCTCACGCCCTTACCCTTGACCGTGTTGGCAATGATCATGCTCGCGCGGCCGGTCTCGGCCTTTGCGCGGTCGATCGCGTCGGAGATTGCCGCGACGTCATGTCCATCGATCGACTGGACGAAAAAGCCGAAGGCTTCGAATTTTGCCTGCAGATCGCCGGTATCCAGCACCTCGCTGACACGGCCGTCGAGCTGAATTTTGTTAGAATCCACTATTCCGATTAAGTTTCCAAGTTTGTGTGCGCCTGCGTACATGCATGCCTCCCAGAACTGCCCCTCCTGGATCTCACCGTCACCCATGACGGCATAGACCGTGTTGGAATAGCCCGAGAGCTTCGCGCCGAGCGCCATGCCGACAGCGGCTGAGAAGCCTTGGCCGAGCGAGCCGGTCGACATATCGACGCCGGGCACATAGCGCATCTCCGCATGACCGGACAGATGGCCGTCGATCTTGCGGAATTCCTGCAGCCGTTCGGCCGGAAAGAAGCCGCGCATCGCCAAAGTCGGGTAAAGTGCGACCGTACAGTGACCTTTTGAGAGCACAAAGCGGTCCCGTTCCGCCCAGTCCGGCCGCTCCGGCCGGACATTCATTTTATCAAAATAGAGCACCGCCATCAGCTCTGCCATGGAAAACGCCCCGCCAAGATGCCCCGACCGGCTCCCCTGCACCATCTTCAGCCCCGTGATCCGGATGTCCTGGGCCCTGCACTGCAAAAACCGTTGCTTTTCTTTATTCATTATCTGTCTCCTTCTCTTCAACCGGCGCTGCAGATCCTTCCAGCGTCAAAAATTCCAGTTCGCAGCCGTTGGGATCTTCTGCCAGCATCCCGGTGAACTGCAAAGCTTCTACCCATTTAGGCGGCTGCAGGACTCGGCCGCCATACAAGGGAAGCCGGTCTACAACCGAATTCAGCGCATCTACTGTATCAAACTGCAGTGCCAGGTGGCGAAAACGTCCTCTTTCAAGAAGTCCTGCTGTACATACTGGCGTCACCGCACGATAGCAGATCAATTCTAGTTTTGCACCGCCTGGCAGAGCATAATATGAAAGCGTATGATCGCCCATATCGATATCCTCCAGCCGTGTCAAGCCTAGGAGTTCACCGTAAAATCGATGTGTCTGCGTCAGATTCTTTACGTTGATCGTAATATGATGAATACCCGTAATCATATTGTTCTCCATTTCAAAACAGGCAGCAGAGGCCCAGCTCTGCTGCCTGTTTTACAAGTTTACGATTCGAGAAGCTTACATAAGTCCTTTTCTCAGAATAATATTTGCAGCCAGTGCCTTTTCAGAGGTGGTGATCAAGCAATAGGCGTTCGCAACTGCGGCGTTGAATTCCGCAGGGGGAAGCATTTTGAGGCCATGCTGGAATTTGTCAGCCTCTTCACTCTCACTGATGATCTTTGCATATTCGTCCCAAATCGGAGCGTCAGGGCCATCCCATCTGCAGATTGCAGCAGGCTGCTCAACAGTCGGATCCAGCGGCATGAGTTCAAGGATCGCTTTGAGAATCTCAGGAACGTTGTGGCCGTCCAAACGGACAACACGTTTTCCGAGCGTGCAGGCAGGCATATTGCCGTCGCAGATCACGATCTCATCCGTATGTCCCATTTCCATCAGGATCTTGATCAATTCCGGGCTGATCAGGGGTGCAATTTTCTTCAGCATAATTTCAGAGTCTCCTTAAAATGTAGATATGATGAGGATTGCTTACTTAAAAAGCTGCCGTCAGGATCTCAACGAAGTCTTTTCTGGTCATGTGCGAGAAACCGCCAAGTGTTTCCGTACCAGCCGGGTATGCTTTGTTGGCCATAACTTCGATATCATCCTTGCTGGATACGCCGAGTTCACGCAGTGTGGTCGGCAGGCCAACGCTCTTGATAAATGCAGCCAGGCGGTCAATGCCTTCCAGTGCAGTTGCTTCCAGGTCAAACGTATTGACTTCGACATCCATGACGCGGTTTGCCCATTCAGCGAAACGAGGCACGTTGACCTTATAGACATGCCGCATCCAATGCGGGACAACAACAGCCAGACCCGCACCATGAGAGGAATCCATGCAGATTGAGCCGATATCACGCTGCAGCAGATGGCTCTCCCAGCACTGCTCTCTGCCGACACCGATGAAATCATCCTGCGCAGCCTTGCAGCCCCACATGATCTCTGCGCGGTAATTGTAATTTTCGGGATCTTCCTTGATGAGCTTCATGTACTTCATCATGGACTTCATAACGCCTTCTGCCATACGGTCGCCAAAATCGACAAACGCAGTGTTCGTAAAATAACGCTCCATCGCGTGTGCAATGGCGTCAAATGCGCCAGCAAGCGTATGATACATCGGAACGGTCTTTGTCAGCTCCGGATCCATGATTGCAAAGACCGGTCTGGCAAGGTCCGTATCACACGAACGCTTCAGTCCCTCAGACACGCTCGTGATGACGGAGCCATTGCTCGATTCGCTTCCTGCACCAGGGATCGTCAGGATCGCACCGATCTTCAAGCAAGAGACAGGCGTAGCCTTCCCCAGATAGAGATCCATAAAATCGCCATCGTATTCCACGCCGTAACCGATTGCCTTTGCCGTGTCGATAACGCTGCCGCCGCCGACACCGAGGATAAAGTCGATGTTGTTTTCACGGCAAATCTGGATTCCCTGATAAACAAGGTCATCACGCGGGTTCGACTTGACGCCGCCAAGTTCCTTCCATGCAACGCCGGACTTCTCCAACGAAGCCGTCACAGTGCTGAACAGGCCGGATTTCTTGATACGGTCCGAGCCATAAACGATCAAAACATTTTTGGAGTGCTTCGCTGTCTCTTTGCCGACTTTCAGCTCCGTATCCTTACCAAAAAGGATCTTGGTCGGGCAGTAAAATTCATAGTTAATCATTGCTCAATTCTCCTTATCCGGCAGCGGCCAAACGGCCGCTGCCACAAACGCGTGTGCTGTAAATGCGTACTTGTTCGAACGATCACTCAGAAATTTGCAAGATATTCGTCAACGTTGTCCTTCGTGATGAGCTTGAAGGGAACGTAAGTCGTCTGCTCGAAAGTCTCGCCATTGAGGATGCGCATACAAACGTTGAACGCCTCCTCCGCCTGGCCGTAAACGTCCTGATAGACATCAGCCGCCAGCGTGCCATCCTTTACGGCGCAAAGTGCGTCATAAGTTGCGTCAATACCAATGATGGGGATCTCAAGACCAGCATCCTGGCAGGCCTGCAAAGCGCCCATTGCCATGATGTCATTGTGGCAGATGATAGCGTCAATCTGCGTTCCGCCTGCAATCCAGTTTTCAACAAGTTCCATCGCCTCGTCGCGGTTCCAGTTGGCAGTATCGTCCAAAACGATCTTGCAATCGGGATAGCCTGCGAGGACCTGCTCGAGACCTTCCTGACGGGCGACCTGTGCAGAGTGGCCGAACGGACCTTCCACAACAGCGATATTGCCTTTGCCGCCGATCAGATCAACGATATATTCCGTCTCCATGATGCCGGCTTCTACGTCATTTGCCCCGACGTAAGCAGTAGCCTGATCAACGTTCGTGGTAATGTTGTTGCAGCAGATAACAGGAATGCCAGCTTCGTTGCAGTTATCGATAATGGGAGCTGCGCCGTCCTTATCGAACGGGATGAACAGAAGTGCATCAGCGCCGGAAGCGATAGCGTTTTCGCACTGGTTCAACTGCGTTTCAGTATCGGATCTGCCGTCAAACTCAAGCAGAGTGATACCGGCTTCCGCGCAGCGCGTGGACATAACGTTCTGGAAATAGATGTTGAATTCCTGCGACAGATCCTGATAGATCATTGCGACCGTATAGGAGTCCTTTGCTTCGACCATTTCTGTGTCGGATTTGCTGGCATCAACAACGGTGACAGCACTGCTCTTGTCAGAAGTCGTGGTTTCCGAAGAGGATTCTGCGTTAGAGGCTGCGGGGGATGCGCAGGCGGCCAGCGCCAGCACCAGAACGAGGGACAGGACGATACATAATACCTTTTTCATTTGAATGCTCCTTTTTTGTTTTTTTCTATATTTGTGCACATATAGAGAACGAAATCAGTGGTTGCGGTTGACATTATTGCGGTCGATGATAACGGCCAACAAAACCACAACGCCGGTGACGATCTTCTGATAGTATCCGGAGATTCCCAGAAGGTCCATACCATTATTCATAACGGTAACAATGAAAACACCAATGATAGAAGGAAGAATGCCTCCGGTACCGCCCGCATTGGAAGTACCGCCAACAACAACTGCTGTGATAGCGAGAAGATCGTAAGATTCACCGGCTGTCGGAGAGCCGACAGCCACACGAGCCGCCAGAAGAATACCTGCCAACGCAGCAGTCATGCCGTTGATGACATAGCTCAAAAATTTCAGCAGCTTTACACGCAAGCCGGAGACCAGTGCAGCCTTTTCATTACCGCCGATCGCATAGATATAACGACCGAACTGCGTCTTTGCAAGGAAGAACCAGGAAATCAGGGCTACGATTGCAAAGATGATGACCGGAACAGGGATTGGACCAGCATACCCCTTGCCAAGGTTGGTAAATGCCGTCGTCAATGCATTGATTGGGCGGCCGCCAGTATAAACGAGCGCAACACCGCGAACGGCATACTGCATGCCGAGCGTCGCAATAAACGGAACGACGCCAAGATAAGCTACGACAATACCATTCAGGGCGCCAACAACAATACCGACCAGACAGCCCAGCGCGATCGCCAGAGGAAGTAGGATCGCAGTCGTCGAAGTCGAATAGGCTGCGGCAATGCAGGAAGCAAGCGCCATCGTAGAACCGACGGAAAGATCAATGCCGCCTCCAATGATCACAAACGTCATGCCCATGGACAGAACGCCGACGACAGTAGCCTGTCGAAGAACATTGACCAGGTTCTTCATCTGCAGGAACGAACTCGTAAATACAGAAAGCCCGATCAACATGATCACAAATGCGATATAAATAATGTTTTTCGAAATAAAGGTCCCGAGCGTCTGCTTCTTTTTCATAGCCTGATATCCTCCTTTTTGGTGCCGGTCGCGGCAGCCATCAGCTTTACTTGATCAAATTCATTGCGGTCAAAAATACCCATATTCCGGCCTTCGCACATGACCATGATTCGGTCACACATACCGAGCAGCTCCGGCATTTCGGATGAGATCATGATAACCGCTTTTCCGTCGGCCGCCATGTCGCTCATAATAGAGTAGATCTCAGATTTTGCGCCGACGTCGATGCCGCGGGTGGGCTCATCCATAATGAGCAGGTCCGGGTCATTCAGCAGCCATTTTGCAACAACGATCTTCTGCTGATTACCGCCAGACAAGTTGTTGACCAAGGTTTCCTGCGTCGGTGTTTTAATGCCGAGGGCCTGGATCATCCGCGCGGTGGCATCCTGTTCCTGTTTCTCCGAGACGATATGCAAAGGAGAATGGCAATAACGCCGGATACTGGAGATCACACAGTTTTGCCGAACAGAGTGAATCAGGCTCAGTCCATACTGCCGGCGGTCCTCCGTGATAAAAGCCATATTGTGGCGAATCGCATCTGCCGGATGATGGATGCGGAGCGCTTTTCCGTCAATGCTGATTTTTCCACCGGTCTTTTCCCGCAACCCAAAAATTGTTTCTGCCGTTTCCGATCGTCCAGCGCCCACAAGCCCCAGAAAGCCAAAGATCTCACCGCGATGCACCTCAAAACTGATATCCTGAAGTGCTGTACCGCTGGAAAGATGTTCAACAGAAAGCTTAACATCACCGATCGGCAGCTGCCGCTTGTCATAGATATCTGTAAGCTCTCTGCCGACCATCATTCGGATGATATCAAGCTGTGTAAGCTCTGTGATCGGTGCAGAACCGATGGTCTTCCCGTCACGAATGACCGTCACGGTGTCGGCAATTTCCGTTATCTCATCGAGCTTATGGCTGATATAAATAATTGCCTTACCCTCGGATGCCAACTTACGGATCATCTGGAACAGGATACGGATCTCATTATCTGTCAGAGACGAGGTCGGCTCATCCATGATGATGATTTTCGCATTGAATGCGATCGCACGTACGATCTCAACCATCTGCTGCTTTGCAATCGTCAGCTCACGCATTCTCGCGTTTGGATTAAGCTCAATGCCATATTCAGAAAGGATACTGTGTACCTGTCGGAGATTCTCTTTCCGATTGACGATCCCGGCAAAGTATGTGTTTTCTCTCGCAATATAAAGATTGGCCTCAACGGTCATATCCGGATAGTAGTTCAGCTCCTGATGGATCATCGCAATGCCTTTTTCCATGGCATCATGGGCGTCGGTGATCTGTACCTTTTTTCCTTCGATCAGGATATCTCCAGCTTCCTGTTTATAGATACCGGCAAGCACCTTCATCAGTGTGGACTTTCCAGCACCATTTTCGCCGCAGAGCGCATGGACAGATCCGGGCTTCACGCAAAAGGTCACATCGTCCAGAGCTTTTACACCCGGGAAGACCTTTGTAACGCCCCGCATTTCAAACAGATACTCCGTGCTCACTTGCACTTCCCCTTTCTCTTCTTACCTTTCTCGAGGATCCCGATCACACGATCGACTCTCGGATCTTGATGATATTTTCAAACAGAACATTGGTCTGGTCTTTCCCGACCGTACCGATGAATCGGTTGAAGCATTGCTGCATAACGCTGTAGCCCTGTTGATACGGCTGCTGACAAATCGTTGCGCTGATTTTTCCCTCCCGGAACAGATCTCTGGTATGCGGTACATCATCAAAGCAAACAACGCGGACCGGATGCAGATGAAATTCTGAAATCGCAGCGCACGTGCCAGTAATACCTTCACCAACAACATAAACCACGTCGATCTCAGGATGTTCTCGGAGTTGTCCGCGTACAAGATCATAAGCTTCGAAGTTATTGTCATTACAGATGACTGTAGAGACGATTCGGATATTGGTTTTACGTTCTTCCAGAAACTTGTTAAATCCGTCGATTCGCTGGCCATGTGCCGTCATTTTTGGAGAGCCGTTTACGATCAGTAGATTCGCATTATTATTGATCAGCGAAATCAATCCGCCTGCAACCCGACCGCACTGCACAAAGTCAACGCCAATATAGCAGCACCGCCGTGTACCAGCGATATCGGAGTTTACAGTCAACACCTCAACGCCGGAGTCAACTGTTTGGTTGATCTTCTCCACAATTCTTGAGTCGTCAAATGGCGTAAGTGCGAGCATATCAATCTTGTCAACGAGCAGCTGGTCGATCAGTCGGATCTGCTCCTCTACGTTATACCCACGCATCTGCATGAGCCGCAGTTCTACGCCATAATCATCCATCGCCTTCTGCGCATCTTCTACGCCTCGGATCAACTCGTCGAAAAAGGGATTGTTGATGCTTGGCAGCAGCAGACCGACAGTCAACTTCTTTTTAAAATTTGACAGTGCTTTTGCTGCAGAATTCGGTTTGTACCCGACACTTTCCGCGATGGCCAGGATACGCTTTTCCACATCAGAGCGGACGCCTCCTCGGCCATGTAAGGCACGGTCGACTGTGCCGCGAGACACGTTTGCGTATTCAGCTATTTCTTTGATCGTTGCAGACATCGTTCTCTTTGTATTCCTCTCGCTTGGCTGGTCAAAACGTGCTGTGCTCGAGCACGTCTGTGTCTGTATCATGCGAAAATTTTTTTCGTTTGTCAAGCGTATGCTCCCTCTCCTCCCTCCGAAAATGCAAAAACATTTGTCAAGATAAACAATTTTTCATTAAAAAACCGCGTAAAATTAGCGTATTTTATGTCATTATGCACAACGGTTTTCCCGTGCCCGTGCACATTTGAAGTGCAGGCATTTTTGAGTGCGTCATAATGCTCGACATTTTGAAAAAGCTTTTGTTGATTTTCACGATTTTTTATTTTCTACAAAAGCGGTCGTTTTATCGGACATTCTTTCGAAAAAATATACCCGTTTTTTCCGTTTCAAGGAAAAAATCGGGCTATAAAACAGGTCAGTCACTCTTGCTGCGCTTGCAATTTCACAGCAGATCCTGTATATTGGCGTCACACAGCGGAGGCAGTTGCTGTAAATACGACGCATCATTTCGTTCACGTGCACGGAAAATGCTACGATCTATCCGACAGGAGGCAACAAGAATGGGAAACTGGAAAACACAGATGGAATATGTGCTTGGGGTTGATTTTGGCTCGGATTCGGTACGGGCGGTCATTGTGCGCGCGAGCGACGGGCAGGTCGCTGCGGAGGCGGCGGCCGCTTATCCGCGCTGGGCGCAGGGGCTGTACTGCGATCCCGGCATCCGACAGTTCCGCCAGCACCCGCAGGACTATCTCGAGGCGCTCTGCGCCTGCGTGACGGAGGCCTGTGCAGCAGCCGGAGAGACTGTCAGCAGCCGCATTGCTGCACTGTCGATCGACACGACCGGCTCGACGCCCTGCCCTGTCGACCGGGCGGGCACACCGCTGGCGCTGCTGCCCGGCTTTGAGGAAAACCCGAACGCCATGTTCCATCTCTGGAAGGATCACACTGCCGGTACGGAGGCCGCGGAGATCACGGCCTGCTTCTCGGCCGGGACACCGGACTATACGGTCTATCAGGGGCCGTATTCCTCGGAATGGTATTGGGCAAAGATCCTGCATACCGTCCGGCAGGATCCGGCGGTGCGCGCGGTAGCTTACACCTGGGTCGAGCACTGCGACTGGATGGCAAATCTGCTGGCCGGACGCACCCGGCCAGAGCTTGCCTACCGCTGTGCCTGCGCAGCCGGACACAAGGCCTACTGGCACAGTGCCTGGGGCGGCCTGCCTGCAAAGGAACGGCTGGCGCAGCTCGATCCGTATCTGGCGCAGGTCCGTGACACGTTTATCCAACCGCCGGATCCCTGCACAGCCGTGGTCGGCACGATCACGCAGGAATGGGCGCAGCGGCTGCATCTTCCGGCACAGACGCTGATCTGCGGCGGCTCGTTCGACGCGCATGCGGGCGCGGTCGGCGCGGGCGTGTGCGCGGGCACGATGGTCGTGAACATCGGCACGTCCGCCGTCAACATGATGGTCGAGCGCGCGGACGCGCTGCGCGGCACGGGCTTTGCGGAGCTGGCCGGTCAGGCAGAAAACAGCATTCTCCCCGGCTATGTCGGCATTGAGACGAGCCAGTCGGCCTTCGGCGACACCTACGCCTGGCTCAAACGGCTGCTGCTCTGGCCGTTCGAGGCTCTGCTCGCCGGAAGCGGCCTGCCGCAGGAGCAGCAAAACGCCCTTGCACAGCAGGCCGGTCAGCAGCTTCTGCCGCTGCTGGAACAGGCTGCAAAAGCGCTGCCGCCGCAGCCGGAGCTCGTCGCGCTCGACTGGTTCAACGGCCGCAGATATCCGTACAACAACGATCAGGCCAGCAGCGCAGTCTGCGGACTGGACCTCGGCGTCAGCGCACCGGCACTCTACCGCGCACTGGTCGAGGCGACGGCCTATGGTCAGCGGCGGATCGTGACGGGACTGACGGAGCACGGGATCCGGATCGACCGGATCGTCGCCGTCGGCGGGATCGCGCAGAAATCGCCCTTCGTCATGCAGACGCTCAGCGACGTGCTGCAGCGGCCGATCACCGTCAGTCCGGTCTCTCAGACCTGTGCGCTGGGCGCGGCGATCTACGCCAGCGTGGGCGCGGGGCTCTACGCCAGCGTCGAGCAGGCACAGGCCGCGATCTGCCGCCCCTGCCGGACGATCTATCAGCCGGACCCGGCCGCTGCGGCCTATCACGCACAGAAATACCAGCGCTACTGCGAACTCTGCCGGAAGACCGACGCCTCCTCCTTCCCGGACTGATGCCTCCGCAAAAAACAGGGACTGCCCCATGGCAGTCCCTGTTTTGATCTGTCTGGTTTCAGCCGCTGTGTTCCTCGTCGCAGCAGTCGATGGCGAGGACGA
>ERZ1026780.2379-NODE-2379-length-11041-cov-7.808028_pt1 | contig 11041 bp, 4 predicted proteins | sample MGYA00380126_ERZ1026780 | MGnify/ENA primary metagenome ERZ1026780 (study PRJEB33269, sample SAMEA4719762) | human gut metagenome | biome: human-associated habitat; feature: organic feature; material: feces | place: Cameroon | collected 2013-10 ... | reverse complement strand
GACGAGGGGGAAGTCGCACCGGCGACAACGCCGAGGCGTGGGTCTCTACTCTACAACAAGCTGACAGCATTCGCGTTAACCGCAGTATTGTCCTGGACGGCAGTGGCGTCGACCATAACCTGGACGGTGCAATCCAACACGACATCTGATACGGATGTCCGCAACGAGGGCCGGTGCTTGTATGCCTACACGCCCAGCGCTGACCAGGTGCGGGTCAATGGAGTCGAGTTTGCCCGATACAGCGCGAACGTTTCCTCCTTCGCGACGGATGCGATGTTGAGCGAGACATTCAGTCGCTACGGAGATTTTTGGGGCTCGGCCCCGTGGACGGGAAGCGATGCCTATAAGGGGCTGCTCAAGTGCGGTTGGTACAATACACCGGCGCGCAATGTCACGCTGACGCTAAAGGGATTGGCAGTCGGTAAGCGTTACCTCGTGCAGATCTGGATGTGTGACGTGCGTGGCATCGGGTTGCGCACGAATCAGAAACTGACAATCGGCGGCGCTACAGGCAACAAGGAAGGTAACGGGTATGGCTCAAACTGGATCGGAACCTTTACCGCTGGGGCGGAAGCCGAGACAATTTCGCTCGCCTACAACAACGAGGCGCTCCTGAACGCCTTTCAGGTTAGATGCCTTGACGAGGCGAAGGTCGAATGGAAGGCATTTGCGACTTCCGGCGAGGGAGATGTGCGGACGGGGGGAACGCTTCATTGCGCTTGCAAGGCCGGGCGGTCGTCCACCGTGAACGGCGTCACATTCACTTCTGCGACGGACGCAACGGTTGATTTTGGCGATCGGTTGACGTTCGGCCCTCAGCTCGGATCGGCACACACTTCGTTTTGCACAATTTCGGATGCGGTTCCGAAAGGTGCCTATTCGTATTCGGAGGATTACAGGAATTTTGTCGCCTGCGGATTCTGGCAGGCGTACGTTGACAATCGTTGCATCCGCCGCAACATGACGATCAAGGGGCTGACGCCGGGGCTCAAATACCTCGTTCAGCTCTGGTCTTTCGACAACCGCCAAGCCAATTACAAGGCACGATCGGTGCAATATGATGACGGAGTGACGATTACGCATGGTGACGGAACACAGTATGGGCATGGATCGTATGCCATCGGTACGTTCACGGCGGTCTCAACGGAGCAGACGGTATCCGCTTTTCACGCAAAGGGATATGGGGAGACGTTTGGCTCCTATGGCGAGGAGATGGTCGGGCCGATCCAGATTCGTTGTCTCGATGCCCGCCCGGGGGTCGTCGATTGGAGAACAGGGGCGACGGCTGTCGACGGGTCTGTCGATGTCAGAGGACGACCGCTTTACGCCTATTGCTGCAATGCCACAACCGTGTCAGGGACGAAATTCGCGCAGGTGAAGAGCTTGGCTGATTGCCAAACTGACATTTCGATTTCTGCGGCTCTGTCCTGCTCTGCCACTCCGTTCGTAACCGAAACTGGGAAGGACGGATTGTCGGATGCCGTCGTCAAGTTGCTACAGGGTGCTTTCTGGGGGGACATTTCGACCTATCCGACAATCGCGCTGACATTGCATAATCTTAAGCCAGGACGTCGCCATCTGGTGCAGATTTGGGCGTGCGATCAGAGGGGGAACGGCGACTATGGGCGTTATACGATCGATGGCGTCGTGACCGTTTCCTTCAACAGCGTCCCAGATCCTGTCAACCCGCGCGGGCAATGGGCGACTGGAACCTTTGTCGCCGGATCGCCGGATCAGGCGATTGTTCTCTCGAATTGTCAGAGGGAATGGAAACTCAATGCCGTTCAGGTGCGCGTCCTTGACGATCTTGTCACGGATCCGGTGTCGTGGACGGTTGCTGACATCACGACGGATGCGGCGGAAACCATTTGCACGGAAGGGACGCTTTGCTATGCGTTCGGAGGAGCGGAGTCCGCCTATACGGCGAATGGTGTCTGTTTTGATGTCATGGAAGGAATGTCATGGGGGGAGGGTAAGCTTGTTGTCGACAAGGGTATGAGTCGTTATGCCTCATTCTATAATGGGGATGAAGTGACGGGGGAGTACAGGAATCTGCTTGCCTGCGGTCTGTACGATGCCAACGGCGGGGAGAAGTCCCGTGTTTACACCTTGAACCAGCTTTCGCCAGGAAAGAATTACCTCGTTCAGTATTTCGTTTCCGATTCGCGCAACACCAGCGTGGGAGGGCGCAAGGCCTATCTGTCGGATGGACAGCCCGTTCGATTCGGGAATAACGGAGACGGCACCTGCAAGCTTGGCCAGTACGCCATCGGCAGGTTTCGTGCGACGGCGGAAAGCCAGTCCATCACTATCGGCTATAACGATGGCGGCGTTCAGGTCAATGCTATTCAGGTGCGCGATCTCGGATGGGATGGAACGGTTTGGACGGGGGACTGTACGGGTTCCTGGAGTACGGCTGGCGATGGATGGACAAGGGATGGAGTCTCACTCGTCGGGCAGACGGTTTGGGACGCCGAGCATGGATTGACGCAGGTTGCCGACATCCCGGGCGGTACGACACTGACACTGGCGGAAGATGTTTTTGCACATGGAATCGCTTCGGACGGGGAGATTGTCCTCGGTGCGGTTGGAACAGACAAGATTCTCACCCTTGGAGGATCGATTGCCGCGCCGAAAGCGACAATCAATTTCCCGTGGAAGAGCACCTTGATTGCCAGTGCGGGGTATGGGGAAAAGAAGTTCGCCGGTTCGATTGCCGCAGTAAAGTACATCGTTGTGGGAGACGGTGCCGTGACGCTCGATTCCGTGCCGGCACAGGGCGTTGCCATAGGAGTCTATGCGCCCGGTACGCTGAAGGTTTCGGAGGGGATTGCGGTTTCGGCGTCCTCCGTTGCGGGCGACGGCGTGTATTCCGGTCCGGGGCGCATCGACCTCGTGTCGGGGGGTGCGATACCTGCGCCGTCGGCGAAACCGTGCGAAGGTCTTGTCTGGGGTCTCCTGAACGGGACGAGCTTGCGGTATCCGGATGGATTTGATTTCTCCACTACAACCGTCTATCTGGAGAATCCGGCGACTGTCTGTGCTGCCGGGACGGTCGTGATCTCCGTCGAGGGCACTCCTGTCGGAAAACCGATCCTGCAGTATCCTGCTGCGGCGGCTGGCCAGACATGGCTCTTCAAGTGGTCGGCGGAGAAGTCAGGATTCGTCGTTGTCCAGAAGCCGGGTCTTGTGATCATTCTTCGGTAAGCGGCTATGAGATTCGCGATGGTTCGTACGGTATTCGTCGTTGCGCTTTCCCTTTCATGCGGATTCGCGTGGGCGACTCTTGTCGATCTAGTCGATCCGATGATCGGAACGGTGACGTATCCAGAGTCTGGATTGCGAGGCGACGAGGTCATCCACGGATTCGGAAAGACCTTTCCCGGTGCAACGACGCCGTTCGGCGCGGTGCAGCTTTCGCCGGATACGGTGACCGGTGGGGATAACGGATCCGGATACTCCTATACGCACGAGACGATTGAGGGCTTCAGCTTCTTCCACATGAGCGGCGTCGGCTATTATGGGGACTTCGGGAATTTTCAGGTCATGCCCGGCGATGGGGTGAGGAGCCGTTTCTCCCATGACGAAGAACGGGCCGAGGCGGGCTACTACCGCGTGCGTCTGCCTGATGCGAATGTTGTTGTTGAACTGACCGCGTCGAAATCGGCGGGAATGATCCGCTTCACTTATGAGAAGGGAGGCGAGGGCGGATTCAGGATTGATCTGGCGCGCCGAATCGGAGAGCTGACACGGGCGAAGCCGCACGGACGTCAGGTCTTTCAGTTGAAGGACTTGCATTCGTTTGAGGGCGAGATCGTCTGTGACCACAGAGATGGAGGATGGGGCCGGGGAGAGGGAAGGGTCGATTACACGGTTCGTTTCCGCGGAATTTGTTCAAAGCCATTGGACTGCATGACCCGAACGGGTGGCGAGACGAATCTGGTCGTCGCCGCACGGTTTCCGATCGATGCGGGCGAGCAGGTCGTTCTGCACGTTGCCTTTGATTTTGTCGGGGTTCCGGAAACGCCTCGGGGCTTCGACTTCGAGGAGATGCGGTCCGCAGCGAAAGCGGACTGGGACGCGGCGCTTTCGCTTGTGGATGTGGAAGGCGGAACGGAGAAGTCCCGGCGCATTTTCGCGACGGCACTTTATCATACGATGCTGGACCCTCGGGCGGTAGGCAAGGGAAAGGGGTTTACGAAGCGTACGGTCTTTTCCGGTTGGGATGTGTATCGGAGTGAAATGCCGCTTCTGACGCTGATCCGTCCGGATGTCGTTTCCGATACGATCAACTCGCTGATGGAGACCGTCGAATCGGGCAAACGTCAGACTCTGCCGCGATGGGATATTTTTGGTTGTCCTGGCGGATGTATGATCGGACAGCCGCTTGTGCCGGTGATGGCAATGGCCTATGAGCGAGGCATTCGGTCGTTTGATGCGGATAAAGCGCTTCGCCTTGCGATTCGTTCGCTTGAAGAAGAGTCGAACGACCGTCAGCTTGGATATACGCCAGGGAGCCTTTCGAAGACTCTGGAATACGCCTATGCGGATTGGTGCTGCGGACGGTTGGCAGAAATGCTTGGAAAGAAGGAAATTGCCGCCCGCTATTATGGTTACGCACAAGCATATACCAATTGCTGGTCGAAGGAGGTCGGCTGGATGCGCGCACGGACGGGTGATGGTGGTTGGCTGGAGTGGAAAGGACGCGAAAAGTCCGGACAGGGATGTGAGGAATCGAATCCCTGGCAGCAGGGGTGGTTCGTGCCGCATGATCCTGATGGACTTATGCGCCTTATGGGCGGACGCATTGCGTTCACGACCGAACTCGAACGGTTTTTCTCTGCAGTGCCTGATGACTTTCGCTGGAACGACGCCTATAATCATCCGAACGAGGTATGCCACATGATGCCGTTCTTGTGGGCTCTTTCAGAGGATGGCGGACGGGTTGCGGATTGGACGCGGCGAATCTGTGCGTCGGCATACGGCGAGGGGCCGTTCGGACTCTGCGGAAACGAGGATGTTGGACAGATGAGCGCGTGGTATGTCCTCGCTTCCATCGGGATGCATCCATTGTGCCCAGGAGACGGGAAATGGTACTTGACGGCGCCTTTGTTCCGGGAAACGCGGATGCGAATCGGAAAGGGTATCTTCAGGATTTTGGCGCGGAACGCCGGAGATGGACGCTGCCGGTTTCTCGGGGCGCGTTTGAACGGACGTCCCTTGGGGCGGAACTGGATTTCGACAGCGGAAATTGTCGGATGTGGAACCCTTGAGATCGATCTTTCGGAGTAGTAGAGACATGTGTTGTCAAATGAGGAGGTAATGCGATGATTTTGAGTTCTTTTGTGCTTTGTGCGCATTTTCTTTTCTGCAATGTCGATTGCATGACGGCACGGAATGCGGCGCCCGTTCCGTTTGGGGAGCGAGCGTCATGGATGAGTGGACGATATGGCATGGCCATGCATTGGCTGAACTGTCATTACACGGGCAAGCCGGAAAGTGTGGACGGGCCGGCGGCTGGTTTCAACTTGGAGTCGTTCATGCGACAGTTCGACGAGACCGGTGCGGATTGGCTTCTCTTCACTATCGGACAGAATACGGGCGGGTATGCGAGTCCGAATGCGACGATCGAACGACTGTGCGGTCCCCACCATTGTGCGAAGCGCGACCTCGCGGGCGAGCTCGCCGCCGCCCTGCATGCGCGTGGCAAGCGGTTTATCCTCTATTTGCCGGGCGATGCGCTCGTTCCCTCGATTGGCAAGGGCATGAAGTGGGATGCGGACGGTGTTCGCCGATTTCAGTTCCAGACTAACTGGTGCGGAGTGATTCGTGAATGGAGCGAACGGTTTGGACGGAATCTTGATGGCTGGTGGTTTGATGGCATGGGTCCGGGCCGCTACCGCGAGGGGTTTGACGTGGATCTCTGGGCCAGGGCCGCGCGTGCGGGCAATCCCGACCGAGCCCTTGCGTTCTCCACGGCGATGTACCGCGCGATCGGCAAACGGACGATTCTTGGTACGCATCCGTCGACGGCGGAGGACGACTATCTTGGAGGTGAATTGAATTTTATCGAGAACGGTGCGGCGTTGTGCAGCTTTAACCGTCCGTTCGATACAATACGGTGGTTGCCGAAGGGGCCGTATGCAGAGGGGACGCGATGTCTCAATCATGCATTCTTCCCGATCGACGGCTTCTGGGGCCCGTGGTGGCCTTGGCCATCCCTTTTCGATGGAACGCGTTGGAAATGGACGCATCCGGATCATTTCTCCCAAGAGGCGATGGAGGCCTTGCGGAAACGAGGGGAGTTTCCCGCGCCGCTTTACTCGCGTCGCGAGTTGCGTTCATTCGTCGAGAATTTCACTGGTGTCGGGGGCGGGGTGACGATCAATGTCGGTGTATCGGCGGATGGGCGGATCAACCCGAAGTCACTGGAGCTTCTGCGGGCAATTCGCCATCCTGAATGCGATTTGTCCTGGCGGGATCGTCCCATCTCGGAGGATGGCGGAATCGAAACGTTCGGTCGCACGGTGTATGCGTATGCCGGAAATGCGTTTTCGCTGAAAGGCGTGGATTTTGAACCGATGAGGGATGGCCTCGGGAAGGATTTCGCCCTTGGATGGAAGGTATCCTTTACAGATTCTGCCTACGTGCCGAAGGAATGTGTTGGCGTGGATGACGGTGTCCGTAATCTTTTGAGCGGTGGATTCTACGTGGATTTCAAAAAAACCACGGTCGTTCCCGTTACTTTGTCCAAACTGGTTCCCGGACGCCGTTATCTCGTGCAACTGTGGATGGCGGACCTTCGGGCGACGGGACGATGGCGCATGGCTGTTGTAGACGATGCAGCCGACATGGCGTACAATGTGGACGGACATCCTCTGGGGACGACAGCTATTGGTGTTTTCACGGCGGATGCGGAGGAACGGACGTTTCATGTTCTTAGCGAGACATTCCAGTTGAATGCATTACAGGTTCGCGAAATTGACAAGACGATGCATGGGGGGCTCTGAAATGAAAATACTTATGCTTTTAATGGTGGCAATCGTCGCTCCCGTGTCTTTTCCCGGGCAGAAGACACCTCGACTTGAAGATGTGAAACTTCAAGGGTTTGTTGGAGCCAAGGTTGATCGGTTTCTCGGTGAACGCGTCTTCTCCGACTATGCCCGGAACGTGATGTTCCCGGAGGCCGAGCGGGCGTTCGATACCCATTTTGACGACGATCCATCCCATCCGGGAGCAGGTTACTGGCAGGGTGAGTATTGGGGCAAGGAGATGCTCGGCTTGATAGAAGGGGCGCTTTACGGACATAATGACGGGCTGAAGGCCTGGGCGCTTGAACGAGCGCGCGAACTCATCCGCCGGCACCAGCGGGCGAACGGTGCCATTACGACCTATCTCAACGAGGAGCATTTGCTCTATTCGCAAGGATGGAACTGGAATCTCTGGGGACGCAAGTACACGCTCTGGGCGTTACTGGAGATCTACGAGGCGACCGGGGCGACCGACATCCTGAATGCAGCGAAAAAATTGATGGATCAGCAGATTGAGATGCTTCATCGGCTCAAGATACCGATTTGGCAGACCGGGTGCTACGTGGGCCTACCTTCGATGAGCGTACTGAAGCCGCTGCTCGTCCTCTACCACCATGCGCCGGATCCCCGGTATCTGGAATATGCGAAGGAGATCGTGTCCGGATGGCGGAGGGAGGGAAATCCTGCGCCGAATCTTCTGGTCAACGCCTTTTCCGAAAGGCCTGTCGCCGATTGGTACGGTGTGCCGCATGAATGGGCGAAGGCCTACGAGTTTATGAGTTGTCTGGAAGGACTCGTCGAGTTCTACCGCGTTACCGGTGACAAGAAGGTACTTGAGGCGGTCGAACGCATTTGGGACAAGTTGTGGCGTGAGGAGTCAAATCCCGTTGGCACGGTCGCCTATTTCGACCATTTTTTCAATGCGGCGAGGATGACGAACGGCGCCTCGGAACCCTGTGATTCGACGCATTGGATTCGTGTGTCGCGCGAACTGTTTCTTGTGACAGGATCGGTCAAGTATCTGGATGCAATCGAAAGGACATTTCTGAACGGATTTTTGGCGGGGGTCTGGCGAAATGGTAAGTGGGGTGCGCACATGGTTCGATCTCACGGTCGTCGCCATCGTGCGGCACCGACACAAGTCGGGATGAAACACACACAGTGTTGTATCGCGAACATTCCGCGAACGTTCTTCGATGTCGCGCGGACTGCCGTGACGCGGTTGGCGGATGGAACGATTAGCGTCAACCTCTTTACCGATGCAAGTGTCAGGTTTGATGATGTGTCGGTGAGGATTTCCGGCAATTATCCGGTCTCTGACACGTTCGAAATCGCGATTACGTCGGCTTGTCCGGTAACAGTGCGTTTCCGCGTTCCGGAGTGGTGTCCGTCTCTTTCGGTGGACGGCAAGACGGTCTGGATGCTGGAGACCAAGGTTTCCGGTGGATGGCATTCGGTCGAGAACGTTCGGAATAATGTGCTGAAAGTCCATCTCGACATGCCAGTGCGGCTTGTGCCGTTTGGTCGGATTCCAGTTGTCGCTTGTTCCTCTGACTGGGCGTGGCGATTTTGGGTTGCGGAGGAGGAGAATCCGGAGGAGAGGTCACTCTTTAGGTATTCGCCGGCTGCACGCCTTGAGCGAGGGCCTCTCATTCTTGCGAAGGCGAAATCTGTTGGTTGCACAGAGAAGGAGATGTTCGATTTCCCCACCTTGGACGGCAAGGGATACGACGTCCGCCTGAATTCTTTTGACAGTCAGGACGTCTGGGGCGCGTGGAAGGTCGTGTTGACAGGGCCTTGCGGTGAAAAGATAGAAACGCGCGTGTGCGATTTCCAGAGCGCAGCGGACTTTGATGATCCCACGAACGCATTTTCGATTTGGTTCTGAAAACCAGCAAGGAATTTGTGGAGAGTCAGAATGAGCTATTTCGAGAAGGGTTCAGCCAAAGGAGACATATGCCGATGAAGACGGGTGCGGTATTGACGGCTTTGGTCGGCGGTTTCATGTCAACGATGGCAATGGCAGCTCTCCAGCCGGATGAATTGGATTCGCGGGTACGGACTTACGTCTACCCCGTCCGGGTTATATGGCAGACTCCAGCCTCTCCGTATGCATACGGCACTCGGTTCGAGATTGAGAATTCAAATGCGTTGCTGGAACGTAAGCGCGGACAGGTTCCAGAAAACGGATTCTGGAAGGGCGCTGACTGTAAATTGAAAAACGTCGGTGTTGCGCCTGGTGTGCTTCTTGATTTCGGGCGAGAGATACATGGCGGCGTTCAGCTTGGTTGTGGTTGCGGTGGTACGGAGGGCATGAAGGTCCGCATCCGATTCGGAGAATCGGTTTCCGAAGCGATGAGCGAAATAGGGGAGAATGGCGCGACAAACGACCATGCGATCCGGGACGCGGTTTATCAGATTCCTGTGAACGGCACTGCTTACTTCGGGGACACGGGTTTTCGATTCGTGCGGATCGATCTCGTCACGACGGGTTGTCTGGGACTTGATTTCGTCCGAGCGGTTTCGATCATGCGTCCGATGCCGCAGCTCGGTGACTTCAAATGTTCGGACGAACGTCTGAACAGGATATGGAAGACAGCCGTCGACACCGTGCACCTCTGTTGCCAGGAACGATTGTGGGATGGGATCAAGCGCGATCGCCTCGTGTGGGTGGGTGACATGCACCCTGAAACAATGGCAATCCTGAATGTATTCGGTGGCGCGTCAGTACTGAAGGAATCCATCGATTACGCGATTTCGGTAACGGATCCGAAGACCGAGTGGATGAACGGACTTGCCCCCTATACCTTTTGGTGGATGAGGATCATGGCGGATTGGTATCGTTACACGGGTGATCTTGAGTATATCCGCCGAAACCGGGATTACCTGGCGGACACTGTTGCTCATGCGGCATCCTACATCACGCCGTCCAACACCTTTTCCTGTGCGGGGGGCATGTTCCTTGACTGGCCGACGGAACATAATCGTCCGGCGGTTGAGGCTGGGATGCAGGGCTTGGCTGTGCTGGGATTTGACGAGGCCGCTTACCTTGCCGATGCACTTGGTGATGTGAAGCTGAACGGACTCTGCCGCTCGGCAGTGGATCGACTGAAGCGACAGACAAGGCCGAGCCCGAACGGATCCAAACAGGCTGCGGCGATGCTGGCCTTGTCCGGTCTTTGGGACGCGGAGCGGATGTTTGCGGATGTGCTTGGGCGGAACGGACACGAAGGCGTCTCGACGTTCTATGGTTACTACATGCTCGAAGCGATGTGCAAGGCCGGGGAGCGACAGCGTGCTCTTTCGACAGTGCGTGATTATTGGGGTGCGATGTTGGACGTCGGGGCGACGAGTTTTTGGGAAAATTTTGACACGTCCTGGACGAACAATTGCTTTGGAATTGATGTTCTGCCGGTCGCTGGAAAGAAGGATGTTCATGGTGATTATGGAGAGTTCTGCTATCCGGGATTCCGCCATTCGCTTTGCCACGGATGGAGTGCCGGACCTGCGTCCTGGCTTATCAACCATGTTCTTGGCATCCGGCCTGTCGAACCGGGATGCCACAAGGTTGAGATACGCCCTTTTCTTGGGGATCTGGATTGGGCCGAAGGCGCAATGGCAGTTCCCGGTGGGCGTGCAGTGTGGATACGAGTTGAACGCACGGCAGATGGTCGAATGACCATCGCGGCTGAGGCACCGGAGGGAATTGAAATCGTCGGTGAAGGTGTTGCGAGAATCGAAAGAAAGTAGAATGAACAGGCGTGAGTTTTGAAGGCGGGTTTGTGGTCTCGGCCATCTCACTTGCGGGGGGCATGGACGGGAAATGTTGATGATTTGGCGGGGCCAGGCCCCGTCGGATGGGAAACACCATTGGGACAAAAAGGCTGATATTGGGCGGTCAAATGGGCCTCTGAACAGTCCAGACATATTGCACTAACTGGGTGGCTGATTGACTGTAGAGGTAATTTCAAAACCTCGGTACGCTGGGGCCGGGAGGTCATTTGACGGGA
>ERZ1026780.2373-NODE-2373-length-11053-cov-14.110202_pt1 | contig 11053 bp, 11 predicted proteins | sample MGYA00380126_ERZ1026780 | MGnify/ENA primary metagenome ERZ1026780 (study PRJEB33269, sample SAMEA4719762) | human gut metagenome | biome: human-associated habitat; feature: organic feature; material: feces | place: Cameroon | collected 2013-10 ... | reverse complement strand
CAACAATGTTATTCACTGATTTAAAACTAAAACAAACAGATGCTTTTATGGCAATTATTACATCAATATTAGATATTCGAATTGACTTATTAAAAATGAAATTAAATATTCAAAACAATCCTGGATATATGGAATCTGCAGCAAAAGCATTTGTGGAAAAAATCGATTTCTATCATGATTTATGGGCAGGAATTCAGAACAATTCAGCAGAAATAGATGCAGTAGCAAATGAACTAAAAGATGCCGTATCTGAAATGAATTGGTGGCAAAGAAATATGCCTTCATGGTTATTTGGAAAAAGGAATCAAAGAAAAGAATACGAAGAAAAATCGGAAACTTTTGAAAAGGAAGCACTTAAACATCAAATACAATTTAATAATCAAGTTGAATCTGCTATGGAGCTTGGTGATACAGTGAAAAAAGGTTTAATTTCTGATAATAAAATGAGCTTAATATATTGGCGTGATGAATTAGGTGAGCATTCTTATTATACAGATGATTTGCTGATAGAGAATGTAAAAGGAAATAATTAACACATAACATAGCTTCAAAACCGACAGGCAGTCGAGCTGCCTGCGGTTTAAGCGAATGTTATACGGACGCCCGCACTGGGGCGCTTTTTTTTTTACAGTTTCTATGTTTCTTACCGATAAACTAAAGAAAGGATATAAAAAATGGCAAACTCTGTTGAAGAAAGAAATAATCGTGTTATAGAAATAATGAATCGACTTTATAGAAAGGCGGCTACTACAGAACCCTCTAACGATGAAGAATTTTCAGACAAAATCGAACAGCTTTTTAGTACTAATGTTTGGGGATTTAGAGAAGTTGTTCTTACAATTGCGGTTGCAATGCTTGATAAAATTGATTTTCCAGATTTTAAGGCTTCTGTAGATTTTTATGCCTGTAATCCAAGAGCTATCTATGAACAACCGATGAAAACAGTTCTCATAGAGAAAAATCTACCTCATAGACAGTCTGGACCACTGAATGTCGCCAAAGGTCAGCACAACCTTGATGAAGAATGGATTTCAAAAAGAAGTAAGTCAGACCAACCGACTTGTAGAGCAGCTGTAGAACTAATCCAGTTAATGGAATCGGATAAAACTTCAATAGAGCCTGTAGGCGTTTCTATAATGCGACATTTGCTTTCAGAGAAGAAAGAGTTAAAACAGCTTGATGTAGAAATAAATCCGACATCAGACCCATATTTTCTTTATCATGCTTGTGCAAGACTGATAATTATGGCTACAGATGGTGGCAATACACCACAAAGAATTTGCGGCTATTTATTAGAAAGCTTCCACAAATCGATGCAAACAAATATTGTTGTTACTGGAAGCAATGACAGTGCTTCAACTACAAGTACAACAAGCAAAAAGCCTGGCGATTTGAATAAGGAAGTCTGTTTTTCTTTTAAATTGCATATCCTCATTATAAGGAACTATGTTTTTTCACTCTCTTGCACTTCCTCAGAAAAAGGAACCTCGTAAAAATTCAAACTCCCCATTCCTTAAAATAAGGAAGAGCGAAATTTTATAAATCTCAAAATCCTTATGATAAGGAAATCTGAAAATGATGAAGGCAATCCTTATTTTAAGGAAAAATTTGTCGATTGCAGGAAAATTCAGTATTTTTAAAGCAGATTCATAAAAAAGGAGGATAAGTTTATGAACAAGTTGAAAACTGCAATCCGCAACGCTGAGGTTGACGGACTTTCGGACTCAATCATCCGCAATTTCAAGGCAGACGAAAAGGCTCAGTCTGATTCATTCCTGAAATCAGCCCTTGAGGAACTCGAATCGCTTTCAACTCAAATCACGACAGCTATTTTACAAGACAAGACTCTCTCAACGCTCGATTCTGCTGACAGTGCACGAGATGAAGCTATAAAAACACTGGGAACGGTTCTTGCTGCCTATGCCGTTTTCCCGATTGCAAGTAAAAAAGAACTTTCTGCCCCACTCAAAGCAATCTACGATAAGTATGCAAAAGCTGGAATCACAACCACCAACTACACGAGCGAATCTTCAATGATTGAAAGTCTGTTACAGGACTTTTCCGCAGATTCACTTGCAGAAAACATCAAAGGCTTGGAAGGTGTCGCAGAAGCAATTGATTCTATCCGCTCAGCACAGAATGACTTCACCAAGGCAAACGATGAGTATGTAAAGGCAAGTTCAAACAAGGGAGCTTCCGCTTCTAGTTACAACAAACCGATTGTTTCACTTGTAAATGACAAGCTCGTTCCCTACCTTAACGCAATGGTTATTGCAGGAAACGCAAACTGTATTGATTTCGCAAAAAATGTTGAGGCTGAAATCAACAGGGCAAACGAGGCAATCTCAAAGCGTGGTAAGAAAACGGCTGAAAAGACTGCCGAGTAAAACTTGAAAGGTTAAGCCTTTCAAGTTTTAAGAAAAAGGTATATATTCAAATCGGGTTAAGCCCGATTTGAATATGAATTTAAGATTTTAATTTAGGATAAATTGGGAAAATGAAAACATTAAATTCAAATACTGTAGAACTTCATTATCATTTTACTGACCATGAACATCGTATAGATGCTTTTGTTCAAAATAGATGTGAACATGAACTGCTAGTTCTTATGAAAGAACTAACAAAATATTTTGAATTTGAGTTTTCGATTGAAACTGAATTAACTCAATCTGGCGGTATTCGAAAATTCTTCAAAATTAAGCCAAATGATTTATCAAAAAAAGATAAGAAACAGATAGATATTGCTGTTCGTACAACTATCTGTACAGCTCTTATAACTTCATTCCTAATAAATCCACTTTCAATTCCTGCAACCAAAATTGTATCTAACCTTATGGATAAAATTTTTGAAGACAAGGAACTTGCAGAAATCGAAAAAGAAAAGGCAAAAGAAGAATTAAAATCCTTAAAACTTGATAATATAAAGAAGCAACAGGAAATCGAAAGTAATGCCCAATTAAGAATAAGTCGATCAAATTTCTATGAAATCCTCAACGAATATGAACGACTTGATTCTGTAGAATTTTTGGAAGAAGATGAGCAGAAAAATAGAGCTATCGTATATCAAATAATTCCTCAAATTGACTTTGAAAAATATATAATTCAGCAAGATACACTGGAAGATGAAATTGTAGAAAATGCAATGGTTGCAATCGTTTCTCCTGTTTTGTCAAAAAATACAAAGAATATAAAATGGAGAGGATATTATAACGGTGAATTAATACCACTAATAATGAAATCAGAGGAATTTGTAACAAGTGTTGATGAAGGTCTTATTGAGTTTAAAAACGGTTTTATAATAAATTGTAATTTGAGAATAGAACGAGAAAAGAAAAAAGATGATGACGAAAAAAGACGATATATAGTTACAGAAGTTATAAGCTATATTATTAATGAAAAAGTTTTTGAAACTATGGAAGGTAAAAGATATAAACAGACAAAAAAAGATGAAGCTGACACTCAATATTTACCTTTTGATGAATTAAACGATAAAAAAGAATAAATCTCTTTTTATAATAGAAATAAATCGTATAACAAGAAGTTCAAAGCCGACACAGGCTCAAGGCCTGTGCGGTTTAACCCATTGTTATGTGGATGCCCACACTGGGGCGCAAAGGTGAAAAAATGGCATTTGATTTTAAGAAAGAATTCAAGGAATTTTATCTTCCTAGGGCTAAACCTGAAATTGTTAATGTTCCAAAAGCAAATTACATTGCTGTACGTGGAAAAGGAAATCCTAATGAAGAAGGTGGCTCATATCAGCAGGCTGTCGGCATTTTGTATGCAGTGGCTTACACTTTAAAAATGAGCTATAAAACAGATTACAAAATTGATGGATTTTTTGAATATGTTGTTCCACCACTTGAAGGATTCTGGTGGCAAGATGGATTGAATATGTTGTTCCACCACTTGAAGGATTCTGGTGGCAAGATGGAATTGATGGAGTTGATTATTCAGATAAATCTTCATTTAATTGGATTTCAGTAATTCGTCTGCCAGATTTTATTACACAGGAAAATTTTAATTGGGCTGTAGAAACGGCTTCAAAGAAGAAGAAAATTGATTGTTCATCAGCAGAATTCTTAACAATCAACGAAGGACTTTGTATTCAGATTATGCATATTGGTTCTTATGATGATGAGCCAGCTTCAGTTAAACTTATGGACGACTACTTAAATGAGAATGGATACGCAAATGATATGAACCAGAGTCGGCTTCACCATGAAATTTATCTGTCTGACCCAAGAAAAATCGAGACTGAAAAATGGAAAACCGTCATTCGGCATCCGATAAAGAAAATATAAAAAAACAAGTCAAGTTTGTTTTTTCGTACGGCGAGTCAAGCTCGCCTTTTTTTTATAAATTTTTACTTGACAATAAAGATATACAATGTATATACTATATATATGGAGGTAGCATTATGCAAGCAGTAGTTCAGAAATGGGGCAACAGCCTCGGTTTTAGGATTCCGTCACTTTGGGCTAAAGATAATAATGTAAAGAATGGCAGTAAAATTGAAGTAATAGCTGAAAAAGGGAAAATGGTAATTCTTCCTCAGAAAAAGACTCTTGATGATATGCTGGCTATGGTTACTTCAGAAAACATTCATTCAGAAATATCAACTGGCAATTCGGTAGGTAATGAAGAGTGGTAAATTCAAATTATATTCCCGAAAAAGGTGATTTAGTCTGGCTCGATTTTAATCCACAAGCAGGTCATGAACAAAAAGGTCGACGTCCTGCAATTTGTGTTTCTCAGAAAAAATACAATCAGAAAATAGGTCTTGCATTATTCTGTCCTATTACAAGTCATATCAAAGGCTATCCTTTTGAAATTGTATTGGACAATCATTCTATCAACGGTTGCATTTTAAGTGACCAGATAAAAAATCTTGATTATAAACAAAGAAACTGTGATTTTATAGAAAAAGCGACAGAAGAAGAAATTGATTCTGTTGTAGATAATATAAAACTGTTAATAGAATAATCACATAACAAAGCTTCAAAGCCGACAGGCAGTCAAGCCCGCTGCGGTACAACCCATTGTTAGGCGGACGGGCCACTGGTCCGCTGGTGGAGGAGTAAAAAATGAAAAAACTTTTTTGTGTTTTATGTATTCTATTTCCAATAGTTTTTATCTTAAGTTGTAAACAAATTACAGAAACTACAGAAGAAATAACACAAGTAAATTACATTGTGCCAGTTTGGAAAGGTTCTTTACCAACTGCACCTTCAAATCCAGAGGTTGGTTGGGCATATTACAATACAACTGTTAAAAAATCATTTGTCTATGATGGTTCTGAATGGCAAATTATGGCTCAAGACGGAACTGATGGAACTGGCATTACTTGGAAAGGAGAACTTTCTTCTGCTCCATCTAATCCAAAAATAAATTGGGCTTATTATAACACTATTGACGGAAATTCTTATATTTATAATGGAACTTCATGGGACTATCTTGCAAAATCTGGAAGAGATGGTGCTTCAGGCATTCTTCTTTGGCTTGGTTCTTATGATACTGTTCCAGAGAATCCTTCTGATGGGTGGGCATATTATAATACAAATGATGGTATTTCTTATATCTTCAGCAATGGTTCCTGGCAGATTCTTTCAAAAGATGGTAATGGAATTATATGGAAAGGTGTTTTATCCGTAGCACCAGAATCTCCAGAAGTAAATTGGGCATACTACGATACTAAAAATCAAACTTCATATATTTGGAATGGATATAACTGGGACACACTATCAGTTTCTCTAGGAGGTGATACTACAGTTAAACTTGGCTCGGTACTTTTGATTCTGCTCCTTTAACACCTCTAATTGGTTATGCATATTACAACAGTACGGCTGGAGCGTCTTATATTTATGATGGCTCTGTTTGGCAACAAATTTCAAAAGATGGAGTTGATGGTACAAACGGAACCTCAACAGCAGTGACTGGTTATTTGATTACATGGAAAGGAAGTTACACAGCAGCTCCTTCAAATCCTCAAGCAGGTTGGGCATATTATGATACATCTGCTAAAAAATCTTATATTTATGATGGTACTTCTTGGCAAATAATGGCACAGGATGGAGCTGACGGAGCAAGTGGAAGTAATAGTTCTTCTTCTAGCGGTACAAGTGGAACTTCAACACCATCAAGTTATCTATATGTATTACTTTATACTTCCAAAGGAAACTATATTCAGTATGCGACACAAACTATTACGGAAGTTGATTTTGGACAAATTGGATTAGGTTCTGTTGCAAAATCTACAACATTTTACATAGGTATTAATGGTGTCAGTACATCAACATTAAATTTAACAGGTAGCCCTTTAATTCAAATTTCCGGTGCTAACGCAGACCAATTTGAAATAACACAGCCGACTACGACAACTACAAAAAGCGGTTCATGGATTATGGATGCTTGTATTTCTTTCAAGCCAACAACCATAGGACAAAAAACTGCAACTATTAAAATTCCAAATAATTCTCCAGATTTACCAGATTTTACGTTCACTGTTACTGGAAAAGGAAGTTACTATCCAAAAACTTTTGACAGCGGCGAAGGTGATGGTCGAGATTCTGTAACAAAGATTTTGACAGATTCTTCAAATAATGTGTATGTAATTGGTTATGGTTGGGAACTTGCAAATAATCATTCTGGATTTGACTGGTGGATAAAGAAATTTAACTCTACAGGAATCCAGCAATGGGAGAAAGTTTTTGATTTCTATGATGACGGAATCGGAAGTTCATACAGTCCAAGTTATGATAATCCTAAATACGCAATTCTTGACAATTCTGAAAATTTAATAATTTCAAGTTCATATAATACAGTAAAACTTAATCCTTCAGGAACTAAACTTTGGGAACTACCTGTTGGCGGTGAAATATTCTGCGATTCTAAAGACAATATAATCATTGAAAAATCCAAGTATAATTCTACAGGAACTCTTTTATGGACTAATGAACTCCTAACAACCCCAGTGTTCGATTCATCTGATAATATCTATTGTACAGCAGGTAATAATATTCAAAAAATAACTTCGGATGGAAGTAATAATTGGACTACAATATCTGTGGATTCTACAGGTCGCTATAATGGGAATGTTGATTCGTCTAATCAATATTTAGCTTACAATATTATTTTAGGACAAAAATATCTATTAACATTTGATAATAAATATGGAACAACCTTAAACGAGAAAACAGGATATACTCAAGTTTCTGCAAGTTATGAAAATTCCACAACTTCTATTTTCACAAACGAATATATTCAATCTGGAAAAAATGGAAAACAGATTACAGCATCTCAAAATGGTAATATTGTATTAAAGATTAATTCGCCATGCTATCCAGGCTCATATGCCACTGCCTTATATCAAAATTATACATCAGGAAGTGATATTCCTTCATCTGATTGGACAAGCGGAACACTGACAACTAATGGCTCAGCAACATACTCATTAAGCGTTATAAAAGGACATCCTTATGTAATTTGTGCAAATGATAGTTATTCTGGTGATAATACAAAAACTGGTCGTGTATCGGTCTCTGCTGAGTATTCTGATGGCTCATTAATTTTCTCTAATAGATCCTCAACTTATAATTCTCCAGAATTATTTTTTGCAACACAAACTGGAACTGTCTCAATTACGGTAAAAACAAATGGGTCTTCATCATCGTATGCTGGCACCTATGGAATTGCGAAAAAGCCTCTTTCCTATGTACAGCCTAAAATTTCAGGTTTCACTACAGGAATTACAAATGTAACATCAATTTGTTTGGATTCATCAAATAATATTTATGTTGCAGGTTATGAAACAAATAAAGCTGATACATATAGCAGAAATGACATTGTTATCAAAAAGTTTAATTCATCAGGTGCAGAAATAACTTCTGGTTGGAATAAAACTATTGATTACGGACACAGTGATAATGAAGTTCCAAATAAAATTTTATTTGATGGTACAAATATCATTATGATTGGAACTGGTTATGACAGTATTTCCGGCTCCAGTGGCTCTGATGGACTTTTCTATGTGTATGATACAGCAGGTACACTAAAGACTTCAATTGAAATTCCATATTGGTATGATAATTCTTATAACTCTGACCGTTGTTCCTATATAGGTAAAGATTCCAATGGAAATTACTATTTTACAGCATATGAATCGAAATATTTGTTATTGAAGTATTCATCATCAGGAAATTCTGTCTGGTCTATAAATACAGATATTTATGATTCAGTTGGAGCAATCGATTCATTAGCTTATATTTATGTTGGCGGTTATGGCTTTAATCTTTGTTCAACGACAAGTAATACAGATTGGTACATGAAAAAGTATTCTTCAGATGGCGTAGAACAATAATCGCCTAACATAATTTTCAAAGCCGACAAGCCGGTTTGCGGTTTAAAATATTGTTAGGCGGACACGCCACTGGGGCGCTTTTATTTTATTAAAAATGTAGACAATAGACCACAAATGTGTTATATTAAATTTATGCGAGCTATTTCACAACCATCTTTATTTGATTTTGAAATAAATGACGAGAAAATTATCGTTCCTCCGATAAAATGCCAAGGAATAAAAACAAAATTAGTACCTTTTATAAAAGAGCATGTTTCCGTTCCTGAAAATGGAACTTGGATTGAACCATTTATGGGTACAGGTGTAGTTGCATTTAATTTAGCTCCTAAAAAAGCTATTTTAACTGATAAAAATCAGCATCTAATAAATTTCTATAAAGGCATTCAGAATGGAACCATTACAAGTACATCTGCTAGAAAATTTTTAGAATTTCATGGAAAGAAATTGGAAGTATCAGGAAAGGATTATTATATACAAATGAGAAAAGAATTTAATGAAAATTCAGATCCTATGTATTTTCTATTTCTTAACAGAGCAGATTTTAATGGAATGATTCGTTTTAATAGTAAAGGTCAATTCAATGTTCCGTTCTGTCAAAAGTCTAATCGTTTCTCAAAAGCATACATCACAAAAATCTGTAATCAAATTGCAAATGTATCAAATATAATGAAGAACAAAGATTGGACTTTTGTATGTTCTAATTGGCAAGATACATTTGATAAAGCACAAAAAGGTGACTTTATTTATATTGATCCCCCATATATTGGGCGCGACACTTCTTATGTAGGTGAATGGCCAGAAGAAGAAGCTGTTTCTTTGGCACAATACGCTCATAATACAGAAGCAAGTGTTTGTTTGTCTATGTGGAAAGAAAATGAATTTAGAACCAATAATCATTTATATGATTATTGGTCGGATTTTAAATGGTTTGAACAAAATCATTTCTATCATATTGGCGGAAAAGAAGAAAATCGTCATCCGATGATAGAAATATTGGCGATTAAATCATAATTCATGCTTAAATATGTAAGCCTTAACATTTTCTTGTACGGCTTGCATATCAAAGTCATGGAGTAATTCAAGTTTTTGCTGTTTTTGAATCCAAGTTAAAAATTCATTTAAAGAAGTATAATTTTTCTCCTTTGCTCTATACTCTGGATAGTACTTCCAATATAAATCATAGGCATCTTGTCCAAGCTCAGAAAAAGGACCTCGACCAAGTTCGAAATCTATAAAATTACTTGAAGAAATGGAACCTATATTTTCTGTATTTCCTGATCCAGGTTTGTCGCCAGCAATTTTATACTTTTCCTGAATAAAATATTTTACATCATAGAATGGAAATTCTATTTTCTTCCTGTCATCATAATCATAGATTAAACTTTCCTGAGCATTTCCATTTCGTTTGTATATAAATCCAATTACATAGTGTTTTGCATAATCAGTGTACGAATATTCAATATTTTTGGTATTGTTCCTCATATAAGAGCCAAAAGAGCCTAATGTAAACTTTAAAGATGAAGTATCTTTATCAATATAGGTAGTTTTCACATCAATAGCAATTTTTTCTTTTGAAGCTTCATCTTTCATCAAAATGAAATCAGGATATACAGTTTGCGATTCTGGAGTTTTAAGGATGTAACCGTTTTCATTTGCAATTTCCTGTAAAACAGGCTGTGTAAACATTTCAAAAATTCTACCAATTATTTTGGAGTCAGTTCCAAAAGTATGAATTCTGTTTTGAGAATCAAGCATACCGTATGCTTCAAAATTTTGTTTTTCCATTTTTTCATAAAAAATCTCTATTAAATTCATTTTACATCTCCTGATTCAAATAATTGTTGTTCAGAAATTTCTAAAACTTTGGAAATTCTACGGATTATTAGAAAAGATGGATTGCGTTTTCCTCGCTCTAGTCCAGAAATATAAGTTCTGTCTAGTTGTGTTTTCTCAGCGAAGCTTTCTTGAGAAAAACCTTTTTCTAGCCTATATTTTCGTAATCTTTCTCCAAGAGCCTTTAATTGGAGTTCTTCTTCAGAAATCATAATTAAATTATATTGTATGTAGACAATAAAACAACGGACTATAGTCTACAATAGAATAATATAGAAAATTTACAGATGATAATATATATTTAAAAAGAAATCACATAACAAAGCTTCAAAGCGTTCAAAGCGGATGTCGCAGTCAAGCCGCGCCACCGTTTAAGCAGTTGTTAGGCGGACGGCTCACTGAGCCGCTTATTGTTAATAAGAAAATCCTCCAGCATTATTCACCGAAAGAATAAAATCTAGACAATATGTAGTGTCTCCAGTTTGTATGAGGTAATGCCCATACTGTTAATTTAGTCATTAACATTTTGACGCTAAATCCACGTTTTTACAAACTGGATGGCACTACATATTGTCTATGGGCTAAACAAGGAGAAATCCTTGCGAACTCCCGCTTAATAGACAGAAAGAACTTTTGGCGGATCATTGACCTGTCGGTAATGGTGGAAACAAAGTTTCAACCTAAATCCACGAATATCAGGATGGTCTAGTGCCGAAAATCTTGATTTCTAAAGCCTTTTCTTTTTTATATTTTATTGTTTTGTCATTGACAAATGGCACAACATATCAGGAAAATGTTATATAACTTTAATTTCGAGTTTTTTTGCAAATTATGAAAGAACGCTCTCGGCATATTTCCAAT
>ERZ1026780.2369-NODE-2369-length-11070-cov-5.393191_pt1 | contig 11070 bp, 8 predicted proteins | sample MGYA00380126_ERZ1026780 | MGnify/ENA primary metagenome ERZ1026780 (study PRJEB33269, sample SAMEA4719762) | human gut metagenome | biome: human-associated habitat; feature: organic feature; material: feces | place: Cameroon | collected 2013-10 ... | reverse complement strand
CAGCTGACTCTTAATCAGCGGGCCCCGGGTTCGAGTCCCTGATGGTGCACCAAACCGCCATAAGGCGAACACTTGGAATCGTCAGATTCAACACAGGAGCCCCCCTGCCCGGGGGCTTCTTGTGTTATCTGGCGATTTTCTCTATCTTCGGCTTCCTGCATGGCCTTGTCTACATCATTAACGGTGATCTTGCTGCCGTCTCCATCAAAGTTGTAGCAAATAACAACCCGATCATCGTAGACAAATACAGAGTTGATGAAGGTATTCACTATGCGCTGCATATAATTTATACCCGCCCGGTCACCTTCGGGAACCTTTGAGAGGAGGTACATGATTTTCTTTTCGTCGAACTTTCCCTGCACCAGCTCCTGCTCTGCAATGGCGAACTTGATGTTCTCCAGTTCTTCCTCTCTATCTCTTACCCTCGCCGCAATGGTGGGGGATGCAGCGCCTGCTTCGAGAGCGGCGACAAAGATTATCGATTGCTTTCTCGCACTCTCTCCTGCGCGATTTTAACCCGTCCAAAATCGCTGTATCTTTCTGCCTTTGCTGCTATGCACAAAGGCCTGTGGCGATCGACTGGATGTTTTCTTTGCGCAGCGCCACATCGAGGGTCGTGTCAATGACGAGCCGTTCCAAAAAGTCTTTCCTTACCGGCTTTTTGGGGCAGGCTTTGCTTTTATCCCGGCTGTTCTTGTGGTGGACGCAGCCGATGACAGCGCCAAGAGCGATTGAGAACAATCGTTTCCGTGGGATGATGTATGGCTATTTGTGGTGGATCATTGACCCGGAAAAGAGAATTTACGCGGCCATTGGCGATAGCGGCAATGTGATTTATGTCAATGTACCGCAGCATATCGTCATAGCTGTTGCTTCTTCCTTTAAGCCCACCATATATGATCGGGTTGATTTTATTCGGGAGCATATTGAACCGTTTGTGCTGGAGCAGCGAGAAAAGATAGATGCCCAAAAGGGAAAATACAGTCGCTTTTATAAAAAATGTGTTGACAATGCAGTGCGCTTTCGGTATAATAATAAAGCTGACCTTCGGGACAGTACTATGGCCCGTTGGTCAAGCGGCTAAGACACCGGCCTCTCACGCCGGTAACGCGGGTTCGATTCCCGCACGGGTCACCATAGTCGGTGTTGATTGCGATGAGGTTCCACCTGTTCCCATCCCGAACACAGAAGTTAAGCTCATTGGCGCCGAAAATACTTGGCTGGAAGCGGCCCGGGAAGATAGGTAAATGCCGACACTATAATTGGTGCTTATGACGATGAGGTTCCACCTGTTCCCATCCCGAACACAGAAGTTAAGCTCATTCGTGCCGAAGATACTTGGCTGGAAGCGGCCCGGGAAAATAGGTCAGTGCCAATACATGCTTAAGTGCCATCTCTTTGCGAGATGGCACTTTTCTATCTCAAAAATATTTCAGGAGGAACATTCTATGAAGGTCAAATCCCTTTCTGCGCTTCTTATTCTGGTGTTGCTGCTGGCGTTCTGTGCCGGCTGCACTATTCACATCAATCCCAGCGCCGGCATTACCACCAATGACTCGTTCCACTATTCCACTTACGATAACGCTGCCGATTACACCGCGGGCCGCTTCACCTATCAGGCGGAGGACATCCGCGCCGTCCGTGTGTATTGGGTCGCGGGCAGCATCGATCTCATCGAAAAGGATTCCGCCGAGCTTTCCGTCAGTGATTCAGTGGATAACCGTTCGCAGGAGGCCCAGCTTCATTCTCTGCTGCGGGATGGCATCCTTACCATCCATTACTGCGCCTCGGATTACCGTGGCGAGATGCAGTCCGAATGGAAGCAGCTCACCATCGAGATCCCCAGCGGTATTGAGCTGACGATTGAAAATGTCAGCGCACCGATCCACGCGGCTGCACTTACCACACCGCAGCTTCACATCGCCACGGTCAGCGGGGATATTTCCATCGATAGCCTGGTAGGGGAAAATGCCGAGTTTGATACTGTCAGCGGCAATATCGAGGTAGATACCGCTTATGTAAAGACTGTATCTTTGAACAGCGTTTCCGGCAATTTCGATTGGGAACAGCTTACCGTGGATCAGCTCACGGCTGATACCGTTAGCGGCGACCTGGACTTTGAATTTATCTCCTGCCGGGAAGCGGCGCTGAATACCATCAGTGGAGAAACCGATCTGACCCTCCCGGCGCAGGGCGGCACCGTCCGCTTTGATACCGCCAGCGGTGATTTTATCACCCAGCGCACCTATCAAAAGCAGGATCATTTCTACGGCTTTGGCCCGGCGGATTGCAAGATCAGCGTTTCCTCCACCAGCGGTGATCTGGAAATCGAATAACCGTAGGATATTTTTGCATAATTCACAAAGAGTATAGAAGATAATTATGCAAAAAAATGATGAAAAAGAGGTAGCAGCAGGCCGCAAAGAATGCTAAAATAAATAATGCAGAAGCCCCATGGGGCTTTGGTCGTGTTTGTCCCCAAACACGATGCAAGCTGTGGGTAAGCGCTGCGGAACACAACAATAACCAAGAAGGAGAGGCGAACAACAATGAGAAAGACAATAGCAATGCTGCTGGCCCTGCTGCTGGTAGCGGTTATGCTCCCGGTAACAGCAATGGCGGTGGAAGTAGTTGAAACTGCTGAGGAGTTCGAAAATGCTGTTGCGGCAGGAGCAGAAATAACGCTGAATCATGACATCAATTTGACGAAGACTATCGTTATTAGTACCGATGGAAAAGTAACAATCGATTTGAATGGTTACGCTATAAAGAATCCTAACGGCACAGCGCTTATACTAAGCAAGGGTGCACTGACGATTACAGGAACAGGAACTGTAGAAGACACAAATCAAAAAGGTGCTGGTATTTGCGTTAGAGGTTCTAACAATTCTGAAGATAGTAATTACTCGGTTCTAACCGTAGACAAGAATGTTACCCTCAAAGGTATTTATGGCTTTTTTGTAACGCCTTATGAATCTGGTGTTCAGCAGGTGGCATATGGAGTTCAAATTAATTTTAATGGTAAAACGGATTCCGCCGGTGGAGCATACATCAATGGCCAGATACAACATAAAAATAATTGCCCTGTAATTAACATTGGTAGCAGCGCAGACCTTCAGGGCAGCGGAGTTGGAATCTATGCAGCGGGTTACGGTATTTGGAATATTCAAGGTTCTATAACTGGACCTACCGGTATTTATTCTAAGGCTGGCATTATAAACCTAAATGGCGCAACTGTAAAGGGAACGGGTGAAAAAGCAGAGCCGGTGGCGAACGGCAATGGCTGTGATTCTACAGGCGATGCAATTATCCTTGACTCCAAAGAAAACTATGCAGGCGATATGAAGCTGAATGTTGGTGCTGGGACTGTTCTTACCAGCACAAATGGATATGCGCTTCAGATGGCAAATACCGATGTTGCCGATCCGGAAACAAATGTCGTTGATCTCACAATTTCCGGTGGCAACTTTACGGGGAACGAAAACCTGGGCGCATTGAAGTTTTCTAAAGGCTTCATCGATAAGGCGAATGTTTCCAATACTGGTGTAACTGCTAAAGTTACTGGTGGCACATACAATTTTGTGCCCGAAACAGATGAAGGTGCCAAAGCAAAAGGTGACCTTGAGGCCTTGGTTCCTGAAAATATGGTACTTGATTTGAATGGAAACGATGGTACCGTTAAACCCAAGAACACCACCATCGTTATCATCCAGCCCACCGAGGAGAAACCCGCTGAGGACCAGAAGAACCCCAGCACCGGTGCCAATGACTTTGTAGGCATTGCGGCAGCCATGGCAATTGTCAGCGTAGTGGGTGCGGCAGCAGTGTCCCGCAAAAAATAATCCGATAATGCCGTAAATACGAAAGCATGCTTAAAGGGCGTTGATACCTGCGTATCAGCGCCCTCTTGCTATTCTTGGGGCTTATTTTACCCAATCATCCGGCAGCTTCCTGGCGGTGAATTCCCGCCCGTTCAGATAAAATAGAGGGGAGCCTTCCGGGATGCCGGTAAAGCGCAGCCGCCAGGCACACAGCACCTGCTGCTGCAATTTTAATGCCCGGTTTTTCTTCAGACTTTCCGGTGTGCAGTACTTGGTATCCCCCAGCAGCGGCCAGCCCATGTGGGCCATATGTGCTCGTACTTGATGGGTACGGCCGGTGTGCAGTGTTACCTCCAGCAGGGCCAGCCCGTTTTTCTGCCGCAGTACCCGGTATTCCGTCAGGATGGTCTTGGCATCCGGCTGAGGTTTATCAAATACTGTCACTGTTTTCGTCTTGGTATCCCGCCGCAGAAAGGCTTTGCAGGTGGCATGGTCGGGTTTGGGAACTCCCACGGTCACGCAGCGATAGGTCTTTTCCACCTGCCGCTCCTTGATGATCTCATTCATTGCCTGCAGCGCTATGGCATTCTTGGCGCACAGCACCAGCCCGCAGGTGTTGCGGTCGATGCGATTGCAAAGTGCCGGCGCAAAGCTGTTTTCCTGCGCCGGGTCATATTCGCCCTTTTGGTACAGGTATTTCTGCACCCGCCCGATTAGAGTATCTACTGTGCCGCTTTCATCCTCATGTACCACCAGTCCGGTGGGCTTATCAGCGATAAGGATATTCTCATCCTCATAGATGACAGAAAGCGCGTCCCCTGCCCGCAGAAAGGTCTCATCTGCCCGCTTTTCCTCAAAAAACTCATCATTGAGGTACAGGCTTACCACATCCCCCACCGCCAGTCGGGTACTTATTTCTGCCCGCTTGCCATTCACCTTGATCCGCTTGGTGCGGATGCCCTTATACATCATAGAGGAGGGTAGCAGCGGTACGGCCTTGCCCAGTAATTTATCCAACCGCTGTCCGGCGTCATTCTGTCCTATTGTGAATTCTTTCATTTATGATTCCTTCTTTTACGCCCGGCGGCTCGCAAAAATGAGCCCCGGCTGTGTCAGCCCCTTGACAGGCGCCAGCCCGATTTCATCGGGCGCCAGCCTGCCTGCGGGCCTTCCTTGCCGTCCTCTCATTTTTTCGGCCGCCTGCCATCTTTTTTTCAAAATTCAATATAAGCATACCCGGATTCCCGCTCACCGTCAAGCCCCATCGCCCTTTACTTTTTGCAGCGGGAATGGTAAGATAGGAGCAGAATTTTGTCGAAAGGGGAGGGGAGCGCATGGCCAATGAACATTCCGGTCACCGGGACCGTCTGCGGGAGCGTTACCTCTCGGAGGGCCTGGATGGCTTCCCGCCCCACAATGTGCTGGAGCTCCTGCTGTTTTATTCGGTGCCCCGGCGGGATACCAATGTTCTGGCTCACCGCCTCATCGAGCAGTTTGGTTCCCTTGTCGGTGTCCTCAATGCGGCCCCGGAGCAGCTGGCCCAGGTGGAGGGCATCGGTATGAATGCCGCCGTTCATCTTCACCTCATCGCGGATATCGCCCGCCGTTACTATGCCGAAGCCATCACTCCTCCGCCCAATGATGCCCAGCGGGAGGACCTGATGCGCTACTACGGCAAAAAGCTGGTGGCCGCCTGCAATGGCCTGCCGGAGGAAACGCTCTATCTTGTCTGCCTGGATAATAACCTCCAGGAGATCAGTACTGACCGCATCTCCACAGGTGCCCCCAACGCCGTGCAGCTGCCTGGCCGTAAAATCGCTGAGGTAGCCCTGCGGCACCATGCCCCCAATATCCTGCTGGCCCACAATCATCCGCGTGGGTTGGCCATTCCCTCCCGGGAGGACATTGCCGCCACCCTATCCCTGCGGGATGCCCTTCGCGCTATTTCGGTCGATCTCATCGACCACTTCATCATCGCCGGCAGCGATTATGTCTCGATGGCCCAGTCGGGTTTCTTCAGCTCGGCGGCTCGGCAGGCTTTTGCCCTTCGCAGCCCGGAGGATGACCTCGACCCTGGCTTTCCCGCCGATTGAACGGGCGGGCACGCCCCCGCTCTCCCTCGGGCCGACCCTTGCTGGCAGCCCTCGTCCGCTCCGCCGCGCCCGCCCTAATTATTCCCCCCACAAACCAAGAACCGGCTTCAGAGCGTTTTGCTCCCCTGCCGGTTCTTTTTGTACCTTATTTCTTCTTCAGCAGCTTTCCAAGGTACTGCCCGGTAAAGGAAGCCTTGCAGTCCGCTACCTCCTCCGGAGTGCCGCAGCAGACGATCGTCCCGCCGCCGTCGCCGCCCTCGGGACCCAGGTCGATGATATAATCCGCCGTCTTGATGACATCCAGGTTGTGCTCGATCACAATAACGGTATTGCCTGCGTCCACAAACTTCTGCAATATCTCAATGAGCTTTTTCACATCATCGGTGTGCAGGCCGGTGGTTGGCTCATCCAGGATATACACCGTCTTGCCGGTGCTCCGGCGGGAAAGCTCTGTCGCCAGCTTTACCCGCTGTGCCTCGCCGCCGGAAAGGGTCGTCGCCGGCTGTCCGATCTTGATATACCCCAGCCCCACATCGTACAGGGTCTGCAATTTGCGCTTTATTTTTGGCAGGTTCTCAAAGAAGGTCAAGCCCTCTTCCACGCTCATTTCCAGCACATCATAGATGCTCTTGCCCTTATATTTGACCTCCAGCGTCTCCCGGTTATAGCGCTTGCCCTTGCACACCTCGCAGGGGACATACACATCCGGCAAAAAGTGCATCGGGATCTCCAGAATACCGGCGCCCTCGCACGCCTCGCACCGGCCGCCCTTCACATTAAAGGAGAACCGCCCGATCTTATACCCGCGCATCTTGGCCTCATTGGTGGCGGCAAAGACCTCCCGGATATCATTGAACACGCCAGTGTAGGTGGCAGGGTTGCTGCGGGGCGTCCGCCCTATGGGGCTTTGGTCGATATCAATGACCTTATCCACCAGCTCCAGCCCATGCAGCGTCTTATATTTGCCGGGCCGCACATGGGCCCCCATCAGCTCCTTGCTCAGCGCCTTGTTCAGTATCTCGTTGACCAGTGAGCTTTTTCCAGAGCCGGAAACACCGGTCACCGCCACAAAGCATCCCAGCGGGAACTTGACATTGATGTTCTTGAGGTTATTTTCGGCCGCGCCCAGAATCTCCAAATGGCCGCCGTTGCCGGGTCTGCGCGCCTCCGGCAGGGGGATCTTCTTCGCCCCGGAAAGGTACTGCCCAGTGATGGATTCCTTGCAATACTTGATCTGGTTCGCCGGCCCGCTGTATACCACATGGCCGCCATGAATGCCCGCGCCCGGGCCAATATCCACAATGTAATCAGCGGCCTCCATCGTTTCCTCATCGTGTTCCACCACAATGACGGTGTTGCCAAGGTCACGCAGGTTCTTCAGCGCCTCTATCAGTCTGGCGTTATCCCGCTGGTGCAGCCCGATGGACGGCTCATCCAGGATATACAGCACCCCCATCAGGCTGGAACCGATTTGGGTCGCCAGCCGGATGCGCTGGCTCTCTCCGCCGGAAAGGGTGCTGGCGCTGCGGGCCAGGGTAAGGTAGTTGAGTCCCACATTGCTTAGGAACGAAAGACGGCTCTTGATCTCCTTGATGATCTGCCCGGCGATCTTCTGCTGCATGTCGGTCAGCTCCAGCGTGTCCATAAATTGCAGCGCGTCCCGTACGCTCATTTTACAAAAGTCGCTGATGTTGATACCGCCCACCGTCACCGCCAGCATTTCGGGCCGCAGGCGGTCGCCGTGGCAGTCGGGGCAGGGGACAGAGGACATGAAGGTAGCGATATCATACCGCATCCATTCGCTGCTGGTCTCCTTAAAGCGCCGCTCCAGGTTATTGACAATGCCCTCAAAGTCATTGACAAACTTGCCCTTAAAGCCCGCCGATTGCCGCACCATCTCAAATTTTTCACCCTTGGTGCCAAAGAGCACCAGGTCCAGCTTGTCCTTCGGCATATCCTTTACCGGCACATCCAGCGGCACGCCGAAGTGCTTATTCAGTCCGGTAAAGTACATCTCCCCGATGGAACCGGGGTCGCAGCTCCAGCCCGTCACCTTAAAGGCGCCGTCCCGGATGGAACGGTCGGGGTAGCGCACCACCAGCGCCGGGTCTACCTTCTGGAACACACCAAGGCCGGTACAGGTGGGACAGCTCCCGGCGGGGTTATTGAAGGAGAACATATTGGGCGAAAGCTCCTCGATGGAGATATCATGGTCGGGGCAGGCGTAGTTTTGGCTAAAGAGCATCTCCTCGCCGCCAATGACATCCACCAGGGCTAGCCCGCCGGTCATGGCACAGCAGGTCTCTGTCGAATCCGCCAGCCGGGAGCGGATCTCCGGCTTGACCGAAAGCCGGTCCACCACGATCTCGATGGTGTGCTTATAGTTCTTCTCCAGCTTAATTTCCTCGGTCAGCTCGTACATATTGCCATCCACCCTGGCTCTTACATAGCCGCTGCGGCGGGCCGCGTCCAGTTCCTTCTGGTAGGTGCCCTTGCGCTGCCGCACTATGGGCGCCATCACCTGGATGCGAGTCCCCTCCGGCAGTGCCAGTACCTTATCCACCATCTGGTCCACTGTCTGCTGGGTGATCTCCCGCCCGCAGATGGGACAGTGGGGGATGCCCACTCTGGCGTACAAGAGGCGCAGATAGTCGTAAATTTCAGTCACGGTGCCTACCGTGGAACGGGGATTCTTACTGGTAGTCTTCTGATCAATGGAAATAGCGGGGGAAAGCCCCGAAATTTCGTCCACATCGGGTTTTTCGGCCTGTCCCAGGAACATCCTGGCGTAGGAGGAAAGACTCTCCACATAGCGTCTTTGGCCGTCTGCGTAGATGGTATCAAAGGCGAGAGAAGTCTTGCCGCTGCCGGAAAGCCCGGTAAAGACAATGAGCTTATCTCTGGGGATCTCCAGATCGATATTTTTCAGGTTGTTCTGCCGCGCGCCGCGGATCACGATTTTATCTAATGCCATTGGTTCCTCCTTGCCGCAAAGGCCTGATGATATCAGCGTTTTGCGGCAGTAAAGCTTACTTCTGTTACAGGGTCTCTTTCAGCTTGGCTATCTTATCCCGCAGGTAGGCGGCGTGCTCAAATTCCAGCAGCCTTGCCGCTTCCCGCATCTCGGCGGTCAGCTTGGCAATGGTCGCTTCGGTCTCCTTGCGGCTCATCTTCTTGCCGCCCTTGCCGTTCTTCTTATCCGCCACGCTGATCTCCAGCACATCCCGGATCTCCTTCCGGATGGTCTGCGGGGTGATGCCGTGTTCGGTGTTGTATCTCTGCTGGATCTCCCGACGGCGGTAGGTCTCCTGAATGGCCTTCTGCATGCTGTCGGTCACCTCATCGGCGTACATAATGACCTTGCCTTCCGCATTGCGGGCCGCCCGGCCTATGGTCTGCACCAGCGAGGTCTCGCTGCGCAGGAAGCCCTCTTTATCGGCGTCCAGGATTGCCACCAGTGAAACCTCCGGAATATCCAATCCCTCACGCAGCAGGTTAATGCCCACCAGCACATCAAATTCGCCTTTTCGCAGGTCGCGGATGATCTCCATTCGCTCGATGGTATCCACATCGTGGTGCATGTACCGCACCTTGATGCCGGTTTTCTCTAGGTAGGCGGTCAGGTCCTCTGCCATTTTCTTGGTCAAGGTGGTGACCAGCACCCGCTGCCCCTTGACCGTCCGGGCATTGATCTCCCCGATGAGGTCGTCGATCTGCCCCTCTACCGGCCGTACATCAATTTCGGGGTCCAAAAGGCCGGTGGGACGGATGACCTGTTCGGCGATGAGGGCACTTTCGCTCTTTTCCAGGTCGCCGGGTGTGGCGCTCACGCAGACGATCTGTTTGAGCTTGCCCATAAATTCATCGAATTTCAGCGGGCGGTTATCCAGCGCCGAGGGCAGCCGGAACCCATACTCGATGAGGGCTTCCTTGCGGCTGCGGTCGCCGCCGTACATGCCCCGGGCCTGCGGCAGCGTCACATGGCTCTCGTCTATGAAGATGACGAAATCCTCGGGGAAATAATCCAGCAAGGTGTAGGGCATGCTGCCGGGGGCACGCCCGCTCAGCACGCGGGAGTAGTTCTCGATGCCCTTGCAGAAGCCGATCTCCTGCAGCATCTCGATATCGTAGTTGGTGCGCTCGGCAATGCGCTGCGCCTCGATGAGCTTATTGTTGGCCCGGAAATATTCCACCCGTTCATCGCATTCCCGCCGGATCTCCTCAATTCCGGCCATGAGCCGTTCCCGGGGGACGATGTAGTGGGAGGCCGGGTAGATGGCCACATGGCTCACCACATTTTTCACTTCGCCGGTCACGGTATTGATCTCGCAGATGCGGTCGATCTCATCGCCGAAAAACTCTACCCGGATGGCGGTCTCGCTGGAATAGGCCGGGAAGATTTCCACCACATCCCCGCGCACACGGAATTTATTGCGGATGAAATTGATATCGTTGCGCTCGTACTGGATCTCCACCAGCTTGCGGATCAGCTCATCCCGGTCTTTTGTCATGCCCTGCCGCAGAGAGATGACCATGTTGCGGTAATCGATGGGGTCACCCAGGGTGTAAATGCAGGAGATGGAGGAAACAATGATGACATCCCGGCGCTCCGAAAGGGAGGAGGTGGCGGAATGGCGCAGCTTTTCGATCTCCTCATTGATGGCGCTGTCCTTCTCGATGTAGGTATCGGTGGAGGCGATGTAGGCTTCCGGCTGGTAGTAGTCGTAGTAGCTCACAAAGTATTCCACCGCGTTTTTCGGGAAGAACTCCTTGAATTCGCTGCACAGCTGCGCCGCCAGCGTTTTGTTGTGGGCCAGCACCAGCGTGGGGCGGTTGATCCGCTGGATGATATTGGCCATGGTGAAGGTTTTGCCGCTGCCGGTCACGCCCTTCAGCGTCTGCATCCGGTTGCCGGCTTCTATGCTTTTTACCAGGGCATCTATGGCCTCCGGCTGGTCGCCGGTGGGCCGGAAAGGGGATACCAGTTCAAATTGGTCTTTGCTCATACGCCCTCCTTGTCGCTTCTTTTCCACTCTCTATTGTACCACAAAGAAAGCACGAACACAAGTTCGTTTTTCAAAAATCCATGAGGAAATTTACGGGAGAAAAAGACGAAAATTTGTGCGAAAGCGACCAAAACGGCCGGTGCAAAACGC
>ERZ1026780.2364-NODE-2364-length-11091-cov-6.374773_pt1 | contig 11091 bp, 7 predicted proteins | sample MGYA00380126_ERZ1026780 | MGnify/ENA primary metagenome ERZ1026780 (study PRJEB33269, sample SAMEA4719762) | human gut metagenome | biome: human-associated habitat; feature: organic feature; material: feces | place: Cameroon | collected 2013-10 ... | reverse complement strand
TAGGAGTCAAAGGCCTTGTTGGTGATGCCCATATCCAGCGCCGCCCCGGCCGGGATGCCCCTGCGGATCAGCCGCAGCGCGTCCAGCATGCCGCGCAGATCCAGCGCCTTGGTGGAGATCTCGGCACTGTCGCACTTTTTCTGCAGGTCCAGAAACAGCAGCGCGAACTGGTGCACATATTTTGCCGCAAGATCCGGGAACTGCGCCCGCAGCAGCTTTTCCAGATTATCTTGGGTGATGGTGGGCATCTGCACCACCGCAAAGCGGGAGGTGAGCGCTTCGTTCAGCTCCCGGGTGCCCGCATAGCCGTAGTTCATGGTGGCGATAAAGCGGGTCTCCTCGGCCAGAGGGATGCGGTCGTACCCGGGCACGTCAATGGCGCGGCGGAAGTCCAGCACCGCGTGCAGCACCGCCAGCGCCTCGTTTTTGGCCATGTTGATCTCGTCCAGCACGCCAAAGCCGCCGCACTGTGCGCAGCGGTACACCGGCCCGGGACGGAACACCACCTGCCCGCCCGCAAAGGTGTCCATGCCGATGAGGGAGGCGGCATCCATGTTTACATGAAAGGAGATGTCCCACGCGGGGCGGCCGAAGGCGGCGGCAAGGTTTTCTGCCAGCACGTTTTTACCGGTGGCCTTGCCGCCTGCCAGCAGCAGGTTTTCGCCGCAGAGGATAGCTGCCAGCGCCTGCTCCCACACCTCCTTGCCGTAGTAGATAAAGGCAGGGGCGGGGATACGCGGGCGCAGCGTCTCGCTGAGCGGATGGGCAGCGCGGTATTCCTGCACCGCCGCAAGCAGAGCAGGGTCTACCCCTTCCTGCCGTAAGGTATCCAGAATATCCGACATTTGTACAAACACCTCGATCTCTGACCGGGTGGGATGAACTGCCCGGTTTTCAGCCTTATCATAGCACAATCGCGGCCATTTGTGTAGGGGCGTGCGGGGCAAAAACGCAAAGAGGAGCAGCCCCAAATGGGGCTGCCCCTCTTCACATGAAAAAGAAGAAAAGAAGAAACGCTTAGAGTATGCCGGAGAACTGCGCCTTATCAGGCGTTTTCCAGACCGGCCATCTGCTTGACGGCCTTCATGGCGAAGGTCAGGGTGCGGCCCATAGCCACACCGGCCATCAGGCAGGGGTAGTTGTTGGCAAAGAAGCTGCCGGACATATCGCCGGTGATGTACAGACCTTCCATGGGCTGGTTGTTGGTGTCCAGAGCCTGACCCTTTTCGTTGATGGCGATGCCCTGCTCGGTGGTCAGCAGGGAGGCACCCAGCCAGCAGCCGTAGAAGGGCGCGGTGCGGATGGCGCTCAGACGGTAAGCGGGCTTGCCGAAGTCCTCGTCGTTCTGCTTGTCGTACAGCTCATTGTAGCGCTCCACGGTAGCAAGGAAGGTGTCTTTGGCAGCACCGGTAAAGCCCATCTTGTCGGCCAGCTCGTCCAGCGTATCGCACTTGAACAATGCACCGGCCTCGATAGCCTCGTCCATCTTACCCTGAATGTACTTCTCGCCGCCGTTGCGGGTCTGGGCAGAGCAGCCGATGGTGTGGAAACGCTTTGCATCCTCCAGAATGTTAGCATCGCAGATCTGTGCGTAGACGCGGCCCGGCTGGTGAGCAGCAGCGTAGACGATATCGTTGTAGGGGCAGCTCTCGTTGGCAAAGCGCTCGCCGTTGCGGTTCACCTTCAGGAAGGGCTGGGTGCCGGGGTTGTACTGGCGGATCTTGCCCGGGAAGGCCTTGCCGCCAAAGGCGGAGTCGCTGTCCACATAGCCGCCGTCCACGCCGGGGGCAACAACGCCGCGGTCAAACAGCATGGGAGCGGCTTCCTTGTCCAGATTAGCGCCTGCCCACACGGCAGCGCGGATGCCGTAGCCCTTGTCGGCGGGGGAGTAGGAGCAGGCGGTGGTCACGCTGGTGCCCAGCGGATCCAGCTGCTCCATCATGTAGGGGTTGCCGGGGTAGCCGCCGCAGGCCAGCAGCACGCCCTGATTGGCGTTGTAGCGGATGAAGTGGTCATCCTCGGTGCTCTGGGCGATGATGCCGGTAATGCGGCCATCGCTGTTCTTTTCCAGCTTGGCCAGACTGGTCTTGAAGTCTACGTCGTAGCCCAACTCCTGAATGTACTGCAGCAGCAGCTCGTTGCGGGGCAGACCGGAGGCACTCTCACTGGCCATGTAGTTGTGCTCCTGCACAGGGAAGAGGTAATCGGTGTTGTGCTCGGCATTCTCTGCAGGCCATGCAGCCTCGCTGCCGGAGGTGAAATCGCACACCCAGCCGTACTTATCTTCCAGAATGCTGCGCATAAAGTCGTGCATGGCGGCAGACTCGTTGATCCAGGTCTTGACAACGCGCTGGTCGCACTTGCCGGAGGCGTAGCGGGAGATCTCGCTCAGCAGCTTGGCACGGTCGGCGGGCTTCTCACCGGCTTCCTTGGCAGCAGCAGAGTCGATAGCGCCGTACCAGTGGCGGGTGTCCTGCACATTGGCGTTCTGCTCGATAACGCGGAAGTTCAGGCCGTTGGCAGCAGCGTAGGCGGCAGCAAACATACCGCCGTTGCCTGCACCCACGATGAGGATGTCGGTGTCCACGGTCTCGGTGATAGCAGCCTCGTCGATGTCGGGCTCTTTGCCCAGCCAGTCGTTTGCATCGCCGGTGGGCAGCTGTACGCTGGAGACCACGGCCTCGCCCTTGGCCTGTGCGTAGCAGCTCTTGGCGGCCTTCATTACGGCGTCAGAGGTGATGGTAGAGCCGGAAACGCCGTCGATCTCGGCAGAACCGGCAGCCAGCAGCTGCTCGCGCAGCTCATCGGCAGCGGCAGCACCGAAGGAAGCGGTCTCGCCGGAGGTGTCCACCACCACATCGGTGACGGCGCTGTCGGAGAAGGTCATGGTGACCTTGACGGTGGAGGAGATGCCCTCGGCAGTGCCCTCGTAGGTGCCGGGAATGTACTGACCGGCAGCACCGGAGGTGGAAGCGGAAGTAGAGCCGGAGGCGGCATTGCAGGCGGCCAGAGCACCGGCAGTCACACCGCTCATGGCGGCGGCAGCAGCGATTTTGATAAAGCCCTTACGGGAGATCTTGTTCATAGGTACGCTCTCTTTCTTTTTGTCCTTCTTGTCCTTCTTGTTTTCCTTCTTATCGCGCAGCAAAGCAAAAGGTACTTTGCCGAATCCTTAACAATTGTAGCGTAGAAGGGTGCTGTTTACAATTCATATTTTTTATATTATAATTTAGGATAACCTAATGTATTGCGGGAGGGAGAAAAGCATGAACGAGAGCGCACTGGAAGGCTTTGTAAAAATCGTGGAACTGAACAGCTTTTCTGCGGCGGCAGAGGCGCTGTATCTTTCACAGTCGGCACTTTCGCAGCAGATCCGCACGCTGGAAGGGCAGTTGCAGTTCGAGCTGTTCCAGCATATACCGCGCCGGGTGGTGCTGACCCCGGCGGGACAGGATTTTTACCCCAAGGCAAAGCAGCTGGTGGCCCTGTATCAGCAGGCGGTGCGCCACGCCCGCGCGGTGCAGCAGCAGGAAAACCCGCCGGAACGGCATCTGATGATTGCATGGAGCCATGAGGCTATGCGGATGTTCGGGTACGACCTGTTCTCCCTGACCGATGCGCTGTGCCTGCAATATTCTTCGATCATGACGCAGTGCGCCAACCGCAGCGAGATCTGGCGCAGCCTGAAAAAAGGGGATGCAGACCTCTCGTTTCAGCTGGAAAGTGCAGAATTTTACGCACAGGGGCTTACCTTTGTGCCGCTGCTTTATGTGCCGGAACTTTGCATCCCCATCCACCCGCCTGTTGACATGCCGCTGGGCAGGCTGAGCTTGGAACAGACGCTGCAATACCGCTGGCTGCCCATCAAGGAGATGTACCAGACCGTCTACGAGACCAATCTGCTGCAGGAGGGGCTGGAACGCGGGGTGAGCTTTACGCCGGTGGGCGGCATCCGCAGCGCAGCCTACGGCGACCCCGCGCTCAAGATGGTCCCGGCGGTCTACTACCGCAGACCGGACCTGAGCTTTGCGCGTGTGCTGGACTGGGGCAAGGGACACCGTTTCGGCGTTGTGCTGGGGCAAAAGCGCGAGGACCCGGTAGTAATGGCCTATGTCCGCGCCTTGCAGCAGCAGCTGCCGCCTCTCTCGGAAAAGCTGTTCGGCCTGCAACTGGAAGCGGTGGAGGAATAAAGAAAAGACGGAAACCCTCTCAGGCGCATTCGCGCCAGCTCTCCCGAAGGGAGAGCTCTATTGCAGCTGCCTGGCAGATGCTGAAAAACTCCCCCTCTCGGGGGAGCTGGCATCGCGCAGCGATGACTGAGAGGGTAAAACAAAGAGCACCTGCTGCCCTCGGAAGAGAAGGCGGCAGGTGCTCTTTTGGCAGTTATATTGCGATGACAGGTGCTTTAATCCACCACGTCCTCGAACTGGCTGTTGTACAGGTCGGCGTAGAAGCCGCCGGCCTCGATCAGCTGGTCGTGGGTGCCCTGCTCCACAATGTCGCCGTCCCGCATTACAAGGATGAGGTCGGCATCCCGGATGGTGGAAAGGCGGTGGGCGATCACAAAGCTGGTGCGGCCCTCCATCAGGCGATCCATGGCGGTCTGGATGCGCTGCTCGGTGCGGGTATCCACGCTGCTGGTAGCCTCGTCCAAAATCAGGATGCGGTTATCTGCCAGAATGGTGCGGGCGATGGTAAGCAGCTGCTTCTGTCCCTGACTGACGTTGGAGGCGTCCTCGTTCAGTTCCATCTGGTAGCCGCCGGGCAGGGTGCGGATAAAGTGGTCGGCGTTGGCGGCCTTTGCGGCGGCGATCACCTCTTCATCGGTGGCGTCCAGTCGGCCGTAGCGGATGTTCTCCATGATGGTGCCCTTGAACAGCCATGTGTCCTGCAGCACCATGCCAAAGCCTTCGCGCAGGGCGCTGCGGTCAAAGTCCCGCACGTTGTGGCCGTTCAGGGTGATGGAACCGGCGTCCACATCGTAAAAGCGCATCAGCAGCTTGACCATGGTGGTCTTGCCTGCGCCGGTGGGGCCTACGATGGCTACCTTCTGGCCGGGCTGCACCGTGCAGCTGAAGTCGTGGATAACAGTCTTGTCCGGGGTGTAGCCGAAGCGCACATGGTCAAAGGTGACCTGTCCGTCAATATCGGAGGGGTCGGCGCGGCGGGCGGGGTCTGCCAGCTGCTCTTCCTCCGGCTCGTTCAAAAACTCGAACACCCGCTCGGCGGCAGCGGCCATACTTTGCAGCATATTGGACACCTGCGAAAGCTGCTGGATGGGCTGGGTGAAGTTCTTGACGTACTGGATGAAGGCCTGGATATCGCCGATGGTGATGGTGCCGTTTGCGGCAAAGATGCTGCCGACGATGGCCACGGCCACATAGCCCAGGTTGCCCACAAAGTTCATGATGGGCATCATCAGGCCGGAGAGAAACTGGCTCTTCCATGCGGATTCGTACAGCTTATTGTTAGCGGCGTTGAAGTCTGCCAGCACCATAGCCTCCCGGTTGAAGGCCTTGACCACGTTGTGACCGGCGTAGACTTCCTCGACTTGACCGTTGACCACGCCCAGCGTGGCCTGCTGTGCCTTGAAGTACTTCTGGCTGAACTTGACCACCACCAGCACCAGCGCCAGCGATACCGGTAAGATCAGCAGAGCGATCAGGGTCATGCGGGGACTGATGGAAAGCATCATCACCAGCACACCGATCATGGTGGTCACGCTGGTGATCAGCTGGGTGATACTCTGGTTCAGGCTCTGGCCCAGCGTGTCCACATCGTTGGTGATGCGGGAGAGCACCTCGCCCACGGTGCGCTTTTCAAAGTACGCCAGCGGCAGGCGGTTGATTTTTTCACTGATCTGGCGGCGGAAGTCGTAGCAGACCTTCTGAGAAAGGCCGGTCATCAGCCAGCCCTGAATAAAGCTGAAGGCGCTGCTCAGCAGGTACATCCCCAGCAAAAACAGCAGAATGCGGCCGATATACACAAAATCAATGCTGCCGGTGCCGCGCAGCCGGGCAATCCAGCCGGTGGCAAGGGCGGTGGTGGCCTTTGCCAGCACCTTGGGGCCTGCAATGTTGAAGATGGTGGACAGAACAGCAAACAGCATGGCTGCCGCAAGGGGCAGTTTGTAGTGGCTCATGGTGCGGATGAGCTGCCGCAGCGTGCCTTTAAAGTCCTTGGCGCGCTCGGTGGTGGGACGTCCGGGTCTGGGCATATCACTCACCCTCCTTTTCTGTGTTCAGGGTATCCAGCGCCAGTTCCTTCTGGCTCAGCTGGCTGCGGGCGATCTCCTGATATTCCGGGCAATTGACCATCAGCTGGGCGTGGGTGCCCTTGCCCACCAGCTTGCCCTCGTCCAGCACAAGAATCTGGTTTGCGTGCAGCACGGTGGAGATGCGCTGCGCCACAATGATCACGGTGGCGTTGTCGGTCTGTGCCTTCAAAGCGCGGCGCAGCGTTACATCGGTCTTGTAGTCCAGTGCCGAGAAGCTGTCGTCAAACAGATAGACCTTGGGATTTTTGGCAATTGCCCGGGCAATGGAAAGCCGCTGCTTCTGGCCACCGGATACGTTGGAGCCGCCCTGTGCAATGGGGCTTTGGTAGCCCTCGGGCTTCGCCTCGATAAAATCAGTGGCCTGCGCAATGGCAGCAGCCTTTTGCACCTGTGCGTCGGTGATATCCTCGCCGCCGAATTTCAGGTTGCTGTCAATGGTGCCGCTGAACAGCACACCCTTCTGGGGCACATAGCCCAGCAGGTCGTGCAGCTGTGCCTGCGGCATCTCGCGCACGTCAATGCCGTCCACGGTCACTCTGCCACCGGTCACATCGTAAAAGCGGGGGATCAGGTTAAGCAGGGTGGACTTGCCGCAGCCGGTGGAGCCGATGATGGCGGTAGTCTCGCCGGGCTTTGCGGTAAAGCTGATGTGCTCCAGTGCATCGCTGTCCGCACCGGGGTAGCGGAAGCTCACATCCTCAAACTGTACCACGCCCTGCCAGTCGGTGTGCGCCTGTGCGGCCTTTGCGGTGGATTCGTCCGGGTCGTGGATGGTGGCTTTGGTGCGGAGGACCTCATCGATACGGTCCGCAGCCACACCGGCGCGGGGCAGCATGACAGCCACCATGGCCAGCATCAGGAAGGACATGACGATCTGCATGGTGTAGGTGATAAAGGCGATCATCTCGCCCACCTGCATGGTACCGGCGTCCATGGCCTTGCCGCCGAACCAGACGATGAGCAGGCTGGTGCCGTTCATGATCAGGGTCATAAAGGGCATCATGGCCACCATGGCGCGGTTGGTGAACAGCTGGGTGCCCATCAGTTCCCGGTTGGCATTATCAAAGCGCTGCTCCTCAAACTTTTCGCGGCTGAAGGCGCGCACCGGCATAATGCCGGTCAGAATCTCGCGGCTGACCAGATTCAGCCGGTCCACCAGCTGCTGCATCACCTTGAATTTGGGCATGGCAACGCTCATCAGGAAGATGATGAGCAGCAGCAGGATGGCCACATCCAGCACCACGATCCAGGAAAGGCCGCTGCTGCTGCCTACAACGTGCAGCACGCCGCCAATGCCCAGAATGGGCGCGTAGGCCACCATGCGCAGTAGGATGACGCAGACGAACTGCACCTGCTGGATATCGTTGGTGGTGCGGGTGATGAGGGAGGCGGTGGAGAAGTTCTCGATCTCCGCGTTGGAGAAACCGATAACGCTGGAGAAGGTCTCCCGGCGCAGGTCGCGGCCGATGGCGGCGGATACCCGGGAGGCAAGGAAGCCCACAGCCACAGCTACGGCCACCATCAGCAGGGTGAGTGCCAGCATCTGGCCGCCCACCCGGAAGAGGTAACCCATCTGCACATCCCGGGCAACGCCCTGTGCTTCGTATTCCAGCTGCACCAGCAGCAAAGACTGGCTTTTCAGGTTTTCCAGCAGGGTGCTGTCCAGCTGGCTCATGGCACCGTCCAGCTGCTTTTGCAGCATACTGCGGTCAAAACCGGGCATCTGGCTCATGGCGGCAAACTGGCTGCATACCGTATCCAGATCTGCTGCCGTGGGGGCAATGGTCTCGGTGTCGGTGTTCGCAGCGGCAGAGGGCATCTCGGCAAGGCCGGTCATGCCCATGCTGCTCTGCCCGGCGGGGGTGTTGGCAGCCTGTGCGGCAGCCATATACAGCACGATGTCCGGGGTGGTCACGGCATCTTCCAGCGCGGTGCGCTCGGCCTCGGTCAGGTCGGAGCGCAACTGCAGCACGCCATCGTCCTGCAGGTAGTACTGGTAGGCGTTTTGCAGCTTCTGCGCGTCCTCTTCGCTCATCAGCAGGCTCAGCGCGTCCAGCGTGCTCTGGCGCAGCGTCTGGGGCAGGGGGCTTTCAATGCCGCCCTGCTGAATGCCGGTGTCCACGATCTTGCTGGTGTAGTCCGGCAGGGCAAGGTCGCAATATGCCTGCACGAACAGCAGCGCGAACACCACAAGGCAGACCGCCCAGTGCCGGGCCAGCTGCTTAAAGATCTTTGTCATGGTTCGTTTCTCCCTTCGGGTCAATGTTGCGCGCGGCATTTTCCGCAAGAATGGCATCCATTAGCGCGCCGCGCAGCGCGTCCATCTGGGCTACCTGCTCCGGCTCTAACCGTGCCAGCACGCTGGCAAAGTAGTCGCGCAGAGCCTGCTCACACTGATGGCACAGCTCATACCCTTTGGGGGTGATGCGCACCAGCGTTTTGCGGCGGTCGGCGGGGTCCGGTTCCCGCACCACGGTGCCGTCCTGCTCCATCAGCCGCAGCCCGCGCGAGACCGCCGGCAGCGGCTGGCGGATTTCCCGGGCAAGGTCGGAGACATAGATGGCACCGTCCTTTCCATGGCAGTTGATGGAATGCAGCAGGCCTTCCAGCAGATTGAAGTGGCATTTGGGGCAATCGGCCAGCGCCGCCCGCATCCCGGCCTTGGATGCCTTGCTCAGCTGCCCGATATAGTGGCACATCCCCTGAAAGCTGGGGGTGCTTGGCTCGGACACAACGATCCCTCCTCGTTTGCATTTTTAAATACTTAACACCTGTTAAGTATTAACGCCTGATAAGAATATTCCTTTTGCAGCCGGATTGCAAGAGAATGGGGAAATATTAAACAAAAATTCACAAAAAACTTGTAGGCTTTGTCAGGGTGGAAACCGGTTCTCGCTGCATAGAAATAAAGAACAGGCAGAAACGGAGGGTGCGGATGGAGCAGGGAACACAAGTGCTGCTGCAGGTATTCGGCGGATTGGCGCTGTTTTTGTACGGGACGGACAGCCTGTGCCGGGCAGTGCAGCAGGGGGCGGGCAGGCGGCTGCGCAGCTTGCTGGCGCGGTGCACCGCAAACCCGGTGGCAGGGCTGCTGACCGGTGCGGCAGTAACGGCGGTGCTGCAAAGCAGTTCGGCGGTCACGGTCATGGTCATTGCTTTTCTGGCGGCAGGGCTGTTGCAGCTGCGGCAGGCGGTGCCGGTGGTGTTTGGGGCAAACATCGGCACCACAGTTACGGCGCAGCTGCTGGCGTTCCGGGTGGAAAGCTGGAGGTATCTGCTGCTGTTTGGCGGGGTGCTGCTCTGTCTGGCCTGTAAGGGCTGGCGGGGCCGCTGCGTGGGTGAGGCGGTGTTCGGCTTCGGGCTGCTGTTCGAGGGCGTTACGGTAATGCGCAGCGCCATGGAGCCGCTGCTGCAAAGCCCGCTGCTCCGGCTGGAGCTTGCCCGGGTGCAGCAAAGTCCTTTGCATGGGCTGCTGGCGGGCATCTGCATGACCCTGACGGTGCAGAGCAGCTCTGCCACGGTGGCGCTGCTGCAAAGCATGGCGGCGCAGCCCGGGGCAGACGGCGTGCACAGCCTGCTGGGGCTGACGGCGGCAATCCCCATTCTGCTGGGGGATAACATCGGCACCACCATTACAGCGGTGCTTGCCGCCATCGGGCAGGGAAGAGACGCCAAGCGGGTGGCGGCAGCCCATGCTATTTTCAACTTGAGCGGCGCGGCGGTGTGCTGCGCACTCTTGCAGCCCTTTGCGGCGCTGGTGCGGCTGTGCTCGCCCACGGGGGCAGAGTGCGCCGTGATCGCCCGGCAGATCGCTAACGCCCACACCCTGTTCAATGTGCTGTGTGCGCTGGTGTGGCTGCCCCTGACCGGACAGATGGTGCGGCTGGTCTGTGCACTGCTGCCCGATAAAAAACGCCCGCGAGAACGGTTGTAAACCGGAGCGGGGAATGGTATACTGAAGCAGACGATACTATTATATATAAAGGATGGAATGCAATGAAACGGAAAATCGGCAGGCTGTGCATGGTGCTGGGTGCGGTGCTGATCTTATGTGCCGCTGGGCTGCTTGGCTACAACCGGTGGGATGCCGCCCGGGCAGAAAAGGCCTCGCAGAAAGTATTGGGCGAGCTGGAGCAGACCATGCAAAAGACCATTACGGAGCACCGGCAGGAAAACGAGACCGCAGTCCCGCAGCCGGTGCTGGACCCGGCGCAGGAGATGACTACCGTGGAGGTGGAGGGGCACGACTATATCGGGGTGCTTTCCATCCCGGCGGCAGGGCTGGAACTGCCGGTAATGGCGCAGTGGAGCTACGCCGGGCTGAAGGTCGCCCCCGGGCGGTACAGCGGCACCACCTATGCCGATGATCTGGTGCTCTGCGGCCACAACTACGCAAAGCATTTCAGCCCCATCAAGTGGCTGGCGATTGGCAGCCCGGTCTACTTTACGGATGCGGACGGTCTGCGCTGGAGCTATGAGGTAGAGAGCGTGGAGACCTTGCACCCCACTCAGATTGAGGAGATGACCACCGCCACCGAGACGGACAGCTGGGATCTGACCCTGTTCACCTGCACCTCCGGCGGCAACGCCCGGTATGCGGTGCGCTGTGTGCGGACGGGCTACCCCGTCCGTGTGACGGACGCGGCAGAGTGATGCCATCTCTTGCATGGCGGGACGATTTGGAATGCCCGCCGCGTGTGCTTTGGGCATAGTCAGAGGAAAAATTATTTTTAATTTCGGGATAGCGGAGCGTCTGCGGACGCTCCGCTATCCCATTTTCACGGGAGGGGTTTGGAACGAACCCTCTCAGGCTC
>ERZ1026780.2363-NODE-2363-length-11093-cov-3.578547_pt1 | contig 11093 bp, 9 predicted proteins | sample MGYA00380126_ERZ1026780 | MGnify/ENA primary metagenome ERZ1026780 (study PRJEB33269, sample SAMEA4719762) | human gut metagenome | biome: human-associated habitat; feature: organic feature; material: feces | place: Cameroon | collected 2013-10 ... | reverse complement strand
ACCGAGATTTTTTATGAAGTATGGGCGGAAAATAGCCTCTCAAAACCGACTTATCTTTATCTGAGTCCGCCCAGCGGGCGTGCCTGTTTTTTATTCTCTGTGATCATCCCTGACAAACGGCGGCGATATCTCGGTCGAGGTCAGCAGGGAATATTTTTTCGGGCGGCGGTAGGCGTTGCCGTGCACCTCGCTCTCGCGGTAGCGGCGCAGCATATCGAGGTCAAGCTCGGCGACAAATATCCCCTCGCCCCCGTCCGCCTGCAAAATGCAGGTGTCTCTTGAGCCTTCAAGCTCCGGCAGATAAGCAACGCCGTCGAATACGCTTGAGCCGCCGTTGCAGTCCGTGCCGTCCTCGGGGTAATTGCAGGTGGCGACGGCAAGCATATTCTCATACGCCCTACCCCGAAGCTGCGAGAGGCGGTTTATCTCCATAGGGCAGGCATTCGGCACGAGGATAAGCTCCGCGCCCTTGAGCATGAGTATCCTTGCGCTCTCCGGGAACTCCCTATCGTAGCATATCATTGCGCCGACCTTGACCGCTCCGCAGGCGGTATCAAGCTCCGTGACATAGAAATCCTCGCCTGGGGTAAGGTGTCGCTCGATGTCGAAGTCACAGGTGTGCACCTTGGCGTAGGTCAGCTTCCGCTCGCCGCGTCGGTCAAAGAGCACAAGGGTATTGCGGCAGCCGCCGTTGTATTTCTCAAGCAGAGTAACGCCTATAGCCATATCAAGCTCCGCCGCGAGAGCGCCGTAGGCGGCGACGAATTCACCGTCGGCAGGTATCGCTTCGCCCGACCATTCTTCAAACCCTCTGCCGAATATGCCGTAGCCGTTGCTCCACATCTCGGGGAAAAGGGCGATATCCGCGCCCATCTCCTTTGCTTTGCGGCAGCATTCAAGCCCCTTGACAAGATTCGCCTCGGTGCCGCCGCAGGGCGATATCTGGAGCAGCGCTATTCTCAGAATACTCATAAATTCTCCCGTAAAAAAGCCGATCGTTTGCTTTGCAAGCGACCGGCTCTTAATTATGATATTAGATCTTATGCCTTGCCGGCGCAGCCGAGGACCTCAAGGATCTTATGCTCGACCATGCCTTCGATAGCTGCACGGGCGGGGGCAAGATACTGTCTGGGGTCGAAGTGCGACGGATTCTCAGCCATATACTTTCTGATAGCTGCGGTCATTGCAAGACGAAGGTCGGAGTCGATGTTGATCTTGCAGACTGCGTGCTCGGCTGCCTTGCGGAGCTCGCTCTCGGGGATACCGATAGCGTTATCCATCTTGCCGCCGTACTTGTTGATCTCCTCAACAAACTCGGGGATGACGGAGGAAGCGCCGTGAAGGACGATGGGGAATCCGGGGAGCTTCTTCTCGACTTCCTCAAGGATGTCGATGCGGAGCTTGGGATCCTGACCGGGCTTAAACTTATATGCGCCGTGGCTGGTGCCGATAGCGATAGCAAGGGAGTCAACGCCGGTGCGGCCGACGAAATCGCAGACTTCCTCGGGCTTGGTGTAAGAGGAATCCTCGTCGGAGACCTTAACGTCATCCTCGATACCGGCAAGTCTGCCGAGCTCGCCCTCGACTACAACGCCGTGATCGTGAGCGTAGTCAACGACCTTCTTGGTGAGAGCGACGTTCTCTTCATAAGGAAGATGTGAGCCGTCGATCATAACGGAGGTGAAGCCGCCGTCGATGCAGGCCTTGCAGGTCTCGAAATCGGGGCCGTGGTCAAGGTGAAGGACGATGGGCAGGCCGGAAGTCTCAACAGCCGCCTCAACGAGCTTTACAAGGTAGGTGTGGTTCGCATAGGCTCTTGCGCCCTTGGAAACCTGAAGGATCAGGGGAGCGTTGAGCTTGGTGCCCGCCTGAACGATACCCTGGATTATCTCCATGTTGTTTACGTTGAAAGCGCCTACGGCGTAGCCGCCCTTATAGGCATCCTCAAACATCTTCTTGCTTGTTACTAATGGCATATTATCACTCCTAGTAGTGTATTTGATAATTTATCGTATATATTATACCAAATTTTCGGCGTTTGTCAATCACCGCAGCCTTATATCGACTGAATTTGATAGACAAGATTTTTGAAAAGGTTGACTATCGTCATATAAACCTTTGCGGCGGGCGTGCCTATCACGCTGTAGGGGGCGTCCTCCTGCTTAGTGATGCTGACGTCGCCGCGCTTGACCGAGCCGTTGTAGACATAAAGCTCGTTGCCGTAATTCTTTATATCATCCTCATGCAGAGTGATGACCCTGTAGCCGTAGGGGCCGTATTTGGCGAACTGGCAGCCGTAGGTGAAGCCCAGCTCAATGCCGTCCACCATACCCGAATAGCCTTCGTTATGCCAGTGTCCGAAGAAAGCGGCGATAACGTCGCCCTGCTCCTTCCACGCGCTGAATTCGTCGCTCGTTTCACCGGGCTTGACCGCCCCGATATTGTAGCCGTGAGCAACATTTTGGTTGAGACGGTAGCATTCGCCGTCCTTTATTATCGCGCCGTCGTCATAGATATGGCATTTCTCAAAGAGATTGCCGATATCCGAGGTGTTGATGTGCTGGAACGCCATTGCGGGCACAGGCTCGCCGCCGTTCGCGGCCGCAAGCTCGGCGCTTCTTGACTTATACCATGCTATCTGCTCCTCGTTGACGGAGTTCCTGCCCGAATCCATGAGCCAAAGGTTGAATGCGATCTTGCCGTCGCTACCTTTTATCTCAAGATTATAGTCTATCCTGCCCGATTCGTCGGGGCTGTCGTCCCTCACAAGGCAGTGCTCATATTGAGCGTAGATATCGAGCCAGTCTTCGTTGGATATACCGGCCTTATAGTCGTTGTTGCCCTGTGTAACGGCATAGGGGATGCCCGCCTCCTCGATTATCGAGAAAATGTTATCGACTGCGACCTTTACATTGTCGAGCGTCTCGTCATAGACCAGATCGCCGTGGATATCCTCGACCCTGACGCCCTCCTTGCCGTTCTGACCGTCAACGCCGAAGTCGCCGAGCCGCCAATCCTCAACGATATCGCCCGTGATGACAATAAGGTCGGGGTCGGTATTCTCAATGGCGAGGCGAACGAAATTCAGCATATCGTAGGCGGGGTAGCGGTCGTCCTGCATATCGCTGATGTGCAGGATGGTGAAATCGCCGTCCGCCGAGAATTTAAGCTCGCCCGCCTCCCCTGCCGAGGCAAAGACGGCAAACGAAAGCAGCATTGCAGCGACAAGGATAACGCTTAAAATTTTCTTTATCATATTATTTCTCCGTTGATCATCAATATTTATCCATGCTCTCAACATCGAGCACAAATACTGTAGCGCCGCCGACGGTCACTTCCTCCTCAAGGCTGCCGTTCTGAAGCCCTCTGCCGAAGGAATCGGTGGTCATGGCGACCTTGCTCCTGGTCCTCGAATGCTCGTGGATTATCTCCTTGGCTCTGGCGACTCTGTCGTCCTCGGCGCCGATGAGCAGGGTAGTGTTGCCTATCATCAGGAAGCCGCCCGTGGTGGAGAGCTTGGTGACGCTGAATTTCTCTTTGGTCAGCGTTGCGGAGACTACTGCGCTGTCGTCGTTATTGACGATCGCAAGGATCAATTTCATATTATCAATTCCTTTCTGCAAATCACATATTCGGCAAAATGAGCTTTTGGCTGCGCTTGTCAAGGTCATAGATATTGGGTATCTCATAGCGGTTATCGTTGCTGTCCTTGACAAGTATGCGCTTGTCATAAAACATCTTGAGCGAGCGGATATGGTTGACTATCTCGAAGGTGAATTCGCCTCGGTCGGTCTCCACAGTCCAAAGCCATATGCAATGCTTCTCGCTGAATGTTATGAGCCGCTTTATCTTGGGTATGCGGTAGTATTCCTCGAGACAGCCTTGCAGCAGCTCACGCTGATGAGGCTCCATGTTGTCAAGGCGGCGCAGGATGAACTGCTCCTCGCCCTCGGAGTCGAGGAAAGTGATATAATCGTTAAGACCGCTGACGGGGAAAAGGCGCCTCGGCTCAAGGTCGCTGAGCTTCTGCCCCGTGTAAAATTCCACATCGCAGAATATCTTATCCTTGACGGTCAGGCGTATCTCATTGCCGTCGATAAAATTCCTTGCCATTCAAGCGCCCCCCTTATTCAAAATTCTCGGCGGCTCTCTCAGCCTCCGCACGCTCGCTCATCGACTGTATCTTGATGAGCTTATAATACTTGCCCTTGAGCGCCATCAGCTCGTCGGGCGAGCCGAATTCGATGATATTGCCCTTATCGACGACGATTATCTTATTAGCCTTACGCAATGTCGAGAGCCTGTGGGCTATCATAAGCGTCGTCCTGCCCCTGATAAGGCGGTCGATGGCATCCTGAATGAGCTTCTCGGTCTCGGAGTCCACCGCCGAGGTAGCTTCGTCGAATATAAGTATGCCGGGATTCTTGAGCACCGCGCGGGCAATCGAAAGCCTCTGTTTCTCGCCGCCCGAGAGACCAACTCCCCGCTCGCCGAGCATGGTATCGTATGCGTCGGGCAGGCGTGAGATGAAGCCGTGAGCGTTTGCGATGTCTGCGGCGTTGATTATCTGTTCGGGGTGCGCCCCGGGCACGGAATAGGCTATATTGTTGAATATCGTATCGTGGAACATCATCGGCTCCTGCTGGACATAGCCTATCTGCGAGCGGTAATACGCCATGTCTATGTCCCGGATATCCACGCCGTCCACGAGTATCTCGCCGTCATAATCGTCATAGAAGCGCATGAGCAGGTTGATGAGGGTCGATTTGCCCGAGCCCGTGGTGCCGACTATGCCGACCACGTCGCCCGGCTCAATGACAAAGTTTATGTCGTTGAGTACCTTCTTTGAGCGGTCGAACGAGAAATTGACGTTTCTGAATTCAATGCGCCCGTCTATATTCTCAAGCTCCTTGCCCGCGCCGAAATCATGCTCCGGCTCGGCGTTGACTATCTCCATGACCTTCTCCGCGGAGGCAATGGCATTCTGATAGGAGTCGTTGAGGTTTGCGAAGAAATTGACGGGGTTATAGAACATGCTTGTGTATGAAATAAAGGATACGAGCACACCGAGCGAGAGCTTGTCGGGGGTCTTGATGACCATCTCGCCGCCGACGAGCCAAATAATGACCGACCCGCAGGTGATGAGGAAGGTTATCGCCGCGGGGAATATCGCCGAGACCTTGGCGGCGCGCTTATCCTCCTGCATCCAGTCGTCGATGTGCCTGCCGAATCTGTCTATCGTTTTCTTCTCGCGCGAGAAGGATTTGACTATCCTTATGCCCGGTATCGTATCGGAGAGGATGCTCGATATCGCAACTCCCCTGCGCCACAGGCGGCGGTACATCGGGCCTATCTTCTTGCCGAAGAATCGGCTGCAAAACACCACTACGGGCACGGGCACGAGCGAGAGCAGAGTCAGCTTCCAATTCATCGACATCATTATCACGATAATGCCGACCATCATAAAGAGCTGCACCACGGCCTCCTGAGTTATGCGGAGCATGAACTGCTGGAGCACCTGGGTATCGGAATTGACCCTGTTTATGACCGAGCCGGTGGAGGTCTTGTCATAGAACTTCATCGGCAGATACTGCGCCTTGGCGTATATATCCTTTTTGAGATCGGCAATAATGCCGTCGCCCGCCACTCGCAGCATATACGAGCGCACCGCGCCTATGGCGTATTGGGCGAAATAAACGCCGAGCAGCCCCGCAATGACGATAAAGAGCATCCTGATGTCGCCGTTCGGTATGACCTTGTCGACCATAAGGCTTGTGACATAAGGCGGCACGAGCGCCGCAGCGGTCGTGACTATCGAGAGGAAGATGCAGAATATCAGCTTGCCGAAATACGGGCGGATATAGTGCATCATCGACGACAGGAGCTTGCCCTTGCCGCTGCAATTGAGGCATTCCGCGCCGGGATAGGCGAGCTTTCTGCCGCACCTCGGGCAAAACGAGCGCAGGTTGCGATAGACCGCTTCAACGGCGGCAAATCGGCTCTCGACGCTCTCGCCCGCTTTAACTTTTGTGACGAAATCAGCCGCTGCGTCGCAGACATCGGCGCAGGCAAAGGTAAAGCGCAGGATATCCATCGTCGAGCCGCCGACGGTCTTGACTTTAAGCACGGCGTTACCGTACATACGCTTAACGGTTATCTCGTCTATGCTTGCGAAGTCGAGGCTGATGCAATCGCCCGCAATACCGCCGCCGACGGCGACGATCTTATCCGCAGAGACATAGACTGCCCCCGACCCGTAATCGCTGTTGATATTGAGGTCGGAAACGACGGCAAAGAGCGGCTGAGAATCCTCAAATTGTTTCTCCGCAAGCGAAGATATCTCGGCCGGGGCGGGTCTGTTGATAAGCAGGTTATCGGGAAGCATATCGGCTCTCCCCCTTTTCACTCCGAATTTCGAGTGCATTATATCGGTAATGCGAAAATAAGTCAATACAAATCGAGAGATTTTTGCTTTTTGTGAAAATCGCCCTAATTTTTGAAAAATCTTAGGGCGAAATGACGAACAATTATTCTCCGTTTGCCGAGCGGATAACTCTGTCGGCAAGGGATTCAAGCTGCTCCATGCTCTCGAGCGAGCCTATCTCACGGCGGAACGCTGCGGCGTTCCTCATGCCGCTGATATACCAGCCCGCGTGCTTGCGAGCCTCCCTCATGCCGATATAGCTGCCCTTGTATTCGCAGAGCCTGCCGATATGGCGCAGCATGACCGTCATGCGCTCCTCGATCGGCGGGTCGGGCAGTATTTTGCCGCTGCTGAGGTATTCGTTTATCTGTGAGAATACCCACGGCCTGCCGAGCGCTCCTCTGCCAACCATGACGAGGTCGCAGCCCGTGACCTTATACATATTCTCGGCGGAAATGGCGTCCGTGACGTCGCCGTTGCCGACGACAGGGATGTTCACCGCCTGCTTGACCTGCTTGATTATGTCGAGATTTACGGGCGGTGCATACATCTGCTTTCTCGTCCTGCCGTGGACGGTTATCGCCGCAGCGCCCGCATTCTCAAGCATTTTCGCCATTTCAACGGCGTTTATGCTATCTTCATCCCAGCCCGAGCGTATCTTGACTGTGACGGGCAGAGAGACCGCCTCGGCGCATTTCTCGGTTATCCTCGCGGCAAGCTCCGGGTCACGCATCAGAGCGCTTCCGTTGCCCGCAACCTTGGGGGCGGGGCAGCCCATATTGATATCAACGGCTCGGCAGCCCGTCTCGGCAGCCTGCTTCGCCGCCTGCGCCATTGTGTCGGGGTCGCAGCCGAATATCTGCACGGCGGCGTGGCGTTCGCTCTCTCCAAGCTGCATGAGCAGACCCGATTTCTTATCGTGCATTGTAAGCCCCTTTGAGCTGACCATCTCGGTGACGACATACGCCGCACCGAATTCAATGCATATCTCACGGAAGGCTCTGTCCGCAACGCCCGCCATGGGTGCGAGCGCAGCGCCGCCGTTTATCTCAAAATCTCCGATTCTCATCAATAACTCCTTTTGAACGAGCTGTTATATTATTATAATATCATTATCTATTTACGATTTCAACCGAATTTTTGCAGGCTTTTTTCAAAAAAACGGTGAAAAATCCGAAAAGTATGTTATACTGTATGATGAGGTGATATTATGAAGCTACTTGCTCTTGACGGCAACAGCATTCTGAACCGTGCATTTTACGGCATCAAGCTGCTCACCACCAAGGATGGCACTAAATTCACTAACGGAATATACGGCTTTTTGAATATACTTATCAAGCTGCGTGAGGAGGTCTCCCCCGACGCGGTGGCGATAACCTTTGACGTTAAAGCGCCCACCTTCCGCCACGAGATGTATCAGGGCTACAAGGCGAACCGCAAAGGAATGCCGCCCGAGCTTGCTCAGCAGCTGCCCGCTCTCAAGGAGCTGCTCGGCGCCCTGGGCTACAAGCTGCTCGAAGCGCCCGGCTGGGAGGCGGACGACCTGCTCGGCACTCTCGCGGGCGCCTGCAAAGAGGGCGACTTCTGCTACATTGCGACGGGCGACAGGGATTCATTGCAGCTTGTGCGTGAGAATGTCAACGTGCTGCTTGCCTCCACTAAGATGGGCAGACCGCAGAGCGTGCGCTACGATGAGACAAGGGTAGCCGAGGAATACCTCGTCCCCTCGCCGAGGCTGCTGATAGATGTCAAGGCGCTCATGGGCGACAGCTCCGACTGCATCCCCGGCGTATCGGGCATAGGTCAAAAGACGGCGCAGGAGCTTGTGAGCAAATTCGGCACCATTGACAGCATTTACTCCTCGCTCGACACGCTCGATATAAAGAAGGGCGTCCATGACAAGCTCGCCGCCGACAGGGATATGGCATATCTCAGCCGCACCCTCGGCACCATACGCACCGACGCGCCTATAGACACGGACTATGCTGATTATATCCCGCACGAACCCGACGCATTCAAGGTGACGGCGCTGCTCTCGGAGCTTGAAATGTTTAAGATGATAGAGCGGCTCGACCTCAAAAAAGCCCCCGCCGCACCCTCCGCCGAGGAGAATGCGCCCGAGGTCAGCACCGAAGTATACGCCCAGCAGGATCTCAGGCTGCTGCTGAACACGCTCAAAAAGGCGGGCGAAGCCTATTTTCTCTTTGAGGACGGTATATTCTCATTCAAGACCGACAACGGCGTTGCTCAGGTGCTGCCCGGCAGCGGCGATTATGTGGAATTCTGCACGGATTTCCTCTTTGACGGCACGATAAGCAAATTCACTTACAATGTAAAGCGGCTGTATTCGTTCTTTTACGACTACTCAGCGGATATAAAGATTAATAACATTGCGGGCGACGCAATGCTCTCCGCCTATGTGCTGAACCCCTCCTCCGACGCCTACGACCTGCGCCGCATAACCGCCGAATACGCGGGCGCGGATATTCCCGACGGCGACTCTGCGGTATTCGCGGCATATCTGCCCGCCGTATTCGCCAAAATGAACGCCGCCGTTGAGGAGAACGGCCAAAAGCGCCTGCTTGACGAGATCGAGCTGCCGCTTGCCGAGGTGCTTGCCTCGATGGAGCGCGAGGGCTTCCTGGTTGACGCAAAGGGTATTGAAGAATTCGGCAAAACTCTTCAGGAGCGCATTGAGAAGTTGGTTGCGGATATCTATGAGCTTGCGGGCTATGAATTCAACCTGAATTCCCCGAAGCAGCTCGGCGAAGCGCTGTTTGAGCGCATGGGCCTGCCCGCAAAGAAAAAGACAAAGAGCGGCTATTCCACCAACGCCGAGGTGCTTGAGGGTCTGGCTCAGGATTATCCCGTGGTGGCGATGATCCTCGAATACCGCACCCTTGCGAAGCTGAAATCCACCTATTGCGACGGCCTGCTCAAGGCAATCGCGCCAGACGGCAGGATACACTCGACCCTAAACCAGACCGAGACCCGCACGGGCAGGATATCCTCGACCGAGCCGAACCTGCAAAACATCCCCGTGCGCTCCGAGCTCGGCAAGGAGATGAGGAAATTCTTCATCGCCAAGGAGGGCAGCCTGCTTGTGGACGCGGACTACTCTCAGATAGAGCTGCGCGTGCTCGCCCATGTGGCAAACGACAAGAATATGCTCGACGCCTTCAACAACGGCGACGATATACACGCCATAACCGCCTCCCAGGTATTCAACATGCCGCTGATGATGGTCACTCCGCTTATGAGGAGCAGAGCCAAGGCGGTGAATTTCGGCATAGTCTACGGCATAGGCGCCTTCTCGCTCGCAAAGGATATCGGCGTCACCCGCGCCGAGGCCGACAGCTATATCAAGGGCTATCTCGCCCACTTCAGCGGCGTTGACCGCTATATGAAAGAGGCGATTGAGAAGGCAAAGGAAAACGGCTATGTCGAGACCGTATTCGCCCGCCGCAGATATCTGCCCGAGCTGCGCTCGTCAAACGGCATGATGCGTGCCTTCGGCGAGAGGGTCGCCCGCAATATGCCGATTCAGGGCACGGCGGCGGATATCATCAAAATAGCGATGATAAGGGTCTACCGCGAGCTAAAAAAGCAGTGCTTCGGCGCAAGACTGATAATGCAGGTGCACGATGAGCTGATAATTGAAGCCCCCGCCGAGGAAGCGGACAAGGTCGCAAGCATAGTCAAGCGTGAAATGGAGCACGCAGTCAAGATGCGCGTGAGTATGCAGGCGGATGTCGGCGTCGGAAAGAGCTGGTATGAGTCAAAGTAAAAAGCAAAACAAACGGATATAAAAAATCGCCCTCGGCAGCTCGGTTGAGCCGTCGGGGGCGATGAATTTTTATTATTTGTTGACGTTTGCCTTCAGAGTCTCAAGCTCTGCCTTAAGGGTTGCGGGCAGTCTGTCAAACTTCGAGTAGAATTCCTCGATACCTGCGACCTCGTCCTTCCAAAGGGCGGTATCAACACTGAGGATCTCTTTGAGCTGATCCTCGCTGACCTCGTCCTCGATGCCCTCAAGGTTGATATCCTCAGCCTTGGGAACGAAGCCGATCGGGGTCTCAACTGCGTCGACCCTGCCCTCGCAGCGGTCGATTATCCAATCGAGCACGCGGAGGTTGTCGCCGAAACCGGGCCACAGGAAGTTGCCCTCGTCGTCCTTACGGAACCAGTTGACGTTGAAGATCTTGGGAGCCTTATCAGCGTCAAGGCCTGCGCCGATGTCGATCCAATGCTGCCAATAATCAGCCATGTTGTAGCCGCAGAACGGAAGCATAGCCATCGGGTCTCTTCTGACAACGCCGACTGCGCCTGAGGCGGCGGCGGTGGTCTCGGAAGCCATTATCGAGCCGACGAATACGCCGTGATCCCAGTCTCTTGACTGATAGACCAGCGGAGCGAGCTTAGCGCGTCTGCCGCCGAATACGAATGCCGAGATGGGCACGCCGTGAGGATTCTCAAACTCGGGGCTGATGCAGGGGCAGTTCTTTGCGGGTGCGGTGAAGCGGCTGTTGGGATGAGCGCCCTTCTCTGTGCTGGTCTTGCCGTTCCAGGGGTTGCCCTTCCAGTCTATGCCGTTCTCGGGGGGATTCTTGTCGAGGCCCTCCCACCAGACGGTATTGTTATCCGCATTGTAAGCTGTCTCTTATACACA
>ERZ1026780.2360-NODE-2360-length-11098-cov-3.581183_pt1 | contig 11098 bp, 9 predicted proteins | sample MGYA00380126_ERZ1026780 | MGnify/ENA primary metagenome ERZ1026780 (study PRJEB33269, sample SAMEA4719762) | human gut metagenome | biome: human-associated habitat; feature: organic feature; material: feces | place: Cameroon | collected 2013-10 ... | reverse complement strand
ATATCCATGCCCGGATCCCAAATAATATCGCCGGGATTCATCTGTGTTCCATCGCCGTCATCTGTTTCAAAATATTCCTGATCGCGAGGCAGCTTATCAATTTCACCGAAACGGTTTATTTTATTCATGTAGTGCGAAGCGACACCGAAGATAATACCCATCAGCAGCACATAGATGCCGAAAATGATGAGAATGATTTTCAGCGCTTTCTTATTCTTTTTAGTCTTTTTCTCTTCCATATTTTGACCTCCGCTCTTTATTTACAGCCCGACCGACGAGATGAAACGGTCATAATCGTCAACATCGTCGTAATCGGCCTCGGATAGCTTTTTGATATCGCTCAGTTTGGAGTTGATCCTGCCTGAATTCTTAAAGACCCGCATTGCCCACGCTGCGGGGACGAGCCACTTGCGTCCCTTTACAAAGGTGTAGCGCTTCTCAAGTGTTTGCGCGTCGGGGAAAAGTGCCCGTCTTATCACTTCACCTTTAGTGAGCTCGGTGTTACGAAGTGTTATAAGCGTATGATCCCTCGATTTGCCGAAAAGATCTGAGTCGAGTGTGTAGCCGAGGAGCCTGTCCGTAACGCTTTTGTCGATTAACTCTGTGCCGACATCAACCCCGATGCCGAACCAGTCGTTCACCGATGCGACCACTGTGGCGTAAAATTTGCCGAGGCCGAGGCGCTCGAATTCGCATCGGATAAATTCAAAATCAAGCTCGCCGCTTTTCTTTTTCAGCGCCAGTGCAATGTCAAGATACATTCTTATGCCAGCACCCGAGGTATACAGATGCTTTGCAAGGTGGCAAATGATATAAATGAAGTGATACTCCGGTTTCAGCCGATATCTCTCACCGCCATCATTGACCGCATAATCCCAAGCCTTTAAAAAATAATCGGCAAGCCCGGGTGCAGAGTTAAGCTCGGCGTCGATAAGCTCGGTGTGAAGCTCATAGTATTCATTGCCCTTTTGATATGAAAACGACGGCTCCCAATCCTGCTTTGCCGTGTACTCGCTTTGCAGCATCAGGCTGTTGCTCCGCTCCCTGTCCTCGCGGCGAATCAGAATATCAATATCGCCGAATGTCCGCAGCTCGGGGATAGGGTAAAGCTCCTTTATGTACCAGCCCTTGACGGGCATATGGGCTATCCCCTCTTCACTCAGCCGCTGCGAGAGGCTTTCAAAATCAGCGAAGCGGTTTGCGCTAATATATATCGTCCGATAAAGCAGCTCGGTCAACTTCTCGTCAACATCTCCATCGGTTACAAAGTGATATTTGCTGTTCATATAGGCGATTATGGGTTGGACATTATGAGCATATGCCTTGCCGAATAATCCGCCGATATCGTCAAGCTCCCGAATCTCGAGCGCTGTGCCGTTGACAAAGGCGGATAGTATCTGCAAAAGCGCTGTCTCATTCATGTTCATCCCTCCTTAGGAACAATATCAATAACACATATTTCAGGCAAATTGAATATGCGCGGAACTATCCCGTAGCCCGCAAGCCCCGAACCGATTATCATTTGCATATTGCTGCTTAGTTTGAAATATCCTCGGTCGTAATCGGGGAAAAAGCCCTGCATAGGCGCAATCAGACCGCCGACAAAGGGTAGACGGATCATTCCGCCGTGGGTATGCCCGCTGATTACAAGGTCGACACCCGGCCAGTATGATGCGGCATTGTTAAATATAAAGGTATCGGGCATATGAGCGAGGCAGACGGTCGGCAGATCGGTATCTTCAAATTCGATCAGAAATCTATAAATATCGGAGCTTCTGAATTCATCCGGAGTCCTGCCGAACGGAAATGCATGACCCATCGTGCCGCCTATCCTGATTGTCTGCCCGCCGAAATTGCAGTCAACATAGCTGTCGTTGACTATGGTTATGCCTGCGTTGCTCACTTTTGTGAGCAGATCATCTCCAGTGCGTGAGATATACTCAAGCTCATGGTTACCCGGGGCAAAAAATGTGGGCGCTATTTCATTCAGCCTACAAAGCAGAGCGACCATTTCATCGGCGTCGCTGATATCGGAATTATTGCTTATCATGTCACCGACTGCAAAGATTGCATCAGGCGACTGAGCTTTTATCTTATCAAGCAGCCTTGAATTGCCCTTGCCGAATTCACGGCAGTGAAGGTCGGACAGCGCCACGACACGCACAGGCGAAGAGACACCCTCAAGCTGAATACTGTAATCGACCGCCGATATATAAAACCTGCAAATTACAGCCGAACAGATCAGGGCTAATATGATAAAAGCTAATATAGCAGAAACCGTAATGAGTATTTTGCGTTTCGTATTAAAACACCTCATAAAGCCTGTTAAGTATCTCGTTATTCTGAGAGTCAAAATCTATTTTTGCAGCGTTTTCACCGAGCCGTTTTCTAAAATCATCGTCGGAAATAACCCTTTCAATCGCATCAGCTATTGATTCTGCCGATGTTTCACAGAGCACGCCGTTGATGCCGTCGGTTATTTGCTCGCCTGCCGCCGCTTTTGTTGCAACTATGGGCAGATCAAGAGCAAGAGCCTCCATGATAGAAAGACTGTAGCCCTCAAATCGACTGGGCTGCACAAACAGATCGGCATTTGCCATGTAAGGATACGGGTTTTTCTGCATACCGTGAAAAATGATATGCTCCCCTGCTCCGCTGTCGGCGGCAGCCTTTTTCAGCTCGGCTTCAATCGGTCCTCCGCCGATGATATGCCAGTGAAAATTAATAATTCCTTCGTTAATCAACAGCTTGCAAGCCTCAATGGCAAGATCAAATCCTTTGACCGGGTCAAGCCGTCCGCAGGAGACAATATTGAATCCATCGGGGTACTCAACGCTCATCTCGGAACTCTTGCGGCGTATGACCTCGACATCGGTTATATTTGGTATCACAGTCAGCTTATCTGCGTATTTCGGAAGCGCTTGTGCAAACTGAGATTTAATTGAATCAGATACGGTCACGATGCTGCGGGAATGCTCGTACCCCCATACATCGTGATATTCACGGTGAAATGAGCCGTGATGAAAGAATGTAATGAACTTATCAGCTTCAAGCGCTCTGACAGCAATTTCCGAAACACGATTTGTATAGATGATCGCCGTATCGAAGTGCTCGTTCCTGAGCTGTTTTTTGATATAATGCGAATACAGCCGCAGCTCAAGCGCTCTTAAAAGGAATTGCAGCACCCGCCATATTATCAGCCTGAGCTTAGAGGCGTTTTGCGGCTTTTGAATAAACCCGAAAAGACGTGAAAACTTATATGGTTTGTCGAATGAAACTGCGGAATCTCTGTCGGCAACGATAAGCCTGCATTTCGGCGTTATGCTCTCGGCCATCTCAAGACTTTTTTGGACTATCATGCAAGTAACATCATATTTATCATAGTCGAAACGGTTGAGTAGATTGACCAGAGCGGTCTCTATACCGCCTATCCAAAGCGCCTGGCTTATAAAAATCACTTTTTTCTTCATTACTAAGTACTCATTTCTCGAAGCTGCTTTTCTCCGACAATATCATTTCAAAGGCGTTTTTGACCTTTGCGGCAAGAGCTTCAAAATCTATATCCCCTTCGGGGTCGTTGAGACAGATCATATCGTGGCTTGCGTTTGTTATTATATCACAAAGCCCGTCCACAGTGCCGTCATCAACTCCGGAGACAACATTATCAGTCATAAACGGTGAGAAGTTGCCCGAAGCGATCTGCCACCAGAGCATGACCCACTGATTGACATCGTCGGCACAGCGGAAACGGTGCGATGATGTGCGCTCAAGCAGCTCTGGCTCGGCAGCCCACACCTCGCTGAACGTGCTGCGGAGATACGCAGCAGGAGCATGCAGATTCATAAAACCAGTAAAATTATCAGGAAACAGGCGCTCTATCGCCTTAGTGCGAATGTTGTCCTGCCAGCGATAAGCTGAATTTGCATATTTCCTGCCGAATTTTGCGACCTGCTCTTTTTTGCTGAAATGAGCATTGATAACGCCGAGGTCGTTGACTGCGGCGTGCTGCCAAATACCTATATTTCCGACAAGTTCGATCGGGCGCTCAACACCGCATGTGCAAGGCAGACCGTCACGGAAAAACGAAGTCTCAGGCATCGGACGGAGTATAAACGTATCATCATTGAAATATACAAAATGCTCGCTGAGGCCCGGTATTCGGTGAAGATTTGCCTCGATAACATGTGAACTGAAGGTTGGCAAATATTCCACCGGAATATAGTCCTTATGGTTGACTATCTTTAATTTCTCGTGTTCGGTATTGAGGAATGCTGGTATATGCCCCCATGTGACAAAATATATCTTATTTACCCACGGAGTATATTTCTCAACAGCTCTGAACCAATAAGGGAGCAGACCCCAATCACGGTAACGGTTGGCGGAGTTGCTCTCATCCGCTTTAATCGGAGAATACTTGTCCTTTTCGGTTTTCCATTTCGGGTCATTGCCGTCGACCCAAGGGATAACAAAGTCGATTTTCACGGTTTCACTCCCTATTTAAGTAGATTTCTTTTTGCTCTTTCCAATCAAAAACGGGCAGAGTTTATTAGTAGCAAGAATAACGAGGGCTTCAATAACGGCGATAAGTCCAAAAACACCGATTATCCAAACAAAACTCGAGTTGTGCGGCACCGTATAAAGAACAAGCTGGTGTGTACCCATTATGACTAACGAATTCTCACCGATGAAGCGTACCCACTTGAATTGTATATATCTCGCAATACCCAACACAAAATAAGTGCCGCAGATGCCGCTCACAAAGCATAGCGGCGGGCATTGCAAAACGCCGCTGTAATAGTCGTTGTTTATTGAGAATTTCAGGCTGACGGCTGCACAAACGGCTGTCATAACAAAAGCGGCAATGACCTTGAGGTGCGTAAAGCTCGTCAGGTGTCTTTTAAGTATATTGCCGAACACCATAAACGAAAATCCGAGAGCCACCTGAAACAAAACACCTTGCCAGTGGCCGACCGGCATGAAATACAACAGAAGCATTGCAGTGCCGGCAACTATTGCCCAAATCGTCTTTTTATTCAACTTGATATAGCCCAAAAACAATATTGAAGCAAAAAACATGGCGGGCAAAAACCAATCAGCGCCGACATTACACCTCAAGGTGACAGTATTCTTCAGCCCATCTATAGGCGAAACACTTTTGAGCACAAAGCTCTTATAAAGAATTGCTATCGTTTCAAAGAAGAAATACGGTATCATAAGCGATTTGATTCGACGAACTGTGTAGTCAACGCAGGGGCGCTGTCGCCATTTTTCGGTGTCAACAAGAATACCGGAAACCACAAAGAAAGCCGACATATGGAACGACGTAATAAAACTCTGCGCCAAAGTATACGGCAAAATGCTGTAGTCGGGGTTCGCGTAGTTAAGAATATGCCCGACAACGACCATAGTTATTAAAATAGCTTTTGCACTGTCAAAATATCCAATGCGTTCTTTCATCTGATCACCGCTTTCGTTTCGAAGTGCGTTAATTAGTCGGCGCGGCGCCTACTTCTGAACATCTTTAACATTAAATCAAAAGCATACTTTGCCGTTTTGAGCTCGCAAAGCGAATCAGCAATAAGAAAAAGAGGGATAATTATCACACAAGCTGCAACGCCGTATATAATCACTTGCAGCAATGTGCTCATCTCGGGTAGAATCAGCTTTGAAGCATATGTTGTTGCCGCAAATACGATCATGTTTATTATCCATCTCTTATATGTTATCAGCGGGCTGCGATTTATCAGCCTGTTAGCGTAGATTATCATGTCGTTCGCTCTGTACAGCAGTGCAACGACAGTACCGATAAGGGCACCGTAAATGCCGAGATAATGTATCGCAACTAATGATACGGTTATATTGATCGAAGCCTCTATGACAGCTCTCCACTTTGTCTGCTCAAAATGCTGCGCTAAGTCGATGATGAGACCCGAGGACGCCCTGCTGTTTGACAAAAGGTATACCGCGGTAAAGAGCATGGGAATATACTTATCAACATACTGTATGTCGGTTACTCCGGAGGTATAGATGCCTATGAATGGCAGAATAAAAATATTCAGTATGCACATGAAAGAGAAGGTCAACGACATATTGTAAACTTCATATACATTATGCAGTTTTATGAAGCGTTCTCTGTCCGAATGATATATCTGACCGAGAGCGTATGAGTATGAATAAGAGATCGTGTTCAACACGCTTTTTATGACCGTATAGAAAGTCGTATACAGCGAATACACGCTCACGACCTTTAAGTTTGTAAACAGAGTCAATAGAATAATGTCTGTATTGTCAAAGACCAATCCGACAATCTGATGTATCAAGACATAGTTTCTCTGTGAAATCGCTTCATAATCCGGTTTCACCTTAAGATTTAACCACTTATAGTATCTGCGGACGTAGTAAACGATCGCCAGCATTTGAAGCACGCCGAAAAACAGGTACATTTCTTGGATCGCCACTACACCGAAGCCGTAAATGAGAAGCAGGATTTTGCATATCGAAGAAAGAATTGACGATACGGTTGAAATGTTGGTCAAGACATAACTTTTTCCCTCTGCTCCCATCAAAACATTGTATTTTCCCTGGACAAAGTAGCTAAGCACACTTGACGCGCCGCTCAGGACAATAACAAGGAAAACAATGGCTTTTGAAAGCGTAGTTTTAACAACAAAGCAATAAACCGCAGCAAAAATAAGCACGGCGATCGCATAGATATACCCTGTACGCCGATAGAATTTGTTGGTCGCCGCCATTATAGCGTTGATCTGATCTTTGTCGTCGTTTGCAAGCGGCTTATAGAGTGCTTGATTGGTAGCTTTACCGACGCCTGCTTCAAGCAAAGTAAGGTAAGTAAAGACCGTTGAAATGGAGTGAAGCAATCCGTTGACCTCTGAGCCCAGATTGACAAGCACCAGTCTTGGGATGATAATACTCAACCCCATTGTTATTACCTGAGAAAGCAGGCCGTATATTATGTTGTTAAATCCACGTTTGGTATTCATATATTACCTGCTTTCAAGTTTCGATTAAGATGTACAATTTACTCTGATAACACAGTGTATCAAATTAAGATTTAAGTTATTATTTTGCCTATATGCGGTATTTTTCTAATCAAAAAAGTTACGATCAAGCTGAGTGCATACACAACAACCGTTAAAAGAGGAATCATTAAAAATGTTGAATAAGTGCAAATATTTATATGCATCAAATTTAGAATATCTATTATCAAAGCATGTGTCAGATATACGCCAAACCCGAGTTGAGTCAGCTTAGCAAAAAGTATGACCGTTTTAGATGAAAACTGAATTTTGCTAATTCGCTTAGCAAAAAGCGTGTATATCGCCATTGATTCAAAAATAACATTAGGCATTAAGTATTTTGAGAACCATTCGTTATACTCACCCTGCACTTGGGACTGGACAGTGGTTCCGACGCATGAGACTAAAACTCCGACAGCACCTAAAACGTATATAATAATCTCCCATTTTAACGAGACTCCATATTGTGAAATATAATAGCCAAGGATGTAATATCCAGTAAATCCGAGTGCAAAGTGGAAAAGCGCTTTACCGAGTATTGTGTCTATAATATTGCCTATCACTGGTATAGCTGTTGAGTAATTCGTGAAAAAAGAGAACGCGATAAATAAAACTATAAAATACTGCAGCAACCGCTTGTCATCAGTATATTTACGCAAAAACGGGACGATCATATACAGACCGACAAGCATATATAGATACCAAAAAGGATAAGGGCCGATCAGAAATTCGGATATAATACCCTTCCAATTCAATCCGCTATCAGCAAATAAATAATAAAATACCTGAAAAACAGCGGACCAAAATATGAAGCAGATCGCAATGTGCTTTATGTACTTTCCGTAAATATCATGTATTGTTATCTCCTTTTGCGGCCTGAGAAATAGACATCCGGAAATCATTACAAATGCAGGAACATCCCATGTGACAGCTGCCCTGATAGAATTGATCATAGCCCAAAGAGAAGTGTTGACATCAAGCGTTTTTGCTGCTGTACCGCATAAGTGGGTAGCAATAACCGCTATAGTCGCAAGCATACGCAGTATATCTAATTCAGTTCGACGTTTTTTTTGCAAGCTGGTTGTGCTCATTGATGATTCACCTCTCATTGTTAACAGATAGCCTCTTTCAGCCTCGTCTCAAGCGACTTATTAACGTTTTGACGATAACTGCAATTCTGTGGCGCAGATGTGATTTCTTATTTCTTAAAAAAATGACGAAAGGTCTATTCTCGATATTAATGCCACCATAGCCGCTATTCATATGCTGCGTCATTACGTTGCATATGTCTTCATATGAAGCGTAGTACAGTCTCTGCTCAAGCAGCATTTTATAGAGATTATCCATAAATTTATCGCTGTCCGATACACCGAGCAATTCTATCTGCCTTGAAAACGGCAATAAATAATCGGGCAGATCATTAATGCTACATAAACGCCTGTGTGTCTTTTTTTCGTCCTCTGATTGACGATAATGATATATAGGTTCCTGTAGGCAATAAATGTCACTACAACACGGCAAAACTTTAAGCGAAAACATAAAATCCTCCATCAAAATCATGTCCTCATCAAAAGAAGCGTTTGCTTTGACAATGGAGGCTCTTGAAAATATCTTATTGCAAACCGAGGAAAGTGAATTGCTCTCGTAGAATTCGTTAAAATTATGTATGACCTTATCAACGCTGATCGCTCCCACAAGCGGCGGAACGAGACTGTCACGGCGGTAAATATGCTCTCGGTGATAGTAATCGAATCTGATGCCGAATATTAGCATATCCGGACGCTCGATTTCAACAGTACTAACCGCATTACAAAGTGAATTCGAGTCTAAAGAATCGTCAGCATCAAAAAAGAGGATGTATTCGCCCTGCGAATTCTCAATTCCGCAGTTCCTTGCGGCAGATACGCCTGCGTTAATCTGATGAATACACCTTACCGACGGCATTTTTTGCGATAAAGAATCGCAGATGCTGCCTGTTTTATCAGTAGAACCGTCGTCAATTATCAAAATTTCGTAATCTTTAATACCCGATTCTGCGATGGAATCAACCGTATTTTCAATCGTTTCCTCGCAGTTATAGGCCGGTATGATAATACTGAAAAGCATTTCTAATCCCCACTTGTTTCAGAATTCAATTGTATGTTTTTGACAGCTTCATCCCACAAGTCATCGCTGACCTCCCAAGAGAATTTGAAGTTGAGATAATCATCTACTGAAACAATTTTTACACTCAGCACTGTAAAGTAATAAAAAGCTACCGAAAGAATCACAAGACATATTGTAAGAAGCTGTTTTTGCTTTTTGTTTAAGAACAGCTTATAGCTTACAGATGAATCGTCGTATTTCTCATCTTCAAAATCAGTAAATATCATCGGGATTAAGACGATAAGCATCTGCAAATAGTAATCAGCCAATCTCGTAAAAACATTATCAAAACTTGAGAAAAGCTGAATAACGGTTCCGACAGCAACAACGCTTATAACGGTCGAGAATTTTTTACCGTCGATTCCTTTGATAAACGCACCGGCAATTATTATTAAGCAAAGCATTAAAAATCTGCCGCTGATGCGTCCGCTGGATACAAAATCCTTATCCTCATAATAAAAATCGCTGGATAATTCGACAATATCATTTCTGAGAGCGAAAATCAATATTGCAATTACAATATAAATGATAGCATTTTTGTATGTAATTTTTCTGCTTGCGATTATGTATGCGGGCAGGAATATGAAAGCCGGGAAATGGATGAAACCCGCAACGGCAACAAAAACAATGAATCTAACTGGCTTTTTCTCCATAATTGCGGAAAAGGCAAGGAGAATGAACCCCATTGCAAAGGATTGTTTCAACGCACTGAATCCGAATGAATAGAAACCGAAGCAATTCCAGATAAGATAGCTGAGCCACGGTGACGGCGAATGCTTAAAAACTACTATCGCAACCGCCAATTCAATGAAAACCGCTATAATAATGAGAACTATTTGAAAATTGCCGTCAGTTATCTGATTGACCGCTTTCAAGAACCACATGAAAAGAAAATTGCGCCCCTCGGAGAATACATCCTCCGAAAACCAGTCCTTGTCCTTAACGGTGAGAAATGTATAAGCATATTTTTGCAGATCGCCGGTCAGGAGCTTATATCTGAAACCGCTGACGAAAGCATGGAGTGCCGCCATAAGTATTATGTAATTTTTCTTTTTCTTGCCGCTTTGGGGCATAAGTCTGCCCAAAACAATCACCGCAGCAAGAATTATATAATAAATTGCGACTCCCATTGCTACTCCGTTTCATGGTTATTTAATCAAATTCATAAGAAAAGTTTCCGTAGTTTGCGTCAATTGAGCTTCCGAAAAATCCTCGCCTCTCTTGCGGGCTTTTTCTTCATAGCTCTTTTTTAAAGCTTCATCTGTCAAAAAAGCTTTTATTCCTCGGGCAAGCGCTTTGTCGTCACTGTCGGTAATGATGCCGAATTCACTGTTGTCGAGCAGCTCTCGCATGCCTCCGCAGTCGACGGTCACTATGGCTTTGCCAAGGACTAGACTCTCGGTAATAAATGTTGAAAGCCCCTCGTAATCCGACGAACATACACAGACATCCGCGGCTTTAATATATGGATACGGATTCTCTCTGTATCCGATAAGCTCGACGCTGCCCGATAGCGAAAGATCGGAAATCAGCTTCTCAAGAGACGCCCTTTCAGCACCCTCGCCGACTATGATCAGGCGATTTTTCACGCCGCAGCCAAGGAGTCTCTTGTGGGCGCATATCAATCTGTCAAACCTTTTTTCTTCCGATAACCTGCCGACCGTCAAAACCGTCGGTTCGGATTTATCGACAGTATCGGCATCGGCGAGCCTAATGATCTCTTTGTCATTGACGGTATTATAAATAACGCTTATCCGCTCGTCTTTGCCGAACAGCTTCTCAAACCCTGCCTTTACGCTTTGAGATACACAAACGATACTGTCAAACTTGTCATATATCTTTTGGGCTTTTGCGGGGAAATCAGCGCTGTCGGCGAACTTTTTGCTCAAGTCGCAATGCACCCAAGCGATTTTTTT
>ERZ1026780.2359-NODE-2359-length-11100-cov-16.355545_pt1 | contig 11100 bp, 10 predicted proteins | sample MGYA00380126_ERZ1026780 | MGnify/ENA primary metagenome ERZ1026780 (study PRJEB33269, sample SAMEA4719762) | human gut metagenome | biome: human-associated habitat; feature: organic feature; material: feces | place: Cameroon | collected 2013-10 ... | reverse complement strand
TGTCAAGCAGTATTTTTATTTGTCAAGCAGTATTTTTATTTGTCAAGCAGTATTTTTATTTGTCAAGCAGTATTTCGTTTTTCTTTATAACATGGTTTTTAAACTAAGTAAAGGAAAAAATCTCCATTTTGATTTTGCTCCATCCAATCTAATTCAACCTTAAAAGAATTATCTTGTTCCAAGCTTGTAAACACGCGTTTCGTAAGGCGCAAGGGATTCAACTTTCAAAGCACCCTCTTCAAACGAAAGCTTGTTTGCGCCATCACCAATCAGAACGGAATAATTTGAAACATCAACAAGAGAAGAATTTTCAAACCAAAAAGGATAATCCCCGCAATTTATCAAACTCTGCACGCAGAGCAAACTGTCTTTTCCATCAGAAATTGTGTAGGCGACAACTGTATTTAAAGGATTTTCATTTGCGTCAACAGTGCAGGTTTTCAAAAATTGAACATCGCCATCTGCAAAAAGGTTCGGATACGTCTTACGCAAAGCCAAAATCGCTTTGTTAAAGCTCAAAATAGACGACGGATTTGTCTTTTGCTTTTCAACTTCAGACCAATCAAGGTCTGTTCTGTGCCGGATGTCGCCAGTTCCATAAGAAGTATTATCCTTCATCCCGATTTCCTGACCATAATAGATAAAAGGAACAGTCGGACGCAAAAGAGACATTGCAGTCGCCGCCTTTATCCAAGCCTCATATCCATCATAAATAGTTCCAAGCCGGTCAATATAGTTGTCGTGGTTTCCAATAAATGTTCCATAAGACTTATTTTCTGCAGGATTTTTTCTTAGCGAGGAAGAAAGATAACTAGATTCGCCATACCCAACACTGTCTACAGCTCCTTTACCTTGATCAAAATCAAAAATCATGTTGAATTCTGGTTTTTCGTCCGTGCCAAAATATTTTTCAAGTCGGCTTCTGTCGCCTGTAATCCAAGCCTCGCAAGCCATAAACTTTGGTGAAATCCCCTTGTACGCGTCAATAACTTCAGCTCTCAGCTCACTAAACCATCCGTGCGTTTCATCCGTGTCGTATTTTGAATCTTCTGTTTCAATCAAATAGCGGACGGCGTCAACTCTTAATCCGTCAAAACCTTTGTTCAGCCAATAGCGCACAACATTTTTCATCTCCTCGCGGACTTCCCAATTCCTAAAGTTCAAATCAGGCTGACCTTCCCAAAATGCCGCGTAATAATAGTCGTTTCCGCCAGGATTTTTGTGCCAAGTGTCCGTGCTTCCCATTCCCGGATTCCAGGAAAGCTTCGTGTCGCTCCACAAATACCAGTCTTTTTTGCCGTTCTTTCCAGCGCAGGAGTCTGTAAACCATTCATTCCCTTTTCCACTATGATTTGGCACAAAGTCAAAGATGATTTTTATATTTTTTTCGTGGCAGGCTTTTATAAGGCTAACTAAGTCATGTCCCGTGCCAAAACAGCTGTTCACGGCGTAGTAATCCTTCACATCGTAGCCGTGCATATTTTCATCTTTAGCTTTTGATTTATAATCGCACTCAAAAATCGGCGAAAGCCAGATTCCAGAACAGCCCAAATAGTCTTGAATGTAATCGAGCTTGCTTTCAATTCCCTTAAAATCACCGCAGCCGTCGTCATCCGAATCAGCAAAACTTTTTACCCAAATGTGATAGAACGAAGTTTCCCGCCACCAGTCGCCTTTCAATCCTTCAGACTGATTTTTTGCCGCCTCCGCACTGATTTCCACATTTTTTGGACTTTTATAATTTTCGTTCCCAACATATTCAGCAAGATTTTCAGGAAAATCAGGATTTTCGCCATCCGAACCACTTCCGTTTTTGCAAGAGCCAAGCAAAGCCCACAAAACCAAAACCGAGCAAACAAAAAACTTAAAATTTTTCATATCACGAAAAGGGCTCTCGCCCCCCCCCCGTCAAAAATATAGATAAAAAAACAATTAAATTCTATTGCAACTTATTCAAAAGTTTCTTATCAAATGAAAAAACATCAACTTTTAAAATATTATGGTATGAAATAATCAAACAATCAACAAAATCAAGTTTATACTCTGCAAATAACTTTAAAGAATTAATAATTACATCAAGATTTTCTATATGAATCAAATCCAAAAGTGAAAGTATTAATGAAGAAACTTGTCTTCTTTCAATCTTATAAACTCCAATCAGAACATAAATAACTTCTGCAAGAACTACTTCATTCGTATAAGCACCACTGTAAATTATATCCGAAGCAATATCAGCTTGTTCTGGAATATCATTTAATAAAAAACGAATAATTACATTTGCATCTATCAATTTATTCATCAAGATGTTTCTCCACAGCACCTTTTGCCCATGCACTTTTCTCTTGCTCTCTAAGTCTTGGATTTGCATACTTAGACAAAGAACCTTTCAAAGAATCAATTTTCTTTGATTTTTTCAAAAGTTCATCTACATAGTCATTCACAAGTGTTATATAATATTCAGGTAATTGCTTTATTTTTTGTTCAACAATTGTGCTTGTCATAAAAACCTCCCTTTCTTAAATACAGTATATTGTAACTTCTTGATTTTTTCCATAAAAACTTGGGCGGCTTTTTGACCGTTCGCCTGCGGCAAACCGCCAAAAACCAGGCTATTCGCCCTTCCGGCTTTCGCCTCCATTCCTGCGCTGCGCTCCGGAACGCCTCACCGGCGGGGCTACTATCCTTGCCGCAAAAAAAAGGCCTTGCCATAAGGACAAGACCTTTTTATAAAATCATAAGCTAAACTAGAAACTTCCGGCAACTGCAACTGCACAAGCTACGGTACAGGTATTCATCTGTCGTTTCTCTCCAGATGAAACTCAAGTTTTTGACTGTTCGCAATGCTCACATTCAAAAACTTGCCGGCTGCAACAAGTTCAGTCTAATTGTAGTTTCTTCTGAAAACTAGAAACTTCCAGCTACAGCAACTGCGCAAGCAACGGTGCAGGTCGCAACCTTCGGTTGCTTCTCTAGTTTCTACTTGCTCGCAATACTCGCATTTTCCGCAAGCGGAAAAACGCAGAAACTAGACGGCTACAACAAGTTCAGTCTAATTGCAGTTTCTTCTGGAAACTAGAAACTTCCAGCTACTGCTACGGCACATGCCACAGTGCAGCCGACCATTGGGTTGTTGCCCATGCCCATGAAGCCCATCATCTCTACGTGCGCTGGAACTGAAGAAGAACCTGCGAACTGTGCGTCTGAGTGCATACGGCCCAAAGTATCTGTAAATCCGTAAGAAGCAGGACCTGCAGCCATGTTATCTGGGTGCAAAGTGCGTCCTGTACCGCCGCCACTAGCTACAGAGAAGTATTTTTTGCCTGCGAGCAAGCGTTCCTTCTTGTAAGTACCTGCAACCGGGTGCTGGAAACGTGTCGGATTTGTAGAGTTTCCTGTGATAGAAACATCAACATCCTCGTGCCACATGATTGCAACACCTTCGCGAACATCATCAGCACCGTAGCACTTTACGATAAGACGCTCAGGATTGTTTCCGTAAGGAATTTCTTTAACAACTTTCAAAGCCTTGTCAGTTCCTTCGCCGTTAAAGTAGTCAAACTTAGTCTGAACATAAGTAAAACCATTGATGCGGCTGATAATCTGGGCAGCGTCTTTTCCAAGACCGTTCAAGATAACGCGGAGCTTGTTCTTGCGAACTTTGTTTGCGTTTGCAGCGATTTTAATCGCACCTTCAGCAGCAGCGAAAGATTCGTGGCCTGCCAAAAAAGCAAAACACTGAGTTTCTTCAGAAAGAAGGCGGGCACCAAGATTTCCGTGTCCAAGACCAACCTTGCGGTCATCAGCTACAGAACCTGGCAGACAGAATGCCTGAAGTCCTTTTCCGATATTTGCAGCAGCGGTAGAACCAGTCTTGTCGCCAGTTTTTTCAGCCTCTTTAATTGCAATCGCAGAGCCCAATACGTAAGCCCATTTTGCATCTTCAAAACAAATCTGCTGTGTAGACTGACAGATTTCATAAGGATCAAAACCGCGTGCCTTGCAAAGTTCACGAGCCTGGTTCAATCCTTCTTCGCCTTCTGCGAAACCATATTCTTTAAGAGCCTTGTTTACCTGTGGGATACGGCCTTCAAAATCTTCAAATAATGCCATTTTATTTCCTCCGTTCCTACAATTAGTTTTTGCGAGGGTCGATAAGTTTTACCATACCCTGATCTTCTGTTACACGACCATAATGTGTGCGCGCACCTTCGATAGCTTCGTTGGCAGGTTTTCCAGCCTTAAGAGCATCCATCAATTTACCAAAGTTAATACAGTTGTAGCCGATAACCTGATTGTCCTTGTCAACAGCCATAGTTTCAACATAGCCTTCTGTCATTTCAAGGTAGCGAGGACCAGTCTTGCGGGTTGCAAACATAGTTCCAACCTGAGAACGAAGATTCTTTCCAAGATCTTCCAAAGAAGCGCCGACTTTCAAGCCGCCTTTTGAATAGGCAGACTGAGAACGACCGTAAACAATCTGCATAAAGAGCTCGCGCATAGCAGTATTGATAGCATCACAAACAAGGTCTGTGTTCAAAGCCTCGAGCAATGTTTTTCCAATAAGAATTTCAGAAGCCATTGCAGCCGAGTGAGTCATACCAGAACAGCCAATTGTTTCAACCAAAGCCTCTTCAATAATACCGTCCTTGATATTTAAAGAAAGCTTGCATGCACCCTGCTGTGGCGCACACCAGCCGACACCGTGTGTAAAGCCAGAAACATCTTTAATTTCTTTAACCTGAACCCATTTTCCTTCTTCCGGAATTGGAGCCGGTCCATGATATGCGCCTTTTGCCAAAGGACACATGTGTTCTACTTCTGCAGTGTAGATCATTTAATCCCCCAAACTGCCGCCAAAACGGCAAAGAATTTCCATATTTTTTCCTAAGGAATATTACCACTAACTTTTTTTTATAACAATAATAGGTTAGCAAGGGGTAACTATTTTTTATACCAGTCCAACTTTCACGTTTTTTACTGAATCAGTAAATTGGATGGGCGGGAAAAAACTGCAAGCAGCGACAGCCTCATTCTGAACGATAGCGTTGAAAGACAAAAGAACTAAACTTTCCCCTCAGCCCTAATATTTCAAACAAAGCGTAAACAAAAAGAACGAAAATATAATATGAAATCATGATAGCGTTCGATTGTGCAAAATAGCCCGGATACATTCCTTACTTCGGCACAAGAGTTCCGCCCGGATCTTCTGGGAGGGGTTAAGCTAATCTTTCAATCTTTTCACTTCTTCCAGAGAAAGTCCTGTGCATTTAGTAATTAAATCTATCGGGATTTTATTTTCAAGCATCTTTTTCGCGGTTTCAATCGCTTTCTTACGTTCCCCTTCTAATCGTCCTTCCCTTAAGCCGGCTTTTCTTGCGTCGTGAAGTGGCAGTGCATCCATCATATAGTCGCTCCTGAAAATCTCGTTGATTTTGAGCCTTTCGACGCGCCGGTCGATGTCCTCTGTGAGATAGTCGGAAGGCCTTCCACTACAAAGATAACCCAGGAATCCCTTTATTTCAAGATTTTTTTCGGCTGCAAAGGCGCTCGCGTTAAAAAAGAGCTTGTTGATTCCGTCGTTCAGGGTAAAATCGTTCTTTTCCTTGCAGACTGTGCTGAACGTGTAGACCGGAAGCCCCAGCCCGAAAGGGTCTTTTGTGCAGAGAAATATCACGTAGCTTTCCTTTAGAGCTTCATACTCGCTTCCGGCAATCAGGGAGTCGATGTCTATCATGCTCTGGTAGTAGCGCATGCGGCGCGGAAGGTCTTCCGGTATGGTGGTCTGCATCTCGATGTCGAAGATTCTGTTACTGTCCTTAACATAGACATCCATGCGGACGCCGTGCGCGCTGTAGTAAGGCCGGATTTCCTTCTGCAGCTCAGGATACTCAATCCGCTCGACCTTGATTCCAAGAAGCCGCTCGATGACTCCCTTGCAGAGGTCGGGGGTTTTCATCACGAGGCAGAACATAAAGTCGTCTGTGAAGCGAAGCTCCTCGACTGGCTTTATGCGGTAGATATTGTTTTCGCTTTTGTTCATATAACTTTATATAGCGAAAAAAGTGCGGAAACTGAAATGAATGAGTAAAAAAATCTATTTTTTTCAACATTCTGCGGATTCAAGTTTTGTCAAAAATTTTGCATTGTAAAACTGTTGAGAGGCCCCTGTAAAAGGCGGTGGCAGATTGATAAATCTAGCCGACATAGAAATTATAACCTGCATAAATTTCTGTCAGATTAGAATATCATTATCTTACATCCGAGTTTTATATTCTCAGTTTTAAAACTTGCTCCGCTTGGCTGGTTTTCTAGTTTTGCCCAATCAATGTAAAGGTCGCCTTTTATATTTTTTGAAATCAAAAAATCTGTGCCAAAATTAATTGTGAAAAATCTTGAAATTTCATAATTTAATCCAAGAGAAATTTTATAACTTGAAAAAAAATCGTATTGAATTTCATGGTAAACATTATTCTCTGATGTTCCCGTGTGATGTCGGTCTTCTGCATAAAAATATGTGAATGGAGAACAAAGTAAATCAACAGAAGCTGAAAAATTGTAAATTTTTGCTGAAGTTGAAAATCCTGCCCATGCAAAAAGACTTTGTCGCTCATAGTCGATTCCTGCCAGAGTCCATGTTTTTCCTGTTTCAGGATCTATATATGGATATTTTCGGGCTTCTTTTTCGTACCACCAGTGATATTTTCCGTCTAAAGAGCCGAATTTGCTTTCTGCCTGACCATACCAGCCTTCTGCGCCTTTTTTTCTGTAAAATGAATCGTACATATATTGAAATTGAATTTTTGGTGCAATGAAAAAGTTTTTTACCGGTTTAATTTTATAACCCATAGAAATTGATGCATCATAATTCTCTTCTGCATAATTTGCTCCAACTGAATAAGTTGTTTTCATATTATAATCGGACGGATTTTGCCAGTCAGAATCGCGCATTTCGCCAGATTTTACATTGCGAAAAGAAGTTAAAAGACCGAAATCTATGAAAAAATTTTTGTATTCAGCGTTTATATTTACGCCGTACATGAAAAATTTTCTTTCCCATTCCAAAAGACTGATTTTTTTTGATTTATCTGCAGAGCGGTAAATTGTTTCATTTAAAGTACCATTTGAGTAAGAAAAAATCGGCTCAATATTCATATGAAATGATTTTTTGTCTTTTGCACTGAATATCTGAGAATGCATGGAAGTCAGTAATAAAAAGAATACAAAAAATTTAGCATGGATGGTTTTCATAATTTTTATATAAACTAAAAAAAGCCCGGTGTTTTTAAGTTCGCCGGGCTTTTTGGAATTAAAAGATTCTGGAAAAAAGTTATTCTTCTACTGGCTCTGCTTCAAGATCTGCGTCATTGCAAGTCCATGTTCCTTGTAATGAACTATCTGTGTAAATGTTTGCATAAAAACCGAATTTTCCTTCTGCTGCAGTATCTGCTTTTAATTCTTCTCCCTTACTGTTTTTCATTACACCAAAAGATTCAAGAGTATCTGTGCTTGTTGCATTGGAATAATTTTTGAAAAGTTTTCCAGAAGCACCATTAGCTACAGTTGCCATCGGAATATTCAATGTATTTGCAGGAAGTTCTGCTTCTCCAAATGAGATTTTTTCAACATCAATTTTACCATTTGTGGTAATATCTCCATTATAAATTACTATACCGTATTTACCTTGATATCTCCTGTTTTCATTTGTTTTCTGATAAACAATAACTGTAATTGTTACTTTTTTATTCTCATCAGGTGTCACACCTGACAATGTATAGAATGGGCTAGAAGAACCTCCATTTATAAGTTGGTATTCTGCTGTTCCAAAACTAGAAGAAGCTTGGTCACTTTCAAGCTGTTCATCGCCAACGCCTTCAAAATAAGAAAGATAAATTTGTGTCTTGTTTGAATAATAACGCATTCCAAGAACATACATATTGTTTATTTTATTTCCATCTGCATTTTTTATATCATAACCATCAAATGTCACGCCAAGAACACCACCATTGTTTTTTTGATCGGTTGTGTCAATAGTCATAACATATGCAGCACCTTTCCAGTTTGTTCCATCTACTGTTTTGTAACCGCGCCTATATGTAGTTTTGGATGTGTTATTTACAATTGAACTACTAGCATCGTCATCATAAAGTTCTGCATTGCGTCCGTTTAATTTAATAATGCTTGAGTCTCCACTTTCATCACTAGCACATCCCGCAAATCCAAATACCAATGCAGCCGCAACTGCACTACTTAAAAGAACAATTTTTCAGTACAACTAAAGAAAGTCTGAACTTGATGTTTTATTGAAGTAAATTGCGGTCAAGTTTCGGGGAGGTCTTGGTATTCATAAAAAATATTTTTTTTCCGAAGTATTTATAAAAAAACAGAGGAAAATAGAAAAATGACATACGGTTACATCAGGGTAAGCACAGACAGGCAGACTGTGGAAAATCAGCGTTTTGAGATAAAAAAATGGTGCAGACTCAACAATTTTACGATTGATGGCTGGATAGAAGAAAGCATAAGCGGAACTCAAAACTACACAAAAAGAAAACTGGGGAAACTTCTGGAAAATATAAGGCAGGATGACACGATAATCTGCACGGAACTTTCAAGGCTAGGAAGGAATTTTTTTATGATTATGGAAATTCTAAATATTTGCATAGCAAAGGACTGCAATATAAAAACAATTAAAGAAAATTTCATCCTGAAAAATGACATCCAGTCAAAAATTCTTGCATTTGCTTTTTCTTTAAGCGCAGAAATTGAACGCCAGCTTATTAGCCAACGGACAAAGGAAGCGCTTGCCGCGCGTAAGGCTGCCGGTAAAAAACTTGGAAGAGCCGCGGGAAAACGCGGAGGTTTGAACAAAAAATGCGTTGCACAGAGCGAAAAAATAGATTCTTTGATAAAAGACGGAATTCCCAAATGCCGCATCGCAAAATTGATAGGAATCTCCGCCGGCACACTTTACCGTTATCTTGCCTACACAGACAGATTTGTTCCCAAAAAGCGCCGTTCAAAAAAGTGGAGCAATGGAATTTATCAATAAATCTCAAATATTTTTTTAAGGCATTTCAGAATTTGATTCTTTTCTTATAATAAACATATAGAACCGGATTTTTAGCATTGTGATTCAGACAACAGTGCCTTTCGAGCTTACGAAACGTCTGAAACTATGACCGCATGGCTTGTGACTAAAAAAAAAGGCCACGGGGAAGGTATTTCAAAAAAAATAAAGACAAAATGCTGATTGATAAATTGACATCTTAAAAAAAAGTGCAGAAATCCAGCGCTTAAAAGCCGAACTTTAGAAACTGAAATCAAAAACAAGAAATAAAATTCATTTATTGACAGAAAAAAACAGGATATTATAATATTACCCAAAGAGTTACAGAAGGATTTTACCTGAAAGTAACAATGATATTTTCTTGTAAACCATACTGTTTACAAAAGGAGAAAAAAAATGAAACTTTCAAAGGTTCTTTTAAGTAGTGCAGTGCTTGTCGCTGCAATGGCAACAATGTTTGTTGGTTGTAAGGCAGATTCTGATGGAGAAGGCGATATTGATGGTTCTAAATGGAATCGTACTATGACTATTGATGCAACAGAAAATTCTAAAACTCCATTAACTTCTAAATATCGTCGTTATTGGCATGAATTTTCTAGAAATGAGGCTTGTGCTGAAATAAAAACAACAATTACAATCAATTTGGATGAGTGTGAATTTATAGATGGAACAGCATCTGTTGTAGGATTAGCGTTTGATTACAATGAAAATACAGCTGATAAAACTAAAAGAGATTTCAATTTAATTGGTGTAAATCCTAATACTCAAAAATTCTATGTAGAAAGATACACCGGAGTTCCAAAGCAGTCAGACGAAACACTTGATACTAACAACTCTTCTCTTGCTGACGGAGCAGTGGATCTTGAACTTACATCAATGAATAAAAATTCCGGCTGGTGTACTCTTAAAAACAACATGTATTCCATTGATGGAAAAATTATTACTTGTGTAGTAAAAATAAAACAGGAAAACAAGAAATATTCAGTTTATCTTGGTGAAGAAAAAGTTGCTGAGTACGATGCTACTGCTTCAACAAAAACAAAGAAAATCAACGGAACTGAGTATGCTGTTGGTGGAATTCTTTCTTATGGCAATGTTGGTAAAGGTGTAAAACTTGTAGCTAATTATAACACCAATAAAGCTGATGTAACCGGAACTTTAATGGAAAACATCGATGAAGAATAATTAAAGTTTATATAATTAATCAAAAGGGGCTATCCTAGAAGTTTTTAATCTTCATTAAGGGCAGCCCCTTTTTTATGTTTATAAAAAAAATGAGAAAACTATTTTTATTCTTGATATTTATTTTTATTAAATTCAACTGTTTCTCCGAAATTATTATTATTCCTAATCTTGGAATTTCCTTTGGATTTCAAGGAGAATATTTATATTCCCCTTATAGCGAAAAATTATGGAGTTATCTTGAATGGGAAGAAAAACCGTCAGCAAATATTGGAATCGATTTTTTTTATAAATTGAAAAATAGTAATTTTAAGTTTTCCTTTTCATATACATTGCCAGTTCAGTGTGGAAAAATGACAGATTCTGACTGGTCGGAATCTGAAATAAAATATGCTTATTCTGTTAATGAAAATAAAATAAAATGTAATTTATTTTTTGAAACTGAATATAATTATGAACTTATGATCAATAAAACAATTAGTATTTCGCCTGCAGTCGATTTAAAGTTTTATTACTCATCATACGAGGCAAGAAATGGATATGGATGGTACGGAACAGAAGAATGGTCAAAAAATGGAGAACTTGTTCCATGGAATGATGAAAATGCTCATTTTTTCCCTGATGGAAAATACAAATTGGCTGGAATTGATTTTTTTAGATACACTTTAATTTTTGGAATTGGTCTTATAAGTAATTTAAATTTTAATAGGATAAATATCTCTACAGATTTACAAATATCTCCTTTTTCTTACATTTATTCAATTGATCATCACCTAGGAAAAGCTAATGATTTTAAATATGAAGAAATACAATATCCAATTTTTAAATATTTTAATGCAAATATACAGATA
>ERZ1026780.2354-NODE-2354-length-11110-cov-4.098417_pt1 | contig 11110 bp, 9 predicted proteins | sample MGYA00380126_ERZ1026780 | MGnify/ENA primary metagenome ERZ1026780 (study PRJEB33269, sample SAMEA4719762) | human gut metagenome | biome: human-associated habitat; feature: organic feature; material: feces | place: Cameroon | collected 2013-10 ... | reverse complement strand
GCCAGCCAGACGGGTGCTCTCCAGCTTGCCGTAGCTGAACTGGCTCAAGGCGCAGTCCAGCATGACGTGCTGGCCGTCGGAGCGGGGGACAGCGAGGATGAGCGGGTTGTTGCCGATGCGGCAGTCTTTGGCGCCCCAAGCAGGCATATTGGGGGCGGTGTTCGACCAGCAGATGCCGATGCAGCCTTTTTCGGCGGCCAGCCAGCCGTAGGTGCCGCCGCGCATCCAGTGGTTGTTGTTGCCCAATGCCACGATGCCGACGCCGTTCTCCCTGGCGAGGGCGCAGGCACGCTCCATTGCGCGCTGTGCGTTCAGCGGGCCGAAGCCGCGGTGGCCGTCCCAGCGCTCCATACTGCCCATGCGGGAGATGCACTCGGCGCGGGCAAGTGGGTCGATCTCGCCCTTTTCGAGGTAGCTCACCACGCGCGGAAAGCGATTCAGACCGTGGCTGTACACGCCGGAAAGGCTGTTCTGGGCGAAAATCACAGCGGCGTCTTTGGCGTCCGCCGGGGTGAAGCCGTGCTTTCCCAGCACGCGGGTGAACTGAGCGACCATTTCTTCGTAGGCGACACGTTTCATGAATATCTCCTCCTGAGCAGTGTTCGAAAAGAATGATGTAAGCGCTTTCTTGGCTTGATTATAGCATAACAAAAGCAAAAATCAAGTGATTTTGCAAAATTCATGTAACCGCTTACATTTCGAGGAACACACACACTCCTAAGATTTTACACTTTAACTGCTCTGCCTCTGAACAAGTTCCGGCTGCAAGGTGACAGAAGAATAGTCCTCGCCGCGCTCGATGCGGCTCTGCAGCAGCTGGACGCAGAGCAAGGCCACCTGCTCCGGTTTGTTGTCCACGGAAGTCAATTCCGGCTCGCACAGGCGGGCATAGGTGGAATTATCATAGCCCACCACGGCGGTCTCCTCGGGGTCGCGGATGCCCGCCCGGAGCAGGGCTTTCAGCACACCGGCAGCGGTCAGATCCTCACCGCAGAGAATGCCGTCCGGGCGGATGCCCTCGGCCAAAAGCTGCTGCACCACGCGGATGCCGTCCTCCAGCGTCTCGCCGGTTTCGAGAACATGCCCGTCTGCGTCCAGACCGGCAGCGGTCATCCCGGAGAGGAAGCCCTTCGCCTTGGCAGCGGCGCTGTCGGTGGACTTATCCTTGATATAGTAGAGGTTCCGGCGTCCGGTCTTCACCAGATGCTCCACGGCCATCTCGACGCCCCGGCAGTCATCGACCATGACCGAATAGGCATCCGGCAGAGCCAGCGTGCCGTTGGCAAGGACGACGGGCATTTTGCGCAGAAGGTTCTCCATCTCTGCCCCCTGACAGATGGTGTTGAAAATCGAGCCGACCAGGATGAGGCCGTCCACCTGCTTTTGCGCCACAGCCTGCAGGGTGCGCAGCGTCTCCGCCCTGTCGCCGCCGGTGTTGCAGAGGATGACCTCGTACCCTCTGCGGCCAAACTCGCGCTCGATGGTGTAGGCTGTGCGGGCATAGTGGGAATCCCGGATGTCCACTGTGAGCACGGCCACGGTGTGCAGGCTCTTGCTGACCATGCCCTGTGCAATGGCACTGGGAGCGTAGTTGCAGCGCTTGAGTACCTTTTCCACCTTGGCGCGGGTGTCGGCGCGGACAGTATCTTTGTGGTTGAGCACGCGGGAGACGGTGGCAATCGAGACGCCGGCTTCCCGTGCAATATCGTAAATATTCATAGACCCTCTTGTAAAATCAGATGTGGTTGGATGGTTAAAGCATACCCTGCCGCCGTGTGGTTGTCAAGATGAAGGGGAGACGGTGTACCGAAAAACTTGCTCTTGTTCCCGGAGGGAAACTGGGCTATAATAAAGCCACTCAGGCAAAGGATTCTGGAAGCTGTTTTCATAAGCATTGCACACTGCCCGAACGGCCTTTTTGCTCGCATACTGCGTTGCTTTCCCTTGCAATCCGTCAGGATTGCTGCGGGAAATCGCCTTGTCTGCGGGCAAAAATTCTCGTCGTTCAGCGCACCCTGCTTAAGAAAACAGCTTCTTAGCCGGAAGGAGGGGATGCAGATGGAACTGTTTCGGCGGACATTGGCGGGGATGCTGATGCTGGTGGTTGCGGTGTCAGTGGGCATCTGGGTGCAGGGAAGGTTTATCGACGCGGTGCGTCTGCCGACTCATACGCGGATGATCGGGGCGACGTATACGACCCTGAGTGACCCGTTTTATGAGACCATCAACGATGAGATCCAGATGCAGATCAAGAGCAACGGCGATCTGCTCTTGGTGCGTGACCCGGGGCAAGATCAAGAGCGGCAGAATCAGGAGATCGAGGATATGCTCAATAAGGGCATTGAGCTGCTCATCGTGAACCCGGTGGATTATGTGGGCGTGACGCCTGCGCTGGAAAAGGCGAGGGAAAAGGGCGTGCCGGTCATCCTCATCGACTCCAAGGTGGACGACCCGGAGCTTGTCACCTGCACCATCACCTCCAACAACTACGGCGCCGGTCTGCTGGACGCCCGCCACCTCATCAGCCAGACCAAGAGCGCCCGCATCGTGCTGCTGTCCAACTCGGATTCGTTCTCCAGCTGGGACAGACTTTCAGGTTTCTGCCAGACCCTGACCAAAAGCGGCAACGACTACCAGATCCTGGAGCTGCGGGACTGCGGCGGCGAGCTGAACCGTGCCATGCGTGCGATGGTGCAGCTGTTGGAGACGTTCCCGCGCATTGACGTCGTGATGGCCGTCAACGAGCAGGCGGCCCTGGGCGCAATGGCGGCGCTGGAAGAAAAGGGCGTGCTCTCGTCAACTTTGGTCTACAGCGTGGACGGTTCACCGGAGGCGAAAGCCCTGATCTCCGAAGGGCTGATGACGGCCACCTCGGCACAGTCGCCCCTCCGCATCGGCCGGATGGCAGCAGAGGTGGTGTATGAGATCTTGGAGGGCAAGCCGTACCTGACCAACATCGTGGTGCCGGTAAATCAAATCACGCAGGAGGATATTCTGCGCTACGGCACGGAGGGCTGGCAATGAAAACTGAAAATTTGTCCATCGGCCTCCGGGCGCTCTACCATGCCATTGAGTGGCTGACGGTATTTCTGATCCTGCTCATCTTTGCGGTGCAGATCATCACGCCGCTCTACGCGGTGAGAGTTGGCCGTGCGGATACATTTTTGCAGCAGCTGCAATGGCTGCCGTACCGCCCCGGTGTGCTTGCCCTGGGCGTGATGCTGGCAGCGGTGGGCACCATCCTGAGCAAGTGCTCTCATGAGGTGGACGGCGGCTTTCTCTCCCGCAGCAGCTGGCAGCTATATTTATTGGAAGGCGTACTGTACAGTGCTTCGGCGCTGATCTTCCAGCAGAACTGCGACAAAATCGCTCTGTTTGCGATCGTGGATATGGTGGACGACCCGCGCGCTCTCCGGCAGAAGCGCTTTCTGAGCGCCATGATCGTGGTGTACCTTTTCTGCAACATGGACGCCGCCACCAGCGCTCTCCATGCCGTGACGCTGAAACAATACCTGGCTTTTTACAGCCTGCACACCCGCAGCGTCCTGCAGCTGGTGATCGAGAGCCTGTCGGCGCTGGAAATGATACTCTTCATCCTGTACATGGTGCTGTTCATCAGCCAGCAGACCAGCGAGAAACAGGAGATTTTGAACCTGAACCAGCAGCTGCAGCAGGCCAACGAGCAGCTGCGCATCTACGCCGAGGAGAGCGCCCACACCGCACAGGTGCAGGAACGCAACCGCCTTGCGCGCGAGATCCACGACACGTTAGGCCATGTGCTCACGGGCATCACAGCGGGCGCAGACGCCTGCATCCAGATGATGGACGACTCGCCCGAGATGGCACGGCACCAGATGGAGCTGATAGCCGACACCGCCCGCAACGGAATGAACGATGTCCGGCGCTCGGTCAAGGCGCTGCGGCCGGACTCGCTGGAAAAAGAAAACCTCTCGGGGGCGCTCAATAAGATGTGTACCAGCATGGCGCAGAGCAGCGGCGCGCAGATCCAGCTGGAAGAGTCGCTGGCCGGGCTGACGCTCTCGCAGGATGAGGAAGACTGCGTCTACCGCACCGTGCAGGAGGGCATCACCAACGCCATCCGCCACGGCCACGCCACCCGGGTCCAGGTGCGGTGCCATATCGAGGACGGCGTGCTGGAAGTGTCGGTGAAGGACAACGGCATCGGCTGCAAGAGCGTGACGCCGGGCTTTGGCTTGCAGCATATGCAGGAGCGGATGCTCATGCTGGGCGGCACATTCTGGTATGAGAACAGCGACGGGTTCTGCATCCGGGCAGAGATCCCTCTGCGCAAGACCCCGGGCAGTGAAAAGAGGAAACAGGAGGAAACGGTATGATAAAGGTGCTTCTGGCCGACGACCAGGAACTGATCCGTCAGAGCCTCAGCTTTGTGATGAGCAGGCAGGAAGACATTGAGATGGTGGGTACAGCCGCCAATGGCCGTGAAGCGCTGGAACTCGTGGAGGAAAAGCAGCCCGACGTGGTGCTGCTGGACATTCGGATGCCCGAGATGGACGGCGTGGAGTGTACCCGCCGCATCAAGCAGGAGTTTCCGGGCATCAAGGTCATCATCCTGACCACCTTTGACGATGACGATTATGTGTTTGACGCTCTGCGGTACGGCGCTTCCGGCTACCTGCTCAAGGGCGTCTCGGTGGACGGCCTGACCAACGCCGTGCGGGAGGCCGCGCGCGGCGGCTCCATCATCGCCCCGGATGTGGCGTCCAAGGTCTTGCAGATGTTCTCCCGCATGGCACAGGGCGACGTGCAGGTGCGCGTGAACAAAAAGAATGCGCTGGAGCTGACCAAGATGGAGTGGCAGGTCATCCGCGAGGTGGGCTGCGGCCTCTCCAACAAGGAGATCGCGGGCAGACTCTATCTCTCCGAAGGCACGGGCAGCATCCTGCGCAAGCTGGAACTCCGTGACCGCACCCAGCTGGCCATCTGGGCGGTGCAGAACCAGAACAGCCAGCCGGAGGCAGACGTATGAGCCGGTACTGGAAAGCCGCGCTGCCCTTTCTGCTGGCAGCGGTCATCATTCTGGCGGCTGCCAGCCGTCCGGTGGTGCTGCACATCGGCTTCCCGTGTGACAGCTATTGGAATGTCCCGGGCGAGAACTACTATACCTTTATTGACGCCGCCATTGAAAAGTTTGAGGCAGAGCACCCCAACGTGAAAGTCGAGTACACCAGCGGCATCCGGGTCGAAGAGTACACCGAATGGCTCAGCGGCCAGTACCTGCTGGGGCAGGAGCCGGATGTGATGGTGATCCTTCCCGAGGACTTTGTAATTTTCAGCGATACAGCTTCCCTGCGGGAGCTGGATCCGTTCATGAAGCAAGACCCGGAAGCGGATCTGAGCGGCTTTTACCCGGCGGCATTGCAGGCCGGAGCCGACAAGGGGAAACAGTATGCGCTGCCGCTGGAATGTGTGCCGCAGATGATGTTCATCAATAAGACACTGCTCCAAAAAGAGCACATCCGCATCCCGGATAACGATTGGACGTGGGATGAGTTTTACAGCCTGTGTGAGCAGCTGACGAGAGACACGGACGGGGACGGCATCGTTGACCAGTTCGGCGTCTACGATTACGGCTGGGAAGAGGCGCTGGTGGCCAACGGCTGTTCGCTGTTCAGTGAGGACGGCCAGCACTGCCTGCTGAACCAGAGCGCACAGGAGTCTGCCGTACAGTTTGCGCGGAAGATCTACCAGCTCAACGCCGGAACGGATCTGAGCGAAAAGACCTTCGACGAGGGCAGAGTGGCGTTCCGCCCGATGCTGTTTTCCGAGTACCGCAGCTATGAGCCGTATCCGTGGCGCATCAAGCGCTCGTCGAACTTTGAGTGGGACTGCATCGCCATGCCCAGCGGCACAAGTGTCGGCGGCGGCAACTACTCCCGGCTGAGCACCCTCATGCTGGGCATCAGCCAGCGCACAAAGCATTCCCGGCTGTCGTGGGAGCTGCTGAAGACCATTGCCTGCACGGAAGAGATGCAGACGATGGTCTACACCGAGTTGAGCGGCGTGTCCGCCCTGCACAGTGTGACGGAATCGGATGAGGTCGCCCGGCTGCTTCAGCTGGACTCGCAGGACACCGCCTCCCGCGGAATGTCTACTCTGCCTGCCATCATGGAGGATACCCTTGCCACGCCCCGCTTTGCGCGGTATCATCAGGCGATGGAGAGCGCCGACCGCCTGATCACCGAGGCCATGTCGGCAGACAAGAACTTTGAATTGCAGCTGCTGCAAATTCAGCAGCAGCTCGACGTCACATTGACAAGCTGACAAAAAATCCACGCAAAAGCCCGTTTTTGTGCAAACTGCTGCATAAAAACGGGCTTTTATTCGACTATTTGACGAAAGAAGTGACATTTGTCATGCTTTATTTGGCAGAATATCACATTCCGGTTGTGACATTCTACAGCTGTGAACAGGACATGAACATGGTATGATAAAGCCATGAAAATCAGATGGGCCTGCGCGAGGCTCATCCGAGAAGAGCAAGATCTGTTTGGAAAAATCAGGAGGAAAAATCACATGAAGAAGATCTCTCGTCGTTCGTTTCTCGCTGTCTGCGGCGCTATGGCTGCAACTGCTGCCCTGACCGCCTGCGGCGGTTCTTCCGCTTCTACCGCCGGCACCGCTGCTTCCGGCTCCACTGCCGGTTCTGCTGCATCCGGTGAGGTCTTTGAGCTGAAGCTCTCCACCACCCAGACCGATACTTCCATGATCTATCAGGGCCTGCAGGCTGCTGCCGACAAGATCGCCGAGGATACCGATGGCCACGTCAAGGTCACCATCTACCCCTCCAGCCAGCTGGGCGGTGAGGAAGACATGATCGATCAGGCTCTGCAGGGCATGGGCATCGCCGTTCTGACCGATGCAGGCCGTCTGTCCAGCTATGTCAACGACATCGGCATCCTGAACATGGCCTACATCGTGGACAACTACGAGGACGGCATGAAGCTGATGGCTACCGACACCTTCAAGGGCTGGGACGCTGACCTGGCCAACAACGGCATCTGCGGCCTGTGCTACAACTACTACGACGGTGCTCGTTCCTTCATGGGCCACAAAGCTTACAACACCCCTGCCGATCTGAAGGGCGCTGTCATCCGCACCCCCGGTGCTGACCCGTACGTTGAGTCCATCTCCGCTATGGGCGCTACCCCGTACAACATCGCATGGTCTGAGGTCTACAACGGCATCCAGACCAAGTCCATCGACGGCTGCGAAGTCCAGTACACCTCTGCTGTTTCCAGCAAGATCTACGAGGTCTGCGAGTACGTCAGCAAGACCGAGCACATCAACCTGTTCAACATGGTCATCTGCGGTCAGGCATGGTTCGACAAGCTGCCCGCCGAGTATCAGGAAGTCATGAAGAAGGACTTCAACGACTGCGCATACAACAATGCTCAGGACATCATCGCTGCTCAGGCTGACATGGAGAAGACCCTGACCGACAACGGCATGACCATCGTCGAGGTCGATAAGGACATCTTCCGTGAGGCTGTCAAGCCCGCATACGAGAAGCTGGGCTGGACCGAGCTGCGCGAGCAGCTGTACAAGGAAGCCGGCGTCGAGGCCTGATCCCTTAAAAAGCTGAATCGACCATAACGTAAATGTCCTCCTGCATGGCAGCTCGCTGTGCAGGAGGTATTGTGAATAAGGACGACTTTCTATGAAGAAATTTTATGAAAAAGTCTGTAAGCTGGAAGAGCTGATCGCTCTGATCCTGGTTGCAGGCATTGCGGTCCTCGTCTTTGTTTCGGCGTTGATGCGCACTGTCGGCCATCCGCTGAACTGGGCACAGGACGTTGCACTGATCGCCTTCGCATGGCTGATCTTCCTCGGCAGCGACGTCGCAATGCGCGGCTCCGGCCTGATCGGTGTTGATCTGTTCGTCAAGAAGTTCCCCGCCGGTGTGCAGAAGGTTCTGGACATCCTGTTCAAGGTCATTATCGCAGCGTTCCTCTGCGTGCTGATCTACTACGGCTACGGCATGACCACCACCGGCTGGGCACGTCAGATCACTTCTCTGCACATCAGCTACAGCTGGGTCACGATGGCTGTGCCTGTCGGCTCCTTCTTTATGCTCATCTCCACCATCCTGAACATCATTGAGCGCGTCAAGACGCCCGCTGGTCAGGAAGTCAAACACGAAGCAGGGAGGGACGTCGGCTAATGTTTATTGCAATCGGTATCTTCTTTGTGTTTCTGCTGCTGGGTATGCCCGTGGCATTCTCCATCGGTCTGTCGGGCTTCTCGTTCTTTATGATTCGCGACCTGCCCATGACCGTTCTGGTGCAGAAATCCATTTCTACTTCTCAGAGCTTTACCATGCTGGCCATCCCCCTGTTCATTCTGGCCGGCAACCTGATGAACAGCTGCGGCATCACCAAGCGCCTGATGCGCTTTGCCAACGCCTGCACCGGCCATATGTACGGCAACATCGGTCAGGTCTCCTGCCTGATGTCCACCCTGATGGGCGGCGTCTCCGGTTCTGCGGTTGCAGATGCTTCGATGGAGTGCCGCATCCTCGGACCTGAGATGACCCGCCTGGGCTACGACCGCGGCTGGTCTGCCGCCATCAACGGCCTGTCCGGCCTGATCGTCGCCACCATTCCGCCGAGCATGGGCCTGATCATCTACGGCACCGTCGGCGAGGTCTCCATTGGCCGTCTGTTCATGGCTGGCTGGGTCCCCGGCATCCTGATGTGCGTGCTGCTGATGCTGGCCGTCACCTGGAGCGCCCGCCGCTTCGGCTACAAGCCCGAGCATGATCATCCGGCTCCGCTGTCTGAGATCCTAAAGGCTCTGCTGGATAGTATCTGGGCCATTCTGTTCCCTGTCCTGCTGATCGTCCTGATCCGCTTCGGCATCATGAGCCCCACCGAGTCCGGCTCCTTTGCCTGCGCATACGCCCTGCTGGTCGGCACCGTGTTCTACCACGAGCTGACTTGGGAGAGCCTGCTGCAGACCCTGCGCGACAGCGTGAAGGACATCACCGTCATCACCATCATTCTGGCGTTCTCCGGCGTGTTCGGCTACGGCATCGTGTTCGATAACATCACTGTCACCATTGCAAACGCTCTGCTGGGCATCACCAGCAACAGCGCGATCCTGCTGCTGCTGGTCGTCGTCTTCCTGCTGATCTGCGGTATGTTCATGGAGACCACCGTTATCGCCCTGATCCTGACCCCCATCCTGCTGCCCGTCATGCGCAGCATCGGCGTCAACGAAGTCGTGTTCGGCATGATCATGATGACTACCGTCACCTTCGGCGTCATGACTCCCCCTGTCGGCACCGCGCTGTATGCTGTGTCTGACATCATGGAGTGTCCCATTGAGGAGACCTTCAAGAAAGGCTGGCCCTTCTACCTCGCGGTCGTGGGTGTCATCCTGTTCATGATATTCTTCCCGCAGGCGGTGCTCTTCCTGCCGAACCTCGTGTACGGCGCGTAAATCAAGCGTTCCACATCTCTCCGATTCTTCTATCTAATAAAACGGAGCCTGTCTTTCCTGCCTTGGAAAGGCAGGCTCTGTGCCTTATATGGAGGGTTTTATGAAACCGACAACAGATTTCCCTTTCCTGCTGGACAACCCCCGGGCGTGGCGCACCTATCTGGGAGGCCGGATGCTGGACGCCCTGCACGGTGACTCCAACGGCGAGGACGGGCATTTCCCCGAAGAGTGGATACTTTCCACCGTCGCCGCCCGCAACGCCGGACGGGAGCAATTCCCCGAAGAGGGCATGAGCCACCTGCGCGGCACCGACGTCACCCTGAAATCGGTGCTGGAAAGCGATACGGAGGGCTATCTCGGCAAAGGTGCAGCGCAGCCCACCCTCGGCGTGCTGACCAAGCTCATCGACAGCGCCGAGCGCCTGACTCTGCAGGTGCATCCCGACAGGCCGACGGCCCTGCGGCTGTTCCAGAGCCAGTACGGCAAGACTGAGTGCTGGCACATCCTCAGCGGCCACCCCGTGAACGGCGAAGAGCCCTGCATCTACTACGGCTTCCAGCCGGACATGACCCGCGCGCGGTGGGAAGCGCTGTTCCACGCACAGGATATTCCCGGGATGCTGGCCGGGATGCAGAAATACCCGGTGCATCCGGGCGACACCATCCTGATCGAGGGCGGTATGCCCCACGCCATCGGCGCGGGCTGCTTCCTTGTGGAGATCCAGGAGCCGACGGATTATACGATCCGGGTGGAGCGCACGACGCCCAGCGGCTTTGCCGTGGCCGACAGTATGTGCCATCAGGGGCTTGGCTTTGAAAAGATGTTCGAATGCTTCCACTATGAGCCGCACAGCCGCGAGGAGATCCACGACCGCTGGTTCATCGAACCGGAAACGGTGCTGAAAACGGCGGGCGGAAGCATCACGACGCTGGTGGGGTATCGCAATACGCCGCTCTTCCGTCTGGACGAAGTAAACGTCTCCGACACCCTGACGGTGGACTGCCCGCCGCGCGGCAGCGGCATCTATGTGCTGGAAGGCGCAGGAACCCTGAGCGCAAACGGCCGCAGTCTGCCTCTGAAAAAGACCGACCAGCTCTTTGTCCCCGCTGGAACGGGAAGATTTACACTGTATGCGGAGGCTCCGCTGAGGGTCCTGCATTTCTTTGGCCCTGAACAGAAACAATAAATTCCAATGTAAAAAAGACCTCCGCAGCCCTGAAAGGCGGCGGAGGTTTTCTGCTATAGGGGAGAGGTCACTTCCGTGCGATCATCTCGGTATAGGCCAGCACCAGCGGGCCGACGCCCTTTGCGTCGTTGCAGACCACCGGCTCACTGAAATAGTAAGCCAGCGAGCCGTCGCGGTGGTCCTTGCCGCCGAGGCCGGCCACGAGGCAGATGCCATCCAGCTGCAGGCTTCCGTCCGGGTTCTTGCTCAGATACTTGTCACAGGTGCCGTAGAAAGCTTTCTCGGCCCATGCGGCCATCCGCCTGGGCAGGTAGCCGAGACGCACGCCCTTGAGCACGGCGTAGGCGAAGAGAGCCGTGCCGCTGGTCTCGAGGTAGTTGCCCTCGACGCCGGGGTGGTCCATCACCTGCCAGAACATGCCGGTCTCCTCGTCCTGGAACT
>ERZ1026780.2352-NODE-2352-length-11114-cov-60.186183_pt1 | contig 11114 bp, 3 predicted proteins | sample MGYA00380126_ERZ1026780 | MGnify/ENA primary metagenome ERZ1026780 (study PRJEB33269, sample SAMEA4719762) | human gut metagenome | biome: human-associated habitat; feature: organic feature; material: feces | place: Cameroon | collected 2013-10 ... | reverse complement strand
AAGGTGTTGGACGAGAACAATCAGCCGATGCCTGGCGTGACCATCATCGTAGATGGCACGACCAATGGTACGATGACCGGGTCTGATGGTACATTCACCCTTGGGGGAGTGCCGTCCGGAGCCACTGTCATTGTGTCTTGTATAGGTTACACCGATCAGGTTCTTCCTGAGGGTAAATCAAATTATGTCGTGAGTCTTGTCCCTGACTCCGAGATGCTTGAAGAGACGGTTGTGGTGGCGTTCGGTCAGCAGAAGAAGCTTTCCGTGACCGGTGCGATCTCTACGGTCGCTTCAGCTGATCTCCGCAAGACCACGTCCACACGTCTGGACAACGCTCTTGCAGGACGTGTCACAGGTCTTACATCCATGCAGAGTGGAGGCGGCCAGCCGGGTGTCGATGGCGCCACAATGTACCTTCGAGGAGCTGCGACAACCAATGGAAAGAGTCCTCTGATCCTTGTGGACGGTGTGGAGCGTGACAACATCCGCACCGTAGACATGAATGAGGTCGAGAGCATCTCCGTCCTCAAGGACGCTTCCGCGACCGCGCTTTACGGTGTTCAGGGTGCGAATGGTGTGATCCTCATCCAGACCCGCAAGGGACAGAAGGGAAAGGCTCAGTTGAGCATCTCTTTCGACCAGAGCTGGACATCCTTCACCAAGGAACCTGACAGGCTTCATTCGTGGGAGTATTGCGAACTCAGAAACGAGGCGTTGTCCAACGACGGTTATGGTCCTCAGTTCTCAGAGGAGATCATCGCCAAGTACAAGAATCCCCTCCTTGGCTTGGACCCTACGTCACCTGACTACGATAATCAGGTCGCCATGCGCAAGGCTGTCTACTGTGACAATGACTTCTACAGGATGTATCTTAAGAAGAACACTCCTCAGTCACGAGCCAATGTCAACATCTCCGGAGGTACCGACTTTGTCAATTACTTCGTGAATGTCGGCTACATCCATCAGGGAGGTAACCTTAACACCGAGAGTCCGGACTATCTGGGGTACAATCCTCAGTGCTACATGGACAGGCTCAGCCTGCGTTCAAACCTTGATTTCCACATCACGAAGAGCCTTACCGCCTCGCTCAACATCGCCTCTTACGCCGAGAATGTGAACATGCCTGCGGTTGGCGCTCTTTACGGTGGTAATCCTGCCGCTGACGGTAATCAGCAGTGGATGATTACTGACCTTATCTATCAGTCGCAGACCATCCTTCCTATCTCTCCTGGCCCTACCACAGACTCAAGATTTGGAGCGGAAAGCGGTGCTTTTATAGGCTATAATTACCTTGACCGCTCCGCTTTCGAGATCATCAACCGCAGAGGTTTCCACACCAACAAGAGGAAGAACCTCAACACCCAGTTCTCTTTGAACTGGGATCTTAGCGAGCTGGTCACCAAGGGATTGAGCATCACAGGAATGGCTGCCTACGACACCTACAACAGAGGTATACTGGAAGGACTCAAGCAAGAGCAGTTCTACTATGCTAACGTTGACTACAAAAATGACAGTCTTTCCTATTCATTGCACGAGAGAGATACCTTTCCTTTGACAATGTCTTCATGGAGGTCATCCAACTATCAGTTGTATGTGCAGGGTTCCGTGAACTATGCCAGAACCTTCGGCAAGCACAACGTCACCGGAATGGTGACGGCGTACAGAAAGTACTGGGAGACGACAGCTGCAGAGATTCCTTACAACGTTATCGGTACGGCGGCGCGCGCCACATATTCATTTGACGACAGGTATCTTGTCGAGGCCAACCTTGGTTACAATGGATCGGAGCAGTTCGCCCCTTCGAAGAGGTTCGGTCTTTTCCCTTCGGCGTCACTTGGATGGATCGCCAGCAACGAGTCGTTCCTTAAGGACAACGAGTACATCACCTGGTTGAAGTTCAGAGGGTCTTACGGTCTTGTGGGTAACGACTCTATGGGTGGCTTAAGGTTCCTGTTCCAGGATAACATTGAGGTTGGTGGAGGCACCAATGTCTCAGGACTTGGCGGACATACGATCAGCGAAGGTCTCCTTGGAAACAAGAGCATAACTTGGGAGCTTTCCAAGAAGATGAATCTCGGTTTCGAGATCGGTCTCTTCAAGGATTTCAGAATCAATTTCGACTACTTCACGGAGAATCGTGACCAGATCCTCATCTCCCGTCAGACCATCCCTTCATTCCAGGGTGTAAGCTCAAGCTACATTCCTAAGGTGAACATGGGTGTTGTCAAGAACCACGGCTATGAGATCGAGGCAAGCTACAGCCACTCGTTCAACAAGGACTTCTCCCTGTCCGTCAAGGGCAACTTCGGATTCAATGACAACGAGCTTGTTGAGTTTGACGAGCCTATGCGTTCAGAGGAATATGCCTATCAGTATCGCAAAGAAGGCTTCCGTCTCGAACAGGCTTGGGGTTACCTGATTGACTGGAACTCCCCTGGAAAGGGTTATTTCACATCTCAGGAGGAAATAGATAATTACTGCGATTATGGATTCGGTGTTCCGAGAGTCGGTGATTTTGTCTATAAGGATGTCAACGGTGACGGCGTTATCGATGACAAGGACTTGTCTCCTATCGGTTACTCGACAAGCATCCCTGGCATCAACTACGGTGTCACTTTGGGATTCAACTTCAAGGGTATCGACTTCAATGTGCTCTTCTCCGGTTTGGGAAGATATTCCAAGTACTATAGCGGCCAGGGTGTGGTTGAGTACACCAAGAGCGGTACTTACTTTGAATGGACAAGGCACGGCTGGACCGAGGAGCGTTACAACAATGGTGACAAGATCTCCTATCCGGCAATCTCCACCGCTCAGACTGTCAGCCATACTACCAATGACTTCTTCATCCAGAACCGTTCTTTCCTGAGATTGAAGAACATTGAGTTAGGCTACACCCTTCCTTCCCGCTTCCTTTCACGCGCGGGAGTCAACAGTGTCCGCGTCTATGTCAGCGGCCAGAACTTGTTCGTATGGGATAATCTTCGTGTGACCCATCTTGATCCTGAGCAGAATAACTCTTATGGTTATCCTATCACCAAGAATGTCAGTCTTGGACTTAATATTAACTTCTAAACTGACGATGAATATGAAAAATAAATTCTATATTATTGCAGCTTGTGTTTTGTCTCTGGCCTTGTCCTCCTGCTCTGACGCATTGGATCAGGCTCCTTCCGGAAAGATCTCGCTTGAGGAGGTTTTCAAGGATAATGACAAGACGATGTACTATCTCAACTCCTGCTACTCCAGCATCAACGTCAAAGGATGCGTGTGGTTTTTCTGGAGCAGAGGGCCAGTGAATTGGTGTGACGACGCATGGGATGCCGACGATCTTGATGTGGATTGGGCTGGGTCCAGAAAATACTATGACGGGAACGCCACGGCCGCTGACCATCCGGCAAGTTATAATGCAGGTGATGGCGGAAACCAGAGTGCCTCATGGTCACGTTATTTCCAGAGGATACGTAACTGTTCCGTGTTCCTTCAGAACATCCCAACAGCAAACGTGACCAAGGAAAGCGACCGCTCCAGATGGACAGCCGAGGCTCATCTTCTGAGGGCTTACTACTACTCGGAACTTCTGATGTGGTTCGGTTGCTCCCTTCCTATCATCAAGGAGCCTTACACTCTTGACGCGGACTTCTCCAAGGTTGAGCGCAGCTCATTCCACGATGTGGTTCAGTTCATCATCGAGGATTGTGACGCCGCCCTTGCCTGTGATGAGCTTCCTTGGCGAATCACCACTGACAGCGAGGCGTTGCGTATGACAAAGGCTGTCGCATGGGCGATCAAGTCAAGGATGACAGTGTTCGCCGCCAGTCCTTTGTACAACGACGGCAACAACTATTGGGAAGAGGCCTACACTGTGAACAAGGCTGCTGTCCAGGCTCTTGAGAGCAACGGCTACGCTCTTTACAACAAGGTCAACCAGACTGCGGTCTGGGGAGCCGAGAGAGCTTACCTTCCTAACACCTATGCCCAGTTGTTCAATGAATATTTCTGTAATTCCGGCGCCTATGCCGCAGACCCTGCCGACAAGGAGACAATCTATCAGTTGAGAGATGGCGGTAACTGGGATCTTGCCAACGTTGACGCTCCTGGTGCCATCCTTGGTTACAAGGCTGGAACCTGTCCTTCTCAGGAGCTTGTAGACGCGTTTGAGACCGTAAATGGAGAGACTGTCCTTGATTTGGGCAAGCCTTATCTTGACGAGCAGCACCTCAAACCGAACTATAACAGTTCCAACACTATGTATAACCACAACGATCCTTATGCAAACAGGGATCCAAGGTTCTATGCCACTGTTTATTACAATGGTTCCAAAAGATACTGCAACTGGTCGACTGCGGCTCAGAAAACATCTTTTGAGAATTTGGGTCAGGGTACAGGAAGCATGACAAGAATAATAACTACATGGGATGCCTATCAGAAAGAGGATGGTTCAATTGAGAATGAGGCGGAACCATTGATGGGACGTAAAGTAGTTGGAGAAAAAATTCGAACAAACACACGTACAGGCTATTATCAGCGAAAATTCCTCCACCCTAACAGCGGTGTGGAGATGAGAATCCAAGGTGCCCGTCACAAGGATTACCGTCTTGCGGAGATCTACCTCAATTTCGCCGAGGCGGCCATGGAGGCCAACCATTCAGCTGAGGCCATCACTTACGTGAACAAGGTACGCGCCCGTGTCGGGATGCCGGGTCTTCCTGCCGGACTTACAGGAGACGCGCTTCGCCAGAGGATCCACAACGAGCGTAGGGTGGAGCTGGCTCTTGAAGGAAACCGTTACTTCGATGTCCGCAGATGGCATAAGCCGGACGAGGATCTCTCGGACACTGACCGTTGGGTCACCGCGGCTCACATCACCCACATGAATGACGGTTCCTACAAGTACGAACGTACAACAATCAAGGAGCGTCAGTGCTACACCAACAAGTGGCTTAAGATGCCGGTTCCTCTTTCCGAGGTCAACAACATGAGAGCCATCACCGGTGAAGACTGGCAGAATCCGGGCTGGTAATGGTTAAATCTTACAGAACACTTAATTAGAGCATTAAATATGTTGAATAAGAATATATTCACAGCAGCGGCGCTTATCCTGCTTGGAACATCCATCCAAGTCAAGGCGCAGGACATCACTGTCGCCGGTACCGTAAAGGATGTTTACGGCAACCCGTTGCCTGGCGTGATTGTCTCGGCTAATCATAAGGACTTGTACATTACTGACAAGAATGGCCAGTACACCGCCAAGGTGGGCAAGTCCGAGGATTTGGAGTTCTCCCTCCTTGGTTACAAGCCGACATCTGTCAAGGCATCCTCACAGGCGGATGTCGTCCTTGAGGATGACGCCCACAATCTTGCCGAGACCGTCAACATCGGACTGAGCAAGCAGAGCAGGGAACTTCTGACAGACGCGGTCTCAACCGCATCCGGAGAGCAGCTCGGAAAATCCTTGATGTCCCGTCTTCAGGGATCATTCTCGGGAATGTTCTCAGGACTCACCACGATGGAGACATCGTTCGAGCCTGGCTATGAGTCACTGAATATGTACATTCGTGGATTCTCCACTTTCCACGGCGGAGTCGCCGGTGTGGTCATCGACGGTATCCTCTATGACTCTTTCGCCCATGACATCCTCTACCGAATCTCTCCTGAGGAGGTTGAGTCGGTGTCCATCCTCAAGGACGGAGCATCACAGGCCATCTATGGTGTGAAAGGCTCCGACGGTCTGATTGTCATCAACACCAAGCGCGGTACTCCAGGCAAACTCAAGGTCGGAGTCAACATTTCCGAGACAGTCCAGACACCTACATCCAAGATTCGCAGTTTTGACTCCTACACATTTGCCGGCCTGAGAAACCAGGCCGCCGCGAATGACGGACTCGGCGAGTACCATTATTTCCCGCAGGAGGCTCTTGAGGGCTTCAAGAACGGAGGAGACGAACTCTACCCTAACACAGACTGGTACGACATGCTTGTCCGCGATTTCTCAAATCAGCAGAGAATCTCGCTGGACGCTACCGGTGGTAACGAGAACGTGAGGTTCTATTCCAACTTCAACGTCCTGCGTCAGGGCAGTTTCTGGAACACCGATCAGAAGGACTACAAGTCTGACAACGAGAAGTACAGAGTGAATTTCCGCTCGAATGTCGATGTCAAGGTCAGCAAGTACATCAGCCTTTGGGCCAACCTTGCCGGATCTATCGTGAAGTCCCACACTCCGGGCGGTGCGGTCAACAACAACGGAAACATCTACAACCTGATCACCAGGATGCCTTCCTACATCTATGGACCGGTTACTCCTACAATCTATGACGAGGAAGGAAATGTTGTGGAGCAGGGCGGTGAAGTCACGACTTCAACCAACATCAACGCCTCTCCTTACGGAATGTTGAACCGTAGCGGCTACAGCAACGAGACCAACACCAACATCTACGGTCAGGCAGGTATCAAGCTGGATCTTTCATTCCTGACTCCTGGTCTTTGGGTTGGTGGCAGCGTGGGCTATCTGTCCTACATCACCGCCAACATGGCCACTACCCAGAAATATGCGAGATTCATCAGAAACGATGATTGGAACAATCTCGAATTCACCAAGTTCGGTACGACAATCAATGATAACCTTAAGTATTCCAAAGGGGAGGCATTGTACGGATACCTCTCTTACAAAGGAGAGGCCGGATGGCAGAGGGATTTCGGCAAGCATCATCTGAATGCCAACGCCTACGCCACCTATCAGGAATTTGACAATTTCACAGGTAGCGCCACCTACGATTTCAGACGTGTCTACACCGGAGCCGAGCTGGCTTACGATTTCGACAAGAGATACGCTGTCAAGCTTTCCACCGGCTATTCCGGATCGGACTATTTCCCGAGAAAGACACGCTTTGTGTGGACACCTGGTGTCTCCGCCGCATGGATAGCCTCCAACGAGAGCTTCATCAGGGAGAGCATGCCGTGGTTGTCTTTGCTGAAGATCCGCGGATCCTACGCCATCACCGGTAACGACGCCACAGGATTTGACAGGTACGCCTACAAGGATCAGGTGACCAGCACCACGGGTGGCCTTATCCCTTATCTTGGCTACTACACCAACGAGTCTGCCTATGGCAACCCTAACCTTGAGCCAGAGAAGATCCACAAGGCCAACATCGGTATTGATCTCGGTGTCGCCAACCAGCTCCAGGTTTCCTTCGATGTGTTCAAGGAGAAGATGACCAACGGTGTGATCAGCTCAACCGCCAAGGTTCCTCTCTACCAGGGTATTCCTCTTGGAGCCTATCCTATCACCAACATGGGTGAGTACGAGAACAAGGGATGGGAACTCTCCGTAAGCTACAAGAAGCGTTTCAACTCTGACTTTGCCCTGTTCGTGGCCGGTCATCTTGACTATAGCAAGAACAAGGTCATCTTCGTCGGAGAGACCGCTTACAACGAGTCCTACGCCTACCGCTACCGCACGGAGGGCTATCCTGTCGGACAGTCTTGGGGCTACCTTACGGACTACAGCAACGGCAGCGGTCTGTATAATTTCCAGGATGAGATCGAGGCAGGTCCTAAGTACTCGTTCGGCACTCCTCGTCTGGGTGACATCAAGTACAAGGATCTGAACAATGACGGTGTCATCGACGAGAAGGATCTCGCACCGATCGGCAACGGATCTCTTCCTAAGTACAACTTTGCCTTCAATGTAGGTTTCAATGTCAAGAACTTCGAGGTCAGCCTCCTGTTCCAGGGAATCGGTGACTACGACAAGAACTATGGCGAGCTGATCTCCAATCAGTCTGCCTACGACGGAATATTCACTGAAAGCCATAAGTCTGCATGGACTGCCGAGAAGTGGCTCAACGACGAGGAAATCAGCTTCCCTGCTCTTTCCACGACCTCGACGACCAGCAACAGAACGAACGACTTCCTCCTGAAGGATGCGTCATTCCTTCGCCTGAAGACAGCCGAGATCTCCTACAAGATGCCTAAGAAGGTCTGCGATTTCCTTAACGCAAGTGCCTTCAAGGTCTATCTGAGCGGTCAGAATCTCTTCACCATCGATGGTATGAAGACAAACGACACTCCAGTCGAGGGCAGTGTGCTCAACTTCCCTGTCTATAGGATGTACAGACTTGGAATCAACCTTACATTCTAATGGAAATGGTTCATATGTTAAATCTGAATGTTATGAAAAAATTCCGCATAATTATTCTTGCAATGGTGGCCGCCGCGGCCCTGTCCTCTTGCCAGGACAGCTTGGATCTCCGCTCTAACGGAACCATTGACATGTCCGAGGTTTTCCAGGATCGCAACAGGACCAGAGGCTACCTCAACGCTTGCTACAACTACTTGAAGGCACCGTATGTCCATGCCGGAGCGTACACCGATGACGCGCAGAACAGCGAAAGCATCACTGCCGGCCACGGGTTCGACATCTGGTACAATTCCGATGTCACTTCAAGCAACTTCGCCGCCAACAACCTTGACGGCAATCCTTGGGGGCAGTTCTTCCAGGGTGTGCGCAAATGCAATGTCTTCATCGCCAACATCGACGGCGCCACGGCTGAAATTACAAACGAGGAGAGGGCCGGCTGGAAGGCTCAGGCTCTTACCCTCAGGGCTTGGTACTATCTTCAGCTCATGAAGAGGTTCGGTCAGCTTCCTCTGATCACTTCCGATCTTGGCACCAGCCATGACTATACCGCCGACAAGAAGGCGTCTGTGTCCGAGATCGCGGCTCAGATCTTCGCTGACTGCGACGCGGCGATCGCCACGGAGGATTCGGATGCATATTCCTATGTCTATCGTACCCAGCAGTGGGGAATGGCGACCAAGGCTCTTGCCCAGGCCATCAGATGCGAGACCGCGACCTACGTTATCAGCCCTCTCTTTAGTGATGGCGGCTACACCGCTGACCAGGCTCTTGACATCGCCGCCGACGCTCTCGCCAAGGTTCTTGCCAATGACTACAGCCTCTGGACAACAGCCAGCGGCGGCTACAATGCCTACGCTTCCTACTTCCTCTACAACCCTGATGATTACAGGGCCAAGGACAAGGAGACAATCTTCGGAGGCGTGCGCACGACTGTCTGGAAAGAGTGCGGTCTTCCGATTGTCAGCGGTAGCTCCACCGCCGGCACCTGCCCTACGCAGGAGCTCGTGGATGCCTACGAGATGGCCAACGGAAAGCCTGCCATCACGGGCTACAGCGACGAGCAGCACCTTAAGCCGATCATCAACACCGAGTCTGGCTATGATGAGTCCAAGCCTTACGAGAACAGGGATCCTCGTTTCTACGCTACCGTGTTCTACAATGGCAGCAGCAGAGGAAATGATGAGATCTCCACTGTCGCCGGTGCCAACTGCGGACTGAATGCGACAAGCATCAGGTACACCCACACCGGCTACTACATGCGCAAATTCGCCCATGACGCATCCAACAGAAACTCAAACTCTGACGGTTACATGCGCGGGGTGCGTCTCGCCGAGCTTTACTACAACTTCGCCGAGGTTGCCTATCAGGCAGTCGGACCGGACAAGGTTGTAAGCGTGTCCGGACTGAACCTGTCCGCCCGCGACGCCGTCAACAAAGTACGCGCGAGAGTCAACATGCCAGGAATCCCGAGCGGTCTGTCAGTGTCTGACTTCGAGAAGAGGTACCGCAACGACCGTAGGGTCGAGTTCGCCCTTGAGCCTGACCGTTATTTCAGCCTGCGCCGTTGGAAGGCTCTCTCTTCCACAGCGGTAGTGTCTGGAGTGAAGGTTTCCGGAACCGGCAAGAACATCACCTACGAGCGCTTCTCCTTCGACAAGCGTATGACATGCTCTGACAAGTACCTTCTCTATCCGCTCGAACTCTCCGAGGCGTCCAAGATTCTCGAACTGACCGGAAACGATTGGCAGAATCCTGGTTGGTAGTAGGTTTGTATTTTTGAATTGAAAAAAATTGATGAATATGAAAAAAATCATCTACTTGATATTGATCGCCTGCTCGGCCATCTTCCTTTCCTGCAAGGAGGATTCAGGAATGACAAAGGATGGCGATCTTTCGTTGTCTTTCTTGGAAGCAGAGCCAAGAATCGGTGCGGTGGTCCTGATGTGGGGCAATCCATCTGACGCGGACTATTATTATTCGATGGTCACCTACACTAATTCGGAGGGGGAGACCGTGAGCCAGAAAGTGAGTGTCTATAGTGTTTATCCGGACGTGAACACACCAGCGTCCATGGTCAGGATCGGTGGATTTTCAGACACTGACACCTACGAGTTCACAGTCACACCATACACATCTGACGGACGTTACGGTGAGTCCAAGACCGTTTCCTGCACTCCGGAGGATGCCTCAAAGGCCTTCAAGTACATCACCGGTACGGTGGAGGCCAAGCCGACCGTAGAGGGTGCTGTAATCAGCTGGGCAAATGAGTATGATGTCCCTGTCACCATGAGCATTTCCTACAAGAATCTCGCGGGAGAGACCAAGACTGTGACCAGAACAAGCAACGAGGGCGGCAGCGTGGAGATCTTCCCGTTTGTTGACAAGACAAATGTGACGATCACGGCCACTGACGAGAGCGGCAAGAACACTTCGGAGCCAAAGGTTGTCGAGGTGACACCGGAAAGGGGAGAGATCCCTCAGTCCAGAATGACGGCCATCGGCGCCTCTGGGGTGGATGGTGACAATGTTCCCGCAAATCTTTTGGATAACAATGTCTCAACCGCCTGGTCAGGATCGAATAATGACATTGTGTGGGTCGCCATTGACCTTGGTGAGATTCATCGGATCAACTGGTTCGAACTGGTAGGTAATTCAAAGGATCGGGACGGCCAGCCTGTGGCCCTTATGGTTTTCGACTCGAAAGAGCCAGTGGCTGATATGTCCCAAGCTCATTATCTTGGAATGTTTGAATATAATCGTGAGCACATCTATAACCATGCTTACAAATTGGAGAATCCGATAGACGCAAGGTTTATTCTTATCGCCTTCCCAAGCGTGCAGCGCGTGAGCATCACCGAGTTCTGCGCCTACTATGCCGATGCGGCCACACATTACGCCAAGGAGTCCGAGCTTGAACTTCAGCCGGATCCGGATGATGACCCTACCTACTATCCAGAGATTGAGTACATGA
>ERZ1026780.2351-NODE-2351-length-11115-cov-3.742315_pt1 | contig 11115 bp, 10 predicted proteins | sample MGYA00380126_ERZ1026780 | MGnify/ENA primary metagenome ERZ1026780 (study PRJEB33269, sample SAMEA4719762) | human gut metagenome | biome: human-associated habitat; feature: organic feature; material: feces | place: Cameroon | collected 2013-10 ... | reverse complement strand
TTGTATTACTACATTATTTCTATTGAATAAAAATAACAAAACAAAATGGGGAGGTTCTTAGATGAAATCTCCCTGTTTCTTTGTAGAAATCTTTGCGGAAAAAAGAAGGGAGGTGTGTCTCATGCGAGGACAGGATGCGGTTTCCGTGCTCAAGGGCGTTGGCGAGCAGAGAGAAAAAAGGCTGCATAGGCTGGGCATTGTGACAGTGGAGGATTTGCTGACGCATTACCCAAGAGAATACAAGGACAGAAGCGAAATACTGAAAATTGCAGACCTGCCGCCGGATGAACCTGCAACCTTTCTGGCGCAGATAAAGGAGGAGGGACAAAACAGCCGCCACGGCAGGCTTGTGTATACCAGAATGAAGGTCTACGACGAAACGGGCGCGGTTGGGGTGCTGTGGTATAATCAGCCCTACATGAAAAGCAGTCTGAAAATCGGCGAATGGTATCTTTTTTCCGGCAAGCTGCAAAAAAAATACGGCAGAACAGAGGTGGTTTCCCCTGAATGTGAGCGGATTGGGGAGAATTTCGCAGGGGGGCGCATCCTTCCGGTTTATCCTTCCGTAGAGGGGCTTTCGCAGAAAATGCTCCGCAATCTGATGGAGGAGGCCTTGAAGGAAATGAGCGGCGGCATGCAGGAGGAGCTGCCCCTCTGGCTGAGAAAGGAATACCATCTGGCAGAACGCAATTTTGCGATAGAAAACATCCATTTCCCGAAAACGGAGCAGGGCTTTTATGATGCCAGACGGCGGCTTGTTTTTGAGGAGCTGTTTCTTTTGCAGACAGCACTCTATCAGCTGAAAAGCACGCTTGAGGAGAGGGGCGAAGGAATTCGGCTGAAAAAGAAAAAAGCCTTGCAGGATGGTGAAACGCTTCTTCCCTTTGCCCTGACAGATGCGCAGAAGCGCGTTCTTGCGGAAATTGTGCAGGACATGACATCGGGCAAAATCATGAACCGCTTGGTGCAGGGGGATGTTGGCAGCGGCAAAACGGCGGTGGCATTGCTTGCGGCGTATTGGACAATACAGAATGGCTATCAGGTGGCAATGATGGCACCGACAGAGGTTCTGGCAAGGCAGCATGCGGCATCCTTCCGTGAGCTGCTGGAGCCGGCAGGGATTACGGTTGTTTTGCTGACGGGCAGCCTGACGGCGAAGGAAAAACGAGAACGTCTGGCGCAGGTCGCTGACGGCACGGCGCAGATGGTGATTGGCACCCATGCCGTGATTCAAAAGGGAGTCGAATTTCAAAAATTAGGTCTGGCGATTACGGATGAACAGCATCGCTTTGGTGTACGCCAGAGAAGCACCTTGGCGGAAAAGGGCGAAAATGTGCATACCCTTGTCATGACGGCAACGCCGATTCCACGCACCCTCGCACTGATTCTATATGGCGATTTGGATATTTCTATTATTGATGAGCTGCCGCCCGGCAGACAGAAAATTGACACCTCGGCGGTAGACAGCAGATATCATCCGCGGATTTATGCCTTTATCGAAAAGCACGTTGCGGCAGGCAGACAGGCGTATGTCATCTGCCCGATGATTGAGGAAAATGAGAAATTAGAGGTGCAGTCCGTTCTGGAGTATACCGCGGAGCTGACAGAGGCACTGCCGCGTTGCCGCGTTGCCTGTGTGCATGGAAAAATGAAGGCGAAGGAAAAGCAGACAATCATGGACAGCTTTGCGGCAGGGGAGATTGATGTTCTGGTATCCACAACAGTCGTTGAGGTTGGCATCAATGTGCCGAATGCAACCATTATGCTGATTGAAAATGCGGAGCGGTTCGGCTTGGCACAGCTGCATCAGCTGCGCGGACGCGTTGGGCGTGGCGCGGAAAAATCGTATTGTATTCTGGTGAGCGATACAAAAACGAAGGTCGCGAAGGAGCGCATGAAAACCATGACGGAATCGGAGGATGGCTTTGTCATTTCCGAGAAGGACTTAAAGCTGCGCGGACCGGGGGAATTTTTCGGCATCCGTCAGCATGGTCTGCCGGAGCTGAAGATTGCAGACCTCTGTCGGGATTTGCCGATTTTGAAGGAGGCGCAGGCGGCAGCGGCAGAGCTTTTGCGGAAGGACAGGAATCTGGAGCAGACGGAGCATCAGCCCCTAAAAGCGCGAATTGTGGGATATTTGGACGGAAAACGTCTGGAAATGTGAGTTTTTCTGTGTTTTTTCTCTTTTTGGTTGTCAACTGAAATTTTTTTTGCTATACTCTAAACGATATCATGTAAAATTAGGTTTTTTGGGTGGTGCAGACAGTATGCGTGTCATCGCAGGAGCAGCAAAGGGTCATAATCTGCAAACCATTGAAGGGCTGGCAACCAGACCGACGACGGACAGAATAAAGGAAACCCTCTTTAATATCATAGCGTTCGATTTGCCCGAGGCAAGCTTTCTGGATTTATTTTCCGGCAGCGGTGCGATTGGGATTGAGGCACTTTCCAGAGGAGCGGCGGAGGCTGTTTTTGTGGAAAATGCGGCAGAATGTCAGAAGGTTATTCAGGCAAACCTTCAGCATACAAAGCTGCAGGAAAGAGCAAGGCTTTTGCAAACGGATGTGCTTTCTGCGCTGGACAGGCTTGCGGCGGAAGGAAAGAAATTCGACATTATTTTCATGGACCCGCCCTATGAAGCGGGGCTGTATACGTCCGTACTGGAAAGAATTGCGGAAAATGGTTTGTTAAAGGCGGAGGGGTATCTCATTGCAGAAGGCTCCTCGCAGATTGCGCTCACAATTCCGAAGGGTATGAAAATTTTGCGTGAAAAGGTGTATAAGACAACAACCCTGACGTTCCTGTGCGCGGAGGAAGAAAACGTATGAAAAAAGCAATTTATGCAGGCAGCTTTGATCCTGTTACCTTAGGGCACATGGATATCATTGAAAGAGCCGCAAATTTATTTGACTGTCTTGTGGTGGCAGTGTTGGAAAATCCCAATAAAAAATCTCTTTTCACTGTAGAGGAGAGAAAGCATCATCTGGAATTGGCAACAAAGCATATTGAAAACGTAGAGGTCGCTTCCTTTCAGGGGCTTCTGGTGGATTTTGCAAAGGAAATCGGCGCGAATATCGCAGTCAGAGGGCTGCGTAACACACTGGATTTTTCCGCGGAATATCCCATGTTTCTTATCAATCGCAAGCTGTATGATAAAATCGAAACGGTTTATCTGGCGGCGGATGAGGAGCATCTTGCCCTAAGCTCCACGAATGTGAAGGAAGTTGCTGTGTTTGGCGGAGATATCAGCTTTATGGTACCCGCTGAGATTAAACCTTTTATTATAGAAAAATATCAGAAGTGAGGGAGATAGAATGGATTCTGTATTGCAGTTATTAGATGAATTGGAAGATGTTATGGACAGCAGCAAGGCTGTGCCGTTCAGCAGTAAGGTTACTGTAAATAAAGAGGAAATTTACGATATTATCAGCGAAATCCGCATGAAGCTGCCCAATGAGCTGAAGCAGTCCAAATGGGTTATCGAGGAAAGAAATAAAATCCTGATTGATGCGCAGAGAGAAGCGGATGAAATCGTAAAAAATGCGGAAGACCGTATGGTGCGCCTTGTGGATGAAAACGAAGTAACAAAGAAGGCTTACGAACAGGCGGCGGCAATCATTGATTCTGCAAAGAAGACCTCCAAGGATATGCGTCTGGGCGCAATGGAATATGCAGAAAGCGTGCTGGCGGATGCGGAAGGCAAGCTGAAGGAGCTGAAATCCGTTGTTTACAGCGAAAGCATCAAGACAGATGATTACTTCGCGCAGACACTGGATGTTCTGGCGGAAAATATTCAGGAGCTGCGTATGGGCAAATGATTTCCCTTATCCTCTGCGGGAAATTGCATAGCAAAGCACCGCGAGGAAAAACAGGCTTGGCAAAAGCCAGAGAAAAGAGAGCGTAAAAGAGGTTTCTGTGAGCGAAAAAAACGCAGGAACTTCTTTTTGTGCGTATGGATAAAAAAACGGATAGAGCAAAAAGAAAGAAAGGCTGCTGAAAAGGGCATTGATAAGCTTCCCTTTGACGTAGTCTTTTTTTGATATGGGCATGGCGGCAAGCACGCCGAAGGTCTGTCCCAGAATGGAAAGGCCGCCGAAGGAAACGAGAAATGCGACCAGCGTCAGCCGCAGACGCAGACCATCGGGGGAGCGGCTCAGAAGGTACGCCCCATTAGTCATTTCCAGAAGACCACTGCAAAGGCCGCGCAGTGCTTCCGTGGAAAGCGGCAGAAAAAACAGCAGACGGGAGAGCAGAGAAAATAGCCCTGCCTGTTCCATTGCCACGGAAAGCACCGCAAACAAAATAAGATAACCGCCAATTAGCAGAATGGTGCGAAGTGCATCCGCAACAGAAGCGGAAAGCACCTCTGTCAGAGTTTGGCAGGAAGGAACGGAAACAGAATGAAAGGTGGGAACGGATTTTTTCCTGCGAAAGAGAGTACCTGTGGCGACTGCGCCGAGAAAAGCGGAGAGCCAAAGCAGATACCCAAAGGCAGGCATGCCGAAAAAGCCAACGCCAACCGTGCCAATCAGAAACAAGGGCCCGGGGCAGTTGGAAAAGGCGAGAAGCTGTTGTGCATCGGCGAGGGAAAGCTGTCTTTGCTCATAAAGCTGTGCGGTCAGCTTTGCTCCCATGGGGTATCCGGAAAGAAGTCCGAAAAAGAAGGGGAAGGCGGCAATGCCCGGCAGGTGAAACAAGGGCTGCATCAAAGGGCGCAGAGCCGCACCCATCCGCTGTGCCGCACCAATGCGCAGCAGGATACCGCAGGCAACCAGAAACGGAAACAAGGAGGGGAATACCTTTGTCAGCCAGAGCTGCACCCCTTCCGCGGAAGCGGCAAGCATTTCTGCGGGAAAGCAAAGCAGGGCAAAAATCAGAAAGCAGGCACAGCCGCCCAACAGCAAAGTCCCCTTTTTCATGCAATCCCTCCCATAAAATAAAAAAGCCGAGGAAATCTGAATTCTTCGGCTTTTCCTGTTTGATTCTATTTTATGCCGCCGCCGGTCAGAGAATGACAAGGGGCCTTGTGAAATCCTGATTCGGCGCGCGATAAATCGGGTTGGGGCATGCCAGAGCGTGCAAATCGGTCGCTGTTTTTTCCAGAGCAAGCATGGCAAGCCCGTCCTCATTCAGAAGCGCGGGGGCTTTTTTCAGATTTGTTAGAACGGGACATTTTGCCTGCTCCGTTAAATCTGCGAGAATATCGGAATGGTCCTTCTGAAAGCCCAGTACACGCACATAGGGCATTTTCGGCAGATTGAGGAAATACGAAACCTCAGATTCCTTGACATCCAGAAGAATATGAAGCAGGATACGCTGAATTTTCGTGCGCGTGTAGCGCTTTGTTTTGATGAAATCCATCATTTCCTCAAAGGAATAGCAGCTGTCAATGGAATGGAGAATCCGATTTTCCAGACCCTCTGTCACCTCTGCAATCTCCTTCAGCTCCTCAATCGAGGTGGTGCGCAGCTTATAATGCAGGGCAGGCATGAGTGCATCCCAGAAAACGGGTGCTGTGCCGATGGAAAGTGCTTTATTATAGAGGTCATGCGTATTTTCGGGCAGATGCAGCATGGCTTCGGTGCTGTTCTCCTCTGTCAAAGCCTTCCGCACTGCGCTTGCGGATGCATAGCCATTTGAAAGGGAAAGGCTGTTGTAATCGCCCTTGCGGCGGATGGTCAGCGGCTCGATGGGAGAGGAATAATAGTCCAACGCCTTGAGATATTCCAGGCCTAAGATGTCATTTGGCTTGGAAAGGATGTCGCTGTTAATCTGCGAAAGCGTTTCCAGAACCTTTGCGCGCGCGGCAGGATAGGAAAGCCCCTCGCCGAGCAGCTTCTTTAATAGCCGTTGAAATTCCTCTGTTTCGTTTGCAAGAATTTTTGCCGCCTCCTGCAGCTCCTGCAAGTTGCCGCTTTCGGAGCCAAAGGCAAGCGTATCCACAATGCCGCTTTCTGTCAGCAGGCGCACCGCCCCCCTGGCAAAGGCTTCCGCATTGGCTGCGGCAAAAAGCACAGGCAGTTCCAATACTAAATCTGCGCCGTTTTTCAGCGCGGCGGCGGTTCTTGTCCATTTATCGAAAATGGCAGGCTCCCCCCGCTGCACAAAGCTGCCGCTCATGATGACAACCACGCGGTCGGCATCGGCCTTTCGTTTCGCTCGCTCCAGCATATAGGCATGCCCCTGATGAAAGGGGTTATATTCGGTAATGATACCAAGGGTTTTCATAAGAAAGTCTCCTTTCTGATGTTCAATTTCTGATTAAAATAAAGTATACCATATTTTTTCTGTTTTTTTAAAAAAATCGTATGGCAATTTTCTCAATTTAGGTCTATACTTGTGATAACATGGGCGGAGAAATGGGATTTCTCGTTTCTGCGTCTTCGTGTGTAGGGGTAAAATCAAAAACAGGATGAAAATTCTTTTATGATAAGAGGATGATTAGGTGGAGCGGTTTGTTGAAAATCCGGATTTCCTGCAGGAGCTTTTTCTGGAGGAAGCATGGAAAAATGTAGATAAAATTGATGGATTTATTGAATCCAAGGCAAATGCAGAGGAATTTGAGGTGACGGCGGAGGAGGTCAACAGCCTGTACCGCACGATGCACAGCATCAAGGGCTCTGCGGCAATGATGGGCTATCCTGCCATTTCCGAAACAGCGCACGCGGCAGAGGATTTATTTTCCTACCTGCGAGAGGAATCTGCACCGGCGCAGAAGGATTTGCAGGCAATTTTGCAGCTTTTGCGCATGGTTTCCGGCTTTTTGAAGCGGGAGCTGCGCCGTTTGGAAACAGATGACGAGGTGACGGATTTCGGATGGGCAGTGGTGCGCCGCATCAAGAATTTCCTTTCCCATGTGGACAGTGAAAATGAGCCGGAGGGCCCGAGCTATCAGATTGCCTATACCAGAAAGGGAAAAAAGCGGATTCCCTATACGAATTTTGAGGCACTTCTGCCGCAGATGGATCGTCTGGCAAAGGTAATGGGCAGGGAATTGCAGAAGGAATTTACCGTAAAAATTTCCGGCGCGGATACGGAGGTGCCCAGAGATATTTATGATAAGGTTTCCATGGCGGTTTTGCAGATGATGAAAAACAGCATGGATCATGGTCTGGAATCCAAGGCAGACCGTGAGCAGATGGGGAAAACCCCTGTTGGGGAGATTTCTGTGGAGATCAGCAAGGCGGCGCAGAAGGTTTTTGTTGCGTTCCGCGATGATGGGCGTGGTCTGAACCGCGACCAGATTTTGCAGAAGGCGAAGGAAAAAGGACTTCTGAAAAAGCCCGAAAGCGAATATGAGGACAGCGAGATTTACGCATTTCTGCTGCGCCCCGGCTTCACCACAAAGACGAGTGCTACGATGTTTTCCGGCAGAGGGGTCGGTCTGGATGTGGTGAATGCGGCGGTGGCCTCTCTTGGCGGCAGTATCCGTATCGAAAGCCGCGAATATATGGGCACAACCTTCTTTATGGAGTTTCCCGTGGTGGATGAAATGCACGCAGAAGGCTGAGAAAAAGCTTTTTTTGGAAGGGGACTTGTTTATGGATGGCGGAAAAAGAGTTTCTGTAAGGAATATCGTAATTTCGGTGCTTTTGATTGTGGTTGGGATTGCAATGCTGATGCTTGTCACAGAAGGCATCAAAAGCGGATGGTATGACGCACATAGTGCAAGACCTGCGAAACGAAAAGGCTATGCGACCTTACTGCCGGTGCTTCTGGTTCTTTTGGGCGGCTTTAATCTGTACCGAGGGCTCAGAGGGAAGGCATTTCAGATGGATATCAGCAGTATGTTTTCCGGTCATAAGGACGGAAGTCCGTCTGCCTGTCCGCATTGCGGCGCGCAGCTGCAGCCGGGACAGTTTTCCTGCAAAATCTGCGGCAGAAGGATTTCCTGAGGTTTTCTGACGGGAAAAACAGAGGGATTTTTTCAAAAAAATATGATTTTTTGGCGGCAGACCCTTGTATACAGGGATTGTTTTGTTTATAATAAAGTAGTTTGGTATGTCTGTTTGAAAGAATCGGACTGCTCGATAAAAGAAAAAGTAAAAAAATATTTTATAAAAAATAGGAGGTAATACCTGTGGACTTTTTAAGCACAATGAAAGCAAAAGCAAAGGCAGACAAGAAGGTAATCGTTCTGCCCGAGTCCTATGAAAAGAGAAACCTGGAGGCAGCGGCTGAATGCCTGAAGGAAGAACTGGCAGACATCGTTCTGATTGGTAAGAAGGATAAAATCATGGAAGCTGCCGGCTCCTTTGATGTTTCCAAGGCAATTTTCGTAGACCCCGAAACCTACGAGAGAATGGACGAAATGGTTGCAGGCCTTGCAGAAGCAAGAAAGAGCAAAGGCATGACACTGGAAGAAGCAAGAAAAATCCTGATGGATGATTCCTTGTTTGTTGCAGTTATGCTGGTTAAGATGGGCGTTGCAGACGGTATGGTTTCCGGCGCAATCCATTCCACAGCAGATACACTGAGACCCGCGCTGCAGATTCTGAAAACTGCACCCGGCACAGAGCTGGTATCCTCTTTCTTCATCATGGTTACAAAGACACCTCAGTACGGCGATGACGGTATCCTGCTGTTCGCTGACTGTGCGCTGAACCAGAACCCCAACCCCGCAGAACTGGCTTGCATCGCAGGCGATTCCGCAAAATCCTACAATGCTTTCATCGGCAAGGAAGCAAGAGTTGCTATGCTGAGCCACTCCACAATGGGCTCCGCAAAGCATGCTGATGTAACAAAGGTTGTAGATGCAGTGAAGATTGCTAAGGAAAAATATCCCGATCTGAAGCTGGATGGCGAAATTCAGCTGGATGCTGCTATCGTGAAAGAGGTTGGCGAACTGAAGGCTCCCAACAGCACAGTAGCAGGTAAGGCAAATGTTCTGGTATTCCCCGATATCGATGCAGGTAACATCGGCTATAAGCTGGTACAGAGATTCGGTAATGCAGAAGCCTTCGGTCCTATCCTGCAGGGGATTGCAAAGCCCGTAAACGACCTGTCCAGAGGCTGCTCCGCAAACGATATCGTTGCAGTTGTTGCTCTGACAAGCGTACAGGCACAGGTAATGGCTAACAAATAAAAAGACCTTGGGGGCTTTACCCCCAATACCCCCAGCAGGAGCTCAGCCCCTGCACCCGATACCGCAACACCATGTACATGGTGTTGCAACTGGGGGTTCTAGGGGAATCATTCCCCTAGCAGGGTGTGGGACAGCGTCCCACGGTTTTTAAGAATAAAGGTAGAGATCAAAGGAGAGAAAAAAATGAAAATTCTTGTACTGAACTGCGGCAGCTCTTCCCTGAAGTATCAGCTGATCGACATGGAAACAGAAAACGTACTGGCAAAAGGCCTGTGTGAAAGAATCGGTATCGAAGGCTCCAGACTGAAACATCAGCCTGCCGGCAAAGAAGCCGTTATCTTCGATGATTATCAGGAAAACCACAGCGTATCCGTTAAAATGGTTCTGGATGCACTGACAAACCCCGAATACGGTGTTGTGAAATCCATGAAGGAAATCAACGCAGTTGGTCATCGTGTAGTACACGGCGGTGAATATTTCGCAAACTCCGTAATCATTACACCCGAAGTTATCGAAGCAATCGAAAAATGCTGCGATTTGGCACCTCTGCACAACCCCGCAAACCTGATCGGTATCCATGCTTGCGAAGAAATCATGCCCGGCGTACCTCAGGTAGCAGTATTCGATACAGCTTTCCATCAGACAATGCCCGAAAGAGCTTATATGTACGCTCTGCCTTACGAATACTATGAAAAATATAAAGTAAGAAGATATGGCTTCCACGGTACATCCCATAGATTCGTATCCGAAGAAGCTGCAAAAATGATGGACAGACCCTATGACCAGACAAAGACAATCACTTGCCATCTGGGCAACGGCGGTTCCGTTTGTGCGGTAAGAAACGGTAAATCCATTGATACTACCATGGGCTTCACACCTCTGGAAGGTCTGGTAATGGGTACAAGAGCAGGTGACGTTGACGTTGCAGCTGTAACTTATATCATGAAGAAGGAAAACCTGACCGTAGACGAAATGGATAATATCCTGAACAAGAAATCCGGCGTACTGGGTATCTCCGGCGTATCCTCCGACTTCCGTGATATCGAAGAAGCAGCAGAACACGGCAATGACAGAGCAGAAACAGCTCTGGACGTATTCGCTTACAAAGTAGCTAAGAGAATCGGCGCTTATGCAGCAGCTATGAACGGCGTTGACGCAATCGTATTCACAGCAGGTCTGGGTGAAAACTCCGCCACAACCAGAAGAGCAATCTGTGATTATCTGGGCTTCCTGGGTGTTCACATTGACTCCTACAATAACTCTCTGAGAGGCAAAGCACTGGAAATTTCTGCTACAGATTCCAGAGTAAGAGTATTTGTTATCCCTACAAACGAAGAACTGGTTATCGCAAGAGATACAAAGGAATTGCTTGACAAATAAGATTCGCTTTAGTATAATACTATGGTATGACTATTTAGGGGTGATTTGATGATTATCGAAATGGGATATTTGTTCAATAGAAATGGGGCAACCCTTCCTGTAGAGCTGGTAGAACAGATTGATGATGCGAAGGATTATCCCGATGTCGTGGAATTTGCAGAGCCTGTAAAAATTGAGGGAACTCTTAAAAATGAGGACGATGTTTTCGTTCTGGATGCAAAGGGTGAAACGGCAGTGCTGATGGAATGCAGTTGTTGCCTTGCACCGGTCAGAAAAGAGCTTTGCTTCGAAATTAAGGAACGTTTTGCTCATACAGGCAGAGAAAACGAAGAGACAGAAACTTTTACGGGAGATCAGATCGATCTTGCGGATTTTGTGAAAAGAGGTATCATTGGAGAACTTCCTATGAAAGTGCTTTGTAGGGAGGACTGCAAGGGGCTCTGTCCTGTCTGCGGCAAGGATCTGAATGAAGGCGATTGCGGATGCGACCGTACAATTAGAGATCCTAGGTTCGAAAGTTTGAGGGCTCTTTTCAGTGATGACGAGGAGGTGTAGAAATGGCTGTACCCAAAGGTAGAGTGTCTAAATCCAAAAGAGACAAGAGAAAAGCACAGAGCTGGAAAATTGCAACACCCAATCTGGTAAAATGC
>ERZ1026780.2350-NODE-2350-length-11121-cov-7.069944_pt1 | contig 11121 bp, 9 predicted proteins | sample MGYA00380126_ERZ1026780 | MGnify/ENA primary metagenome ERZ1026780 (study PRJEB33269, sample SAMEA4719762) | human gut metagenome | biome: human-associated habitat; feature: organic feature; material: feces | place: Cameroon | collected 2013-10 ... | reverse complement strand
TGTAAATCTGCTGTCAATGACTTCGGTGGTTCGAATCCACCTTCCCCCACCAAAATCCGCACTGAAAAGTGCGGATTTTTGCTTTATCCGAACTTTTTGAAGAAGAACCGAGACTGCCGACGCGGCGTGTTTTTGCGCAGGCAGGCTTGATTTTTCTTCGTTTCACGCGGCTGTCGTCCGCACCGTAAGGTCAAGGCAACTTGGGCTGATGTCTTCCACTCAGCGACATTGACGCCAACCCTGACGCCAACGGCGATGGGACGAAACGTGCCTGGTTGGACAAAATGAGATGAAAACGAGAATCCCGGCTGCTTTTTTCAGGCAGCCGGGAGTTTGTTTTTGCTGTTTTCAACGCTCTAGCATCTTTGGCATCGCGTTTCCGACGGTTCGCGCTGCTTCCTGCTGTACGCTGGAAGGCCGGACGATCACGATGCCACTGGGAGAAGGTCTGTTTGATTTCTGCTACGCAGACTTCACGAGGATGCAGCAGTATGCGATGTACAACTGCGGCGGCTCGTATCTTCTGGAACCTGTTTCTGTACCGTTTGAGGACACACTATATCGCAGCCGATAATGTCGAAGCCTTTGATGAGGAAAAAGCAAAGGCTCTCATGGATGAAAAGGCAAAACTGCAGATTCAGCTTGACCGCATTGCTGACACGAAGCAAAAGCGTGAAAACGCAAAATCCAGACTTGATGAGATATTCACGATTATTGAAGCCTTGGCGAATCACCCGATTAGCTATGACGATCAGATCGTAAGGCAGGTCCTCGAGAGCGTAATCGTCGAATCCAAAGAGAAGATCAAGGTGGTCTTCGTCGGCGGTCTCGAAGTAACACAACTCATGTGATTGCTTCATACCCTCCTTTCACACATACCGCCCCGCCTTATGGCTACTGTCATAAGGCGGGGCGGTATGCACTAAATAAGCCTTGATAACTTAAATCTAAAAACCATATTCTTTTGCCCTGCTACCAATATTGAAATATGCCATATTTCTTTTTCCCTCTCTCATTGAACTATTCCCCCAGCTTATGGTATAATTATATTGGTATATTGGTTCTTTTCTGATTGCTGGACTCGTGCAGTTAACCTGCTCTAAAGCTGTCAGGGTTTAAAATCGGATTTCCAACCAGCCTCGAGTAAGAGAATAATGAAGCATAACAAGATCCAAGGTCATCGCTTAGCCAACAAGACTATGTGTACGGAAGAGACATAAGGGAGCGGAAAAAATGTACTTACAGAAGATCCATATTGAAAACTACAGATTACTCACGAATATAGACATTTTTCTCGATCGTGTTCTTACTTTGATTGTGGGAAAAAACAATACAGGCAAAACATCCGTAATTAATCTCATCAGGAAAGTACTCAATGAAGAGAAAACGCTTTCAATAGATGATTATCCCCTCGAATGCAGATCTCGTCTCTATGATGTAATAGAAAAATACTGGGCCGGAGAAATAGATCAATCGGAAGTAAAACAACAGATTGCGGAAACAAGCATTTCCTTTTATATCGACTACTCGGAGGAAGATGATGATCAGCCACTTGGAAGCTTAAGCCCGTTCATCATTGACATAGATGACAATAATACCAGCGCCCGGATTGATGCAATTTATACCTTTGATGAATTGAAAGCAGATGAAATGTTCTCCTCCTGCAAAGGCCGTTATGATCAGTTGCTGCAGGCTCGCCAAAAGGATAATCCGGGTGATGAAGGGCAAGAGGGTTTTGACAGAGCATTAACTGCTGCGGTAGTAAAAGACTCTTTTGACAAATTCTTTTACCTTAAAGTTTTGGCTGTCAATCCGAGCAATGTTGAAGATTGCCAGGAGAAACCTTCAAGCTTGTTACGAAAACTGTTCACTTACCGAACTATCGAAGCAGAAAGAAATCTCGATGAGTCGGAGAACAAAAACGATCATCCTCTTGCTGGTATGATGAATCGAGTGTTTAATCCCGAGGAACAGGAACTGGAGTCGGCCTTTAGTCCAATCATTAGTGAACTCAATCGATATGTTGATGATGTCGGCTTTTCAGCGCAGGAAAGAATTGATGCGCTCATGAATCAAATTATTGCCGGAATGATCCATTTCGGATATCCTTCAGCAGAAGATTTGAAGTTGAAGGCAAGTTCTAACATCTCACTGAAGAATCAAATAATGAGCAATACGGACCTAATGTACACCTCCTCCGACGGGGGTGAAAGCTTGCCAAGTACGCATAATGGATTGGGCTATAAGAATTTAATTAAGATTTCCTTGATTCTTACCGAGTTTTCCAGGGCTGTTGTTGCAAACGCAACGACGATACCTTTGCTACTTATTGAAGAGCCTGAAGCTCATATGCATCCCCAACTGCAATCAACATTTGTAGGTTTTGTGAGTAAGTTCCTCAAAGAGTCCATCGGTGCTGGAAGACATTTGCAGACTATTCTTTCTTCTCATTCTTCTCACGTAGCGAATACTGTTGACTTTAAGCAAGTAAGGTATATGCGAAGAACAACGAACGGGGTAAACTGCAAAGATTTGCAGCACTTCTACCAAGAAGGTCAGACAGACGAGCAGAAAGAGAATCTTGCATTTCTTCAGAAGTATTTGAAACTCAGCTATTGTGACCTGTACTTTTGTGATAAAGCTATTCTTGTAGAAGGTGCTACCGAAAGATTACTTATCCCCCAAATGATACTGAAATGCGCTGAATCGGGGGCGTTCGATAATACGACACCTCCCCTCCAGTCGCAATACTATTCCCTTGTTGAAGTCGGCGGTGCTTATGCCCATAGATTTTATGATTTCCTGGATTTCCTTGAAATCCCGACTTTGATTTTTACGGATGTTGACTTTGTCCGCGAACGAAATAAGAAGTGCCAACGCTCGGAAGCGTTACATTCTTCAAACGGTGCGATCAACAGGTGGTGTCACGATGTTTATGGAATTGCCGTGTCGAAACCCATTCCAATCGAGAAAGTAATTGAGCTATCCACCGACTCATTGAAAAGAACAAATGCACTCCGTCACCTTGAATTTCAAAAGGAGGAAAATGGAGCATACCCGAGAAGTCTAGAGGAATCCATTCAAAATGTGAATAGAGCGTTGTTTGGAATCGCAGAGGATGCGACCGAAATACCTTTGTTTGAGGAAAGTGAATCTGGAGAAAGCAAAACTGATTTTGCAATTAAGTTATTGACAGATCCCAAATATGAGGATTTCCATATACCCACATATATCAGAGATGGCCTCATCTGGCTCAACGATCAAGCCAAGATGCCAGAAAAAGAAGCGCCTGTCCGTCAACACAAGCGATTAATCCATGAAGATAGAAAGGCGTGATGACTATGTCAGAAAAAACAAACTATGAAAAAGCTAAAGAGCTTGCGGATAAAATCGATGAAGAAATCATTGCAGTCCTGCAATCTGGCAAATCTTTCAAAGTTGAAGCTGGTGCTGGATCGGGGAAGACATATTCATTACATGGCGTTGTTGAGTGGATTGATAAGCATAAAGCAAAGGAATACAAGCGAAATGGCAAACATGTTGCCTGCCTGACTTACACAAATGCTGCGGTAGAAGTAATCGCTTCCCGTATTTTTTCAGACAGCTTCATCATTCCATCAACAATACACAGTTTTGCATGGGAGAATATACAAAATTTCCGATCTTCCCTGGTTGTCGCAGCAAAGGAGCTGGACTTCATCCCATCTGATCATACAGTTGAAGAAGTAAAGCGAGTTGTCTATGACCTTGGCATTCGTTATTTAGAAGAAGATGGAACACTTCACTTGTTTCATGATGACATTATCAAGATCTTTGCATGGTTCCTTGACAAAGAAAAGTTTCGAATGCTACTGTCGGACAAATACCCGTTGATTCTTATTGACGAATATCAGGATACGTTTAAGATTATTACTGACAAGTTCTTGACCTATTTTATTGACTTAGGAAAGGGTCCCCAGTTTGGATTCTTTGGCGATTCATGGCAAACAATCTATGCATCAAACGGTGCTTGTGGATCAATTCAAAGTGAAAACATAATAGAAATAAAAAAAGGATCGAATTTTAGATCACAAGCAGTTATCGTTGACGCTTTGAATCAAATTCGTCCGAATCTCCCTCAGATATCAGCACTGGATGAGAATGATGGAGAGATAATAGTCATAACCACAAATGAGTTCATCGGACAGAGAAGTACAGAGAGAAACTATAAAGATGATTTACCGGATCAGGTTCTTTCCAGCTACATCAATGCTGTTCAAGAAAAACTGAAGAAAAGAGGTTGGGGGTCAGACAATAAGGTTTTGATGATTACCCATAGAATGTTGGCTCGGCACCAAAACTATCCCAATTTATTTGATGCTCTTGGCGACCATTTCAGAGAGCAGGACGATATACACTTTGTTTTCTTCAGAGATAGGATTGAACCTTTGTACAATGCATTGGTGCTTAATGATACTAAGCTGATGTTTGATGCATTGGGTGCTGGAAGACGACCTATCGAGACTAAAAAGCAGAAGAAGCAGTGGCAAGCTGTAAAAAGAGGCTTGGAAATTGCAAGACAAGGAACAATCTACGATGTTCTAAAGGCAGCATATGACAGCCGATTGATCCCTATCCAGCCGGAGATTGAGAGACTAAAAAAGCTATATGAGGCAGAAGAACCCCAAGAATATCACAAAACGACTCTCGCAAGGTTTTACGCTATTCAATATGAGGAGGTTGTTCGTGCTATCAATTTTTTCAAGGTTGACGGCATGTACTCGACAGATCATGGAGTTAAAGGTGAAGAGTATGACAATGTTTTGCTTGTAATGGGGCGTGGTTGGAACCTCTACAAATTTGAAGATATTCTATGGAAAGAAGAAAGCCAACTTGCCGGGAACGATTTAAAAGCGTATATTCGGAATCGAAACCTCTTTTATGTTTGCTGCTCAAGACCACGAAAAAGACTGGCAATTCTAATAACAGTTCCAATTAGCGATCAATTTAGGAATTATCTGAATCGTGTTTTTGGCACACAAAATGTTATTGAGTACACTCGATTCATAAAATGGTAGATTTAAACGTCTTTTGCAATTCGAACCGCATGGGAATTGACTTCACTTGTAGTTGATGCAAAAACTCCGCAGTTTACTCTGACGCCCAAAAATGGATCGATATGACGAATGCGATTGGCATTAGGATAGACGGAAGCCGCATTTCTTAGGAAAAAACTTTGAGAGTACGAATACAAGGCCCCAATATTAAGATAGTTGGAGAACATTATAATGACTAATCAACTGTATATTGATATCGAGAATAGTACCCATGATATGGATTCATTAATTCATCATCTCAGACCATATAGTATTAATGGTTTAGAAACACATTCTAGCGCAGGGGTTGAAATTGCAACCTTAATTATTAGCGTTGGTCAGTTTATCGTTGCATTAATTCAAATTCCCATGCTTATTGAGTTTTTTTCTCGGCAAGAAATTATAGTGAAACTAGGTGGAATTAAGATCAACAACTCGGTTGATGATCTTCTTAATATTATTAAAAATAATCCAGACCTTCTTAAAGAAGCAAAAAAAGCTTTGCAAAACAACGCACTTGTAGTTGAAGGGAAAGGAAAGGCCGTAACCGCCTTCCTGGCCAAATTGAACGATCTTATAAATATGGAGAATAATTAATGACCAACTCAATCCAAAATGTATTACTTGGAGATCGTGTTCTGATTGGGGCGGTATCGGATACATTCGTAACAAACATCCAATTGCGTCTTAAAAGTGGCGTTTCTGGCTTTAAGTTGGAAAATGCAAATATTGAGCCAGTATTCTGCTCATCAATTAATAAGCATACATGCGCATGTAGAGTATCAAACAGTCCTGAAGTTCAATACCTTGTCTTTGATGAACATCATATTCAATTATTGGGGGCAATGAATCTCCTTTTCTACATGTACGGGCAGAACGATTTCAAACAGCCTATCTTTTCAATGATAATGGACCAAATAATAAAAACGCCCAAAAAACGTTTGTACAATATTGCAGCGATTCTTTTGTCTGAAAAGTGTATGTTAGCGGCGAATTCAACAAGAGCATTACAGTATCTTGCGCAACTAGAGGAAAACGTAATTACTTCGGAAGATTACAGAGGTGATACCGGAGAATTTGACCTCAACTGGTTTTTGCTGAAATCCCACCGAGCGGAAATTGCGCACTCATTTGTCATGAATTTTTATGTCTATCATGAGTTGGCACATATCAAAGCTAGGCAGGACCCTCATGCCTTCTCAGTTTATTCGAGTGCGGTTTCTGTTGTTTCTGATTCGTTAGAACTGGAATCCCCAGATTTTGCCAAGATTTTTAAAGTGCCAGATGAAGAACTTGCCTGTGACGTATATGCACTGGATTTGTTGTTTGATTATGTGATGAACGCTGGTGGGGATTATTATTATGAGTTTATGGTGGAGTCATATATCATTGCTATCACAAACTTAACAATTATGGATTCCATTTCAGTGTTAACAAGTATAGAAGAACAATATAATAATAGTTGGTTGCGAATAATTGTCGCATTAGATGCCCTAGGCTTTTATAAAGATATGATATGTAATATCCCCAACTTTGGAAAGACGATTCACAGATGCAGAAAATATTGTTACATGAAGTACAGAAATTATTTAGAGGAAATGATGTGTGCGCTTCAGATGTTAGAAGCCAAATTTGGCGATGTTTTAGAGAAATATCCTCCTTTTTCAAAAGAATGGGAAGAAGAAAAGAGGACTGCAATATCCATTCTTGCCAGTGTTAAATAAAGAACAAGATGGATTCACTATAACATCTTTTTTGCCCTACGCTTCCATATTTGATAAATTCGTATTTAAGGCCGGTTGGCAAAGCTGATCTTTTAGGATCCCTCCTTTCCGTAAAAGGTTTCACTCGACTCGCTTGTCCGGTTGTAAACGCAATCACAACGGCTCGCTATCGCAGTTACCCTTTTACATTTCTACGAGGGTTCAAATCCATCTACCAAAAACGCAAATCCATCTTTTTCGTACCCCATTGGCAAAAGAGACAAACAAGCTGAAACGAGCCTGTTTGTCTCTTTTTATCCCACAAATAAGTGAACAAATGCTGTTTGGAGCGGATTTTCAAGGAAATCCGCTCCGTTTTCATATTAAAAACAAGCCCCAAACAATCAGTCGACGATATAAAGCACTAATATAAAGGTTTTGAATTTGCACTAATTCCACTAATATTTGTGTTTTATATTGAAAACGCAAGTCGAAATCAGTATAATTTAGAAAGGAACCAAAATTATGAAATTGTCATTAGTCGAATCGAGACTTTTCGGAAGGATCTGCTACGGTTACAGAAGGGACAAGCAGGGGCTTGTTGAAATTGTGCCGGAGGAAGCGGAAGTTGTCAGAACTGTTTTTAGGCTCTACAGAGTTGGAAATAGTTTGGAGGATATTCAGGGCTATTTGTTCACCCAAGGGATTCCTTCTCCCTCTGGGAAAGCACAATGGAGCAGAGATGTACTGAATAAGCTCCTAAACAACGGAAAGTACACAAAGGGCATCATCAAGTTTGAAGAATATTGTGACGTATACTTTTTGAAAGGTGAAAACTGCCGGAACCCCAATCAAGCGAAAGTGGTGAAAACATATGCCAAGAGCGACCAAAGAAGAACTGGAGTGGGCGTATGCCCTAACCAGAGAGAAGTTTTTAGTTCGTGTGAATAAGCTGTCTCCCATCAGAGCAGCGGATTGGAGTCGGTATTTGGATGTTATCTTTGAGTCGATCTTAAAGGACGAGGCGCCGATCTATGAGCCAAAGATGAACGCCTATCTCGAAGAGACAGTAGCAAAATATCTGCACCCGTCCGATGATTATATTTCTTTGACTGAAATTGCACGCAAGTTTGATGCCGAGAATCCAAGCTACTTAATTCAAAGCTGGCTGCGTAGTCGCAACACAGTTGAGTTCTTGGCTGCGTGGGAGCGAAACAATAATCCGAATTTTGATGAAGCTGCATTTCAAAAACTAGTGGTTGATGCAAAAACACCGCAGTTTACTCTGACTCCAAAGAAATGGATCGATCTGACGAATGCGATTGGGATAACGTCAAGGCAAGGCAAGGGCGGTGGCACGATGGCACATCCATTTATTGCGTGTGACTTTGAAATGTGGAATGATGCTGATTTCAGGTGCGAAGTGTTGAAGTGCTATACAACTTCCAGCATTGATAATTCTGATGTGAATAGCCAATGATAATGTGTGGCTTGTCTCGAAAAAAGATAGCTGATAAAGATGAGGGAGTATTGTGGATAAGGAACTTAGGAAAAATCTGTTTATTATTGGAAATGGCTTTGATATTGCCCATGGCATTCCTTCGAAATATACAGATTTTCAGAAATTCATACGTTCATTATATATGACCAAAGAACTTATTGACAAATCATATGATAGTTTTTCTCTTTGGAGGTATTCAGTACCAAGGACAAACAGTCCGCTCGGTCATTATTACGAGAATCAGGATTACACTATAATCAATATTTTAGGTTTTCTTGACTATTGTATTTCACGATCTCAAAACCCCGATGTGCCATATAATTTTTACATTAATAGTGATTGGTGGTCTGTTGAGGAGACTTTAGGAAATCTTGATTTAAAAGAATTCTTTCTTGACAAATCAGATGAAATTTTCGAAGAACATTATGATGATAAAGAATGGTTATTATATGATGTTGCTGAATGCTTTAAGTATTTAGAGAAATTGGCTGCTTTGTGGGCGAGCCAGATTGAAGTAAGCAATGTGCAGCCAATTAAAGATTTTTCGAAGCTCATTAATAGCGACAGACTACTTAAGATAAACAATGACTTGTTTATAACATTTAATTACACTCCTACTTTAGAGGTTGTGTACGGAGTGGAGGAAGTTGTACACGTTCACGGTGTTGCCGGGGGACGTGTAATGCTAGGACACAATCCTGATATAGATGTGGATCACTTTTGTGTTCACAATTCAATACCTGAATACTGTAAACATGCAGCTCAAGTATTGTTAAATGTAACTAGTAAGGATACAGAAAAGAACGTGCTACGTTTATCAGAGATTATTACCCAAAAATGTGCAGGAATTACAGATATATATTCATATGGCTTTTCTTTTGCATATGTTGATCTTCCTTATATCACTCTTGTATGTAGCACGATAGATACTAAAAATGTCGTATGGCATTTGCTTGATTTTGACCCATTAAACCGTCGAAATCATTATATCGATGTGATTAAACAGTGTGGTTTTAAAGGAAGATTTTCTACATATCATATTAAGACCAGTATGATAAAACAGGAAAAATCCAATCCTTACAAAAAGCACATTAATTCCAAAAAGGAATATTTAGGAAAAGGCAGATATCTTTTTGAGCAAATAGTGCTCAGATATTATACTGTAAATTACACTCCAACTAGATTAGATGTGCTGCTATTTATACCCAGAATAGTGCGTTGCGGTTTTTGGCTTCTTATTGATTCAATAAAAAGAAAGTGAGCTCATACGACTTATAGATAATATGATCTTAAACTGAGAGAAAACTTAGGAATTATGGAGGCTATACTTAAATGGCAAAACAAGTATTGTATATGGATTATAGTACCGGTAGATCCCTACAGATCTTCCTTACTTATCTAATATCAGAAGGTAAAATTAATGATGAAGTGTATTATTACTTGTTTGGAGATGACTCTCTCTCCAATGACGAAAAACAGGCAATGTTGCATCGACATTTCAGAGGGTTCTATGGAATGTTGTCGATGTTAACATTGTATGATGAGATTGTAGTTTATCCTATTAATGAAATTCAGAGATTGGATGAAGGACTTCTTGATGAGTTGGGAATACATTATTCTTCCACAAATGAAAAAAACGAATCTGGAATAAAAAGGATTTTCCAGAACAAAAAAGCGATTTCTGCCGAAGAAGCAGCAAACATTGTTCGTGCAGCTAAAGGTGCTATTCTAAGCGATTTTAGGCAAGAAAAGAGTTACGCTGATTATTGGATAAACTACGACTTTGATTTGTCAGACTCGTTTGATTATTACCTTGAACGAAATTATCATTTATCCGTTCTCCCAAGCTCAAAACCAATAAAGAATATTTCAACTTTACTGGAATTTGATATATTAGGCAGAGGTCCCCAGAATTTGCTGAAGACTGGCGAGTATGATTTTATGGATTACCTAGACTCAACTTTTAGTTCTTTAGCAAAGAGTATGTATGACCGCCGAGGAACATTTTACTCTAGTTTATTTTATAAAGATAGCTGGAGCAACATAAATATGGAAGATCTCGATAAAATGGACGATTTAGTTTTTGCAGCGGATTTTGCAAGCGGCATGGGAGTAATTCCCCACCCTGAAACAATCGAAGAGGTTGTATCGTGGAGAAAACATGCAAATATGAAATCTTTTCGTTCTGTCTTTTCGGATTGGGTTTCTGTATTGCGTAATGGCAATCTCGATATGGCGTGTAAAATGAAAATGGATGTACGCAGAGCAAACGAACAACTAATAAAGCTCGATAAATATGAGAAACTGAATAAGAATGCGCTGGTTGCCATAATTAAAACAGGGATTTCAAAAATTCCTGCGATAGATATTCTTGCAACTACAACTGATTTTCTTACTCCTTATATAGCAGATTATATACAGAGTAAAAATGGATGGGTAAATCTTCCTGCCTTCAACCCGAACTGTTCGTTGCTCCATACACTTAGACAAAGAAACAAAGATTAATAGTGATCGCATTTATAATAATGACCATCTCATTATTATTTACGGGCTTTACAAGGGTTCGAATCTATCTATCAAAAACGCAAATCCATCTTTTTCGTACCCCATTGACAAAATCCGCACTGAAAAGTGCGGATTTTTGCTTTATCCGAACTTTTTGAAGAAGAACCGAGACTGCCGACGCGGCGTGTTTTTGCGCAGGCAGGCTTGATTTTTCTTCGTTTCACGCGGCTGTCGTCCGCACCGTAAGGTCAAGGCAACTTGGGCTGATGTCTTCCACTCAGCGACATTGACGCCAACCCTGACGCCAACGGCGATGGGACGAAACGTGCCTGGTTGG
>ERZ1026780.2347-NODE-2347-length-11131-cov-5.795775_pt1 | contig 11131 bp, 7 predicted proteins | sample MGYA00380126_ERZ1026780 | MGnify/ENA primary metagenome ERZ1026780 (study PRJEB33269, sample SAMEA4719762) | human gut metagenome | biome: human-associated habitat; feature: organic feature; material: feces | place: Cameroon | collected 2013-10 ... | reverse complement strand
CGGTCCTGAAAAAGCGGATTTTCCTTTTTCGACAAGCTTGGAAACAGCATCTCCCTCACCCTTGAGCGTTTTTGACCATTCGATTGCGGGCACGATTTTTCTTGATGATAAAAACAGTGCACACAAGACAAGTTCTTTAACAGCATTCGCGTTAGCACCGGGAGTGTTAAAAACTACTATTCCCTGTTCGCTGCATTTTTCAAGGGGAATGTTGTTGACTCCGGCTCCGGCTCTTGCTATTGCAAGAGTATTTTCCGAAAAATCATATTCGTGCATTGATGCCGAACGGACAAGTATCGCATCCGGGTCTTTGGCGTCATTCGAGCATACATAGCTTTCACCGAATCTGTCAAGTCCGTTTTTTGAAATTTTATTTAGTGTTAAAATATTGTTCATTGTGAATTTCTCCTGAGTTATGAATTAGCTTTTTCGAAATCGGACATAAATTTAACCAGCTTTTCTACGCCGTCGTAAGGCATGGCATTATAAATTGACGCTCTCATACCGCCCACTGTTCGATGCCCTTTAAGATTAACAAGGCCGTTTTTGGTGGCTTCCTCAATGAATTTTGCGTTGAGCTCGTCACTGTCGGTAACAAAAGGTACATTCATTAAAGAACGATCCTCCGGAACAACCGTACCTCTGAACATTTTACTGTTATCGAGGAAATCATAGAGGAGCTTTGCTTTTTTATCATTGCGCTCTTTCATTTTTTCAAGACCGCCGAGCTTTTCTATCCATTCAAGAACAAGCTTACAGATATATATTGTGTAGCATGGCGGTGTATTGTAAAGTGAATTTGCGTCTGCGTGAGTTTTATAGTTCAACATAGTGGGTGTTATGTCCCGTGCATTGCCGAGCATATCCTCACGTATTATGCAAATCGTAAGACCTGCGGGAGCAACATTTTTTTGCGCTCCGCCGTAAAGCATGGCAAATTTTGTTACATCTATCGGCTCCGAAAGGAAACAAGATGAAATATCCGCTATGAGAGGAATGTCACCCGTATCCGGAATTTCGTGATAAACGGTTCCGTAGATAGTGTTATTCATACAAATATATACATAATCCGCATCGCTTCTGAACATCGATTTATCAAGCTTTGGTATATATGAGAATGTTTTGTCGGCAGAAGAAGCAACGGCTTTTGCATCACCGTATTTTTGAGCCTCGGCAAATGCCTTTTTAGCCCACTGACCGGTGATAACATAATCGGCTTTGTTTGAACCGTTCATAAAGTTCAGCGGTATTGCCGCAAATTGCGTTGAAGCTCCGCCTTGCAAAAACAGGACTTTGTAGTTGTCGGGTATATTCATAAGCTCCCTGAGAAGCCTTTCAGCTGTTTTTATGATATTGTCATAAACTTTGGATCTGTGGCTCATCTCCATTACCGATTGACCCGAACCCTCATAGTCAAGCATTTCGGATGCAGCCTTTTTTAAGACCTCTTCCGGTAACATAGACGGACCTGCTGAAAAATTGTAAACTCTGGACATATTGATATTGCCTCCAAAAATTATTTCCGCTACATTATATCAATCTGTGTTAATAAAAGTCAACGAATTGACAAAATAATAACAAAGAAAAACGCATATTCTGCGTTTTGTACATAAAAGTTGTTATTATAATTAACAATCTTACTAAAATTTTAGCTTATTCTTTATTTGTTGACACTTTTTTATTGCAGATAAATCTTATTCATTGTATAATAAACTCTAATTAATTTAGTAGGAGATTACATAAATGGACCTTTTTGACAATAATGCTCTTAATATGCCTATGGTTGCATTGAGAGGATTGGTTGTTTTCCCTAATATAACATTGCACTTTGATGTTGGCAGGAAAAAAAGTATTTCTGCCGTCAAAACAGCAATGATAACAAAACAGGACATATTTCTTTCTACACAAAAGGATATGTCGGATGAGGCCGAAAATATTGATGCGGTTTATGATATAGGCGTTGTTTGCGAAATAAAGCAAATTGTAAGAATACCCTCAAGCGATTGCTTAAGAGTAATAGTTGAAGGAAAGTACAGAGCAGAATTGTTGGCTTTTTCGGATGTGAATCCATATCTTACGGCTGTTGTCAAACGAATTGACAGTATTCCTTATTCGGAAAAGTACAATTTGAGAGCAGAGGCACTTGTCAGATATGCCAAAGGGTTGTTTAACGAGTATTCTATTATAGCTCAGAAACTCCCAAATGATATAAATATGGGTGTTGCCAAGCTGTCTGAGCCCGGTGCGCTTGCCGATTATATTGCCGGCAATATTCCTCTTGATTATCCGCAGAAGCAGGAGGTTTTATCCGAAATTGATTCGCTTAAGAGAATACAAAAACTTGTAGATGTACTCGGCAAAGAGGTTAAGCTTCTTCAACTTGAAGAGGATATAAATGACCGAGTACAGAGCCAAATAGATGAAAATCAAAAGGAATATTACCTTCATGAGCAGTTAAAAGCGATTAACGCCGAACTCGGTGAGGGCGAAAATCCCGCTTCCGAGGCTGATGGTTATCGTGAAAAAATACTTAAACTTCACCTTGATGCCGACAGCGAAAAGAAACTGTTAAATGAATGTGACAGGCTTAAATATGTGCAGCCAAGCAGCCCCGAAAGTGCAGTATCAAGAAATTATCTTGATAAGATTTTGGAGCTTCCGTGGCATATTTACTCAAAAGAGAATCTCAATATCGATAATGCTCGGAGAATACTTGACAGAGATCATTACGGACTTAAAGACGTTAAAGAGCGAATTCTTGAATTTATTGCAGTAAGGAAACTGTCGCCAAATATTAAGGGGCAGATAATTTGTCTTGTCGGCCCTCCGGGCGTCGGTAAAACCTCTGTTGCAAAGTCTCTTGCCAAGGCGCTGAACAGAAGGTATGAGAGAATATCTCTCGGCGGTGTTCACGACGAGGCAGAGATAAGAGGTCACAGAAAGACTTATATCGGTGCAATGCCGGGCAGTATAATTGAAGCTGTTATCAGAGCTAAAACCTCCAATCCTTTGATTTTACTTGATGAAATCGATAAGCTCGCCAGCGACTATAAAGGTGATCCGTCAAGTGCTTTATTAGAAGCTCTTGATCCCGAGCAGAATAATACCTTCCGTGATCACTATATCGAAATCCCGTTTGATTTGAGCAAGGTGCTTTTTGTTACAACAGCTAACGATAAGAACGCAATACCGGCTCCCTTATTGGATAGAATGGAAGTTATCGAACTTTTCAGTTACACACACGAGGAAAAGTTCAATATAGCCAAAAAACATCTTATACCGAAACAACTCAAGGAAAACGGCATAAAAGCGTCACAGCTTCATTTTACCGATAATGCCATACACAGTATAATAGACGGTTATACAAGAGAAGCCGGAGTCAGAACGCTTGAACGCACTTTTGCAAAGGTAATGCGTAAAGCTGCTGTTAAAATAACCGAAGGCTATACCGGAAAAATCTCTGTGAAGCCGACTGACCTTGAGGACTATCTCGGTCCCAAAAAATATAAGCCGGAATCTCAGGGCCATAAGGATGAAGTCGGTGTTGTAAACGGTCTTGCATGGACTTCCGTCGGCGGAGAAATGCTGAAGGTCGAGGCAGTTAAGATGCCGGGAACGGGAAAGCTTGAGCTTACCGGTTCTTTGGGCGATGTTATGAAAGAATCCGCAAGGACGGCATACAGTTATATCCGAAGTATTTCGGAAGCTTTGCCTCTTGATATGGATTTTTATAAAAACACCGACATTCATATTCATTTCCCCGAGGGAGCTGTTCCTAAAGACGGCCCTTCTGCCGGAATAGCAATAACAACTGCGGTAGTTTCCGCTCTCACGGGTATACCGGTAAGAGCCGATATTGCTATGACGGGTGAAGTTACTTTGACCGGTAATGTATTGCCGATCGGCGGACTGAAAGAAAAAACAATGGCAGCATACAGAAACGGAATTAAAACCGTTCTTATTCCGGAGGAAAATGTTTCGGATTTGAAAGAAATCGATGATGCCGTTAAAGAAAATGTCGATTTCATATCGGTGTCAAAAGCCGACGAGGTATTGTCTCTCGCACTATCCAAAAATGTAGTCGTCAAAGATAATAAACAAAGGAGCATAAAGCTCAAACAGGACAGAAGCCAAACGGTCTCTGTCTGCCAACAGATTTAAGAGGTAAAAAATGAATTTGAATAAAGCTGAATTTGAAGCGGCATTTGGAACATCGTCGCAGCTGCCGTCTTCCGATTTGCCGGAAATAGCCTTTGCGGGTAGATCGAATGTGGGAAAATCATCTTTGCTTAATCGTCTTTTTAACAGAAAAGCACTTGCAAGAGTGAGCTCAGTTCCTGGCAAAACCGCTACGATAAACTTTTACAAGGTTGACGATGCCAGATTTGTGGATTTACCTGGATACGGATATGCGAAAGTATCGAAATCCGAGAAAATAAGATGGGCTGAAATGCTTGAAGGCTATTTTAAGACGGGTCGTAACATAAGACTTGTCGTTCAGCTTATCGATATGAGGCACAAACCGAGCGCAGACGATCTTATGATGATTGACTTTTTGCGCTCAACCGGTTATCCGTTTGTTATTGTTATGACTAAGAGCGATAAACTTAACAAAACGCAGTTTGCCGAAAGATCAGCGGCAATTTACGATGAAATACCGGCTTCTGAAAATGTTACTATTATTCCTTTTTCTGCAACTAACGGATTGGGCAGGGAAGAGATAACCGAGTATATAAATAATGCACTTTAAAAGGAGAGAACCAAATGTTTGTATCAGACGGATTAGGAGTTAATGAGAGCGGCCATTTGACCGTCGGCGGTTGCGATGCCGTATCTCTTGCAAAAAAATACGGTACACCGTATATGTGCTATGATGAGAATATGATAAGAAAAAACTGCCGTGAATTTGTAAAATCGATGGAAGAAAACTATGACGGTAACGGGCTTGTGTGCTATGCTAGCAAGGCTTTTTCCTGCCTTGAAATGTGCAGAATATGCAAAGAAGAAAAGATGGGATTAGACGTTGTTTCGGGCGGAGAAATTTTTACCGCCGTTAAGGCCGGTTTCCCGTCGGAACGTATTTGTTTCCACGGTAACAACAAGACGAATGATGAGCTTACAATGGCACTTGACAATAATGTCGGCAGAATAGTTGTCGATAATGTAGAGGAGCTTAAAAGACTGAGCACGTTGGCTTCGAAAACCGGTAAGGTTGCAAAGATAATGCTGAGAATCAAACCCGGTATAGATGCGCATACACATTCTTTTATAAGAACAGGTCAGATTGATTCTAAATTCGGCTTTGCTCTTGAGACGGGCGAAGCTATGGCCGCAGTTAAGCTTGCGGTTGAAACCGACAGCATTGACCTCTGCGGACTTCACTGCCATATCGGTTCGCAGATATTTGATATTGCGCCGTTTGAACTTGCTGCAAAGGTTATGATTGATTTTATTTCTGAAATCAAAGAAACCGTAAGATATGAAATCAGAGAGCTTAACCTCGGCGGAGGATTCGGCATTAAATATCTTGAATCGGATACCCCGAAGCCGTTTTCGGAATATATGAAGAGAGTTTCTGTTGTTGTTAAGGAGGAAGCGGAGAAGAAAAATGTTAAGCTTCCGTTTATACTTATCGAGCCCGGTCGTTCTGTGGTCGGAGCAGAAGGCGTTACCGTTTATACAGTCGGAGCCGTTAAGCATATTCCGAATATCAGAACCTATGTTTCGGTAGACGGAGGAATGACCGACAATCCGCGCTATATTCTCTATCAATCGGATTATGATGTAATGTGCGCCAACAAAGCAAACGAGCCCAAGACTGAAAAAGTAACCGTTGCCGGTAAATGCTGCGAAAGCGGAGACCTTATACAAGAGAATACTCCAATACAAAAAGTCGAGGCAGGAGATCTTTTAGCTGTGCTTTCGACAGGTGCTTACAACTACTCAATGGCTTCAAATTATAACAGAATTCCGCGTCCTATAGTAATAATGGCAAAGGATGGAGAATCGCGTATAATTATAAGACGTGAAACATACGAAGACATTACACGTAATGATGTTTAAAACGAAAGGAATTTAAATGTCTTTTACTCATTTGCATCTTCATACAGAATACAGTCTGCTCGACGGCACCTGCCGTATAGGGCAGCTTGTTGATGCTGCAAAAGAGCTCAATATGGATTCGTTAGCCATAACAGACCACGGAAATATGTTCGGTGCCGTTGAGTTTTATAAAGCAGCTAAAGAGAACGGGATAAAGCCCATTATCGGTTGTGAAGTTTATGTTGCTCCGCGTTCGCGCCTTGATAAAGTTCACGGTATTGATAACGAGCGTTTTCATCTTGTTTTGCTCTGTAAAAATAATACGGGATATGAAAATCTTATCAAAATTGTGTCTGAATCGTGGGTGACGGGATTTTATACAAAGCCGCGTATTGATAAACAGCTCCTCGAGAAATATCACGAGGGGCTTATTGCTCTGTCTGCCTGTCTTGCGGGAGAAATTCCGAGAAAACTGTTGCAAGACGATTACGACGGAGCTAAGGAAGCTGCACTTTGGTATGACCAGACTTTCGGTCGCGGCAATTATTATCTCGAAATACAGAATCACGGAATTGCCGAGCAACTCAGGGTTTTGCCTCAGATAGTTAAAATCTCGCGAGAGACCGGTATACCGCTTGTCGCTACAAACGATGTTCATTATATAAAAAAAGAAAACGCAAAAGTACAAAAAGTTCTTATCTGTATTCAAACTAACCATACAATAGATGAAGATACGGGTTTGGAATTCGGAACCGATGATTTTTATCTCAAATCCGAAGATGAAATGCGTGAATTATTCGGAGATTATCCGGATGCGGTTGATAATACTTCTGTTATAGCTGATATGTGCAACGTTGAGTTTGAGTTTCATAAAACCAAGCTGCCGCATTTTGATGTTCCCGATAATACGGACCATTTTGAATATTTCCGTAATGAGTGTTACAAAGGCTTATACAGAAATTACGGAATTGCTCCTGAGCAAAAATATATTGACAGACTCGAATACGAACTTTCGGTTATCAATAAAATGGGCTATGTTGACTATTTCCTTATTGTTGCCGATTTTATCAGCTATGCAAAACGCCATGGTATTCCCGTAGGTCCCGGCAGAGGGTCGGGAGCCGGCAGTATAGCCGCTTATTGTATGGGAATTACGGGTATAGACCCCATTAAATACAATCTGCTGTTTGAGCGCTTTTTAAATCCGGAACGTGTAAGTATGCCGGATATTGATGTTGATTTTTGTTATGAACGCCGCGAAGAAGTAATTGATTACGTTATAAGAAAATACGGCTCGGATCACGTTGCGCAAATAGTGACTTTCGGTACTTTGGCTGCAAGAGCATCTATTCGCGATGTCGGCAGAGCACTCGGGATACCGTACAATACCGTTGATACGGTTTCCAAAATGATTCCGCGCGAGCTCGGTATGACAATAGAAAAGGCTCTTACGAAAAATCAGGAGCTTAAAGCACTTTATGATAAGGACGCCAAAATCAGGGAACTTGTCGATACGGCAAAATCGGTTGAGGGTATGCCAAGGCACACCTCAACCCATGCGGCGGGCGTTGTTATAACCGATAAACCTGTTGACCGATATGTTCCGTTAGCAAGAAATGATGAGTCCGTGGTTACGCAGTATACCATGACTACCATTGAAGAACTCGGACTGCTTAAAATGGATTTTCTCGGTCTCAGAACACTTACTGTAATAAGTGATACCGTAAAATCGGTAAGAGAAAACAATATTCCCGATTTTGACATTGAAAAAATTTCGCTTGGCGATAAGGCGACATATGATATGCTGTCGGCAGGGTACACTTACGGTGTATTTCAATGTGAATCGGCGGGAATAAGGAATGTTATAACCCGTCTGAAACCGCAGAATATTGAGGATATAATTGCTGTTATTTCTTTGTACAGACCCGGTCCTATGGATTCGATTGATATGTATATAAATAACAGACATAAACCGAAAAACATAAGATATAAGACACCTCAACTTAAGAATATTCTTGATGTTACTTACGGGTGTATGGTATATCAAGAGCAGGTTATGCAAATATTCCGAGAACTTGCGGGATACTCTTTCGGACGAGCCGACGTTGTAAGACGAGCTATGTCAAAGAAAAAGCACAAGGTAATGGAGCAGGAGAGGGAGTATTTTGTAAACGGATTGAAAAATTCCGACGGTACTTATGTGTGTGACGGATGCGTAAGGCGCGGAATACCTGCCGAAGTTGCCAACAGCATTTTCGACGATATGTCATCTTTCGCTTCATATGCGTTCAATAAGTCTCATTCTGCCGCATATGCTGTCATTGCATATCGCACGGCATATCTGAAATGCCATTTCCCGGCGCAATTTACTGCCGCACTTCTCACTAGTGTTATTGATGATTCAACAAAAATAGCACTTTATATAGACGATTTGGCAAGGCTGAAAATAAACATTCTGTCACCGAGCGTCAACGAGAGCTTCAGAGCATTTACCTCTGACGGCAAGAGCGTTCGCTTTGGGCTGCTTGCTATTAAAAATCTCGGCTACAATTTTATTGATACTATTGTCAAAGAAAGAAGCACTAACGGAAAATACAAATCACTTTATGATTTTTGTAAAAGAACATATGGCAAAGATTTTAATAAACGAGCCGTTGAGGGCTTAATTAAAAGCGGAGCACTTGACGGACTCGGACTTAATCGTCGTGAAATGCTTACAAATTTACCTCTGATTGTTGAGAATATCGAGCGTGACAAGAGAAATAATGTTGACGGACAACTCGGCTTGTTTGATTTGGGCGGAGTGGCTTCTGGCGGCAACGAACCGCAATGTAAGCATTGTGATGAATTTCCGGCACTTGAACTTTTATCGATGGAAAAAGAAATGACCGGTTTGTATCTTACGGGCCATCCTATGGTTCAGTACGAGACGCTTTCTAAAAAGCTTCATTCCGACAGCGTTCTTGAAATGGTGAATACGGAAGAAAATGTTTCGGGAAAATATACGGATAACAGCCCTGTACGTGTCCTAGGAATAATAACTTCTATAAAGAAAAAAGTTACAAAGTCCAACAGCACAATGGCGTTTTTGGGCTTTGAAGATGTTCACGCGTCAATTGAAGTTATAGTGTTTCCCAAACTTTTACTCAAGTATTCAGAGCTTTTGAATGTCGGCAGCGTTGTACTGCTGAGCGGCAGATTATCTCTCAGAGATGACGAAGAACCGAAAATAGTTATGGACAGCGTTTCTTTACCTCCGGATGAAAACAGTATTGCTGTCGTCGACACAGCTTCCCCAAATTCCGACAAACCGAAAAAATCGGTAAGAAAGGGCATTTTTGTGAGATTTCGCACAAAAAACTGTGAGGAAGTTAAAAAGAGTACAAATCTCATTACTATTTTCGAGGGTATGCTGCCTGTATACTACTATTTTGAGGATACAAAGAGCTACGAGAGGCAGCATTTTCCGACAACTCCTAATGAACCGATGATTTCGGAACTTAAAAGAATTAACGGCGAAAAAAATGTTGTTATACAAATATAAGAAAAATGTCAAAATTGCTTGACAATATTTTTCTTTAGTGTATCATTATGTTTTGAATGTATATATTTGAGGTGATTTTTAATGAAAACGATTGGCGTATTGACAAGCGGCGGAGATGCCCCCGGTATGAATGCCGCAATCAGAGCCGTTGTAAGATCGGGTTGTGAAAACGGCTTTCGTGTAATGGGCATCAGAAGAGGCTGGAACGGCCTTATGTATGGCGATATGTACGAAATGAATCTTCGCAGCGTTTCTAATATTATTAACCGAGGCGGTACGATTCTTTATTCTGCAAGAAGTCCCGAATTCAAGACCGAAGAAGGTATGAAAAAGGCAATTGAAGTTTGCAAAGAGCATAATATGGAGGGTGTAGTTGTTATCGGCGGAGACGGATCTTTCCGTGGTGCTCGTGACCTTTCGCTCAGAGGTGTGCCTTGTGTAGGTATTCCCGGCACGATTGACAATGATATTGCTTGCTGTGATTACACAATAGGTTATGATACCGCAATGAATACGGCTATGGAAATGGTAGACCGACTTCGTGACACAACAGAGTCTCATGATCGTTGCTCGGTTGTTGAAGTTATGGGAAGACGTGCGGGTTATATTGCACTCAACGCCGGTATTGCTTGCGGTGCAACAACAATTCTTATTCCGGAAGTTGATTTCGATTTTGAGCGTGACGTAATCGACAGAATGAAGAAAACTCAAAAGACAGGAAAAAGACACTTTATAATCATTGTTGCCGAAGGCGTCGGCGGCGTAGAAGAAATGGCGAAAAAAATCGAAGCGGAAATGGGCGTAGAATCCCGTGCAACTGTTTTGGGCCATGTGCAGCGCGGCGGTTCGCCGACAGTTCGCGACAGAGTTGTTGCAAGCCAAATGGGTTATAAAGCGGTTGAACTTTTAAAGCAGGGTATAGGTAATCGTGTGGTAGCTATGCAAAAGGATGAAATTGTTGATTTTGACATATTTGAAGCTCTCAATATGAAAAAGTCAATTGATCTTGACCTTTATAAGATGGCTCATGAGATATCTATCTGATGAAAAATATTGTTCTTATCGGAATGCCGGCTTCGGGCAAAAGCACAGTCGGCGTTATTCTTGCAAAGACTCTTGGTATTGGCTTTGTAGATACCGATCTTGTAATACAGCAACGTGAAAATGCACTTTTGCAGGACATAATAAACGAAAAAGGGCTTCAATGCTTTCTTGATAAAGAAAGAGACGCAGTATTGTCGCTTGAGTGTGAAAATTGTGTTGTTGCGACCGGCGGAAGCGTTGTTTTTCGCGATGAAGCTATGCAAAAGCTTAAGCGTAATTCCGTGATTGTCTTTATAGATGTTCCGCTTGAAAATGTAAAGGCAAGGCTTAAAAATATTAAAACACGAGGCGTTGCTGCACCTAAAAATCAGACAATAGACGATATTTTTTTTGAGAGACTTCCTCTTTATAAAAAATATGCCGATATTACCGTTGATACAGCGGATTTATCTCCGGAAGAAACGGTTTCAAGGATTATTTTTTCATTAAAAAATTAAATAT
>ERZ1026780.2343-NODE-2343-length-11144-cov-3.712688_pt1 | contig 11144 bp, 7 predicted proteins | sample MGYA00380126_ERZ1026780 | MGnify/ENA primary metagenome ERZ1026780 (study PRJEB33269, sample SAMEA4719762) | human gut metagenome | biome: human-associated habitat; feature: organic feature; material: feces | place: Cameroon | collected 2013-10 ... | reverse complement strand
GGGTCTTGAGTTCGTGGCTGACATTGGCCGTGAAGTCCTGCCGCATCTTTTCGTTGTTCTCCCGCAGCAGGCGGTCCGAGTGGATGCTTTCGGCAAAGGGGATCAGCTCGCGGTAGGGGACATTCTCCTGGATATGTTCCAGATCGTCCGTCATCTTCAGGATCGGCTGCACCAGACTCCTCGTCAGCAGTCCGGCCATCAGGGCGGCGGCACCCATCATCAGGATGCAGCTCAGGATGATGGCGGGGATCGCAGCGTCGTAGATCGACCAGATGGTCTCGGAGTCCTGCGCCACCCGGAGGATGTTGCCGTTGGAAAGCAGCATGGCGTAGTAATAGGTCTCGTAGCCGAGGGTCTGGGAATCCCGGCGGTCCCGGCCCACGCCGGTCTGCATGGCCTGCTGGATCTCGGGGCGGGTCAGGTGGTTCTCCATCTGCTGATCGGTGGCAGATTCAAAAATGACGCTGCCGTCCGAGGCGATCAGGGTGATGCGGAGATTGCCGTTGACGAAATCCGAAAGCTGATCGGGGGAGGACATCTGCCCGTATCCGGCTGCCACCAGACTGGCCTGATTCTCCAGCGATGCCCAGGCCTGTTCCCGGAAGGCTTTGTGGAACACGAACAGACAGAGCACGGCAGTGCAGATCAGGCCGACAAAGCCCATCAGAAACAGCCGGTAACTGATTTTCTCTTCCATGCTCTGTGCTTTCATTCTTCTTCGTCCTCCTCGCTGTCGGCAAGCTTATAGCCCACCTTGCGCACGGTGCAGATATATCTGCCGGCATCCCCCAGCTTTTTGCGCAGGGTGCGGATGTGCATATCCACGGTGCGGCTCTCCACCGAAATATCGGTACCCCAGACCACTTGCAGGATGGTTTCCCGGGTGACCACGAGGTTGGTGTTTTCCAGCAGAAGCCGCAGCAGGCTGTATTCCTTGTAAGTCAGGTCCACGTGGCTGCCGTTCACGGTCACGCTGTGGCGGGCATTGTCCAGCAGGATCTCGTGGAAGGCATAGATGTTCTGCTTTTCTTCCGGAGCCGAGCGGCGCAGGGCAGCCCGCACCCGGCTCAGGAACTCCATGATGCCGAAAGGCTTGGTGATGTAATCATCCGCGCCGCAGTCCAGCCCGCGGACGGTATCCAGCTCGCTGGATTTTGCAGTGACCATAATGATGGGCAGCCGCCGCAGGGAGGGGGTGTTGCGCAGCTTTTTCAGGATGGAGAAGCCGTCCTCGCCGGGCAGCATCACATCCAGGATCACCAGTTCGGGCTCGACGGACCGCATGGCCAGCCAGAAGGGCTCCGAACTTTCAAAGCTCTGGACCTCATAACCGCTGGACTGCAGGGCGTACTGCTCCAGCTCACGGATGGCTGCATCGTCCTCGATAATGTAGATCATTGATCGTTGTCCTCCTTTTTGTCTTCCGCAGCAGGCTCGCTGTCCGGGAAGAGATAGCGCTCACGGTAGCGGTCAAGGCGGCGCTGGAACTGCTCGCTCTCCTTGGTCTCGTTGCCATAACGCAGGTCGTTCAGGTAGGCATGGGTGTCAAAGCTGTCCTGCGCCACCTCGATCTGTGCCACCGCTACATTGCTGCAGTGGTCGCAGACGCGCTCGTAGTTGGTCAGCAGGTCCTCCAGCACAAAGCCGTACTCGATGGAGCAGCTGCCGGCCTGCAGACGGGCCACATGCCGGGCCTTGATCGCCCGCACCAGCTCATCCACAACGGTCTCCATGGGTTCGACCTTTCCGGCCAGATGCAAATCGCTCTTACGGAAAGCGTCGGTGGTGCGGCTCAGGACATCCTGCACGGCACCTTCCAGCACCTGCAGTTCTTCCCGCGCGTCCTTGGAAAATTCGATGTTCTTGTCGTGGATCTCCTGCGCGGATTTCAGCAGGTTCACAGAGTGGTCGCTGATCCGCTCGAAATCACTGATGGTATGCAGCAGCGTATTCACGCTCTGGCTGTCCGGGTGGCTCAGCTCCCGGCTGGAAAGCTTGACGAGGTAGGTCCCGAGAGCGTCCTCATACCGGTCCACCTTGCATTCCTCATCCCGGACCTTCTCGGCCAGGGCGTCGTCCCACTGGTGGGTCAGGCTCATGGCCTGCACCACGCCCACGCGGGCCAGCTCGGCCATGTCGGCCGTGGCGACGCGGGCGCGCTCCACAGCAACGGCGGGGGTGTTCAGCAGACGCTCATCCAGCAGAGCGAAGCTCTCCTTTTCGGCGTCGTCGGGGATGGTCAGGATGGCCAGCTTTTCCAGACCGTTTGCAAAGGGCAGCAGAACGGCGGTGGCCGACAGGTTGAAGATGGAGTGGACCACAGCGATGCCCCATGCGGTGACCGTCTCGTTGACGAAGCTGAAGTCCAGCACCAGATTCAGACCATAGAACATGGTCAGGAAGAGTACCACGCCGATGATGTTGAAATACAGATGCACCATGGCAGCCCGGCGGGCGTTCTTATTGGCACCCACCGAGGAGAGCAGGGCGGTGACACAGGTACCGATGTTCTGACCCATGATGATGGGGATCGCGCTTCCGTAGGTGATGACGCCGGTGGCGCTCAGGGCCTGCAGGATGCCGACGCTGGCGCTGGAACTCTGGATGATGCCGGTAACGACGGCACCCACCAGAACGCCCAGAATGGGGTTGGAGAAACGGGTGAACAGACTGGTGAACCATGCTTCATCCTGCAGAGGCAGGACGGCGTTGGACATGGTGGTCATGCCGGTCATCAGGATCGCAAAACCGATGAGGATGGTGCCGACGCCCTTCCGCTTTTCACTCTTTCCCATATAGAGCAGAATGCCGATGAACGCCAGCGCCGGGCTGAAGGAGGTGGGCTTGAGCAGCTGGATCCAGAAGCTGTCGCCCTGCAGGCCGGACAGGCCCAGGATCCAGCTGGTGACCGTGGTGCCCACGTTGCTGCCCATGATGATGCCGATGGCCTGATGCAGCTCCATGATGCCGCTGTTGACAAAACCGACCACCATGACGGTGGTGGCGCTGGAACTCTGGATCACGGCCGTGACGCACAGACCCAGAAAGAAGCCTTTGAGAGGGTTGTCGGTCAGCTTGCTCAGGATCTTCTGCAGCTGTCCGCCGGCCTGCTTCTCCAAGGCCTTGCCCATGATGTCCATACCGAACAGGAACAGAGCCAGACCGCCGAGAAGGGAAAAGACATTGAAAACAGTCATTTGAGGTTCCTCACTTTTTGTTTGAAGCACATTTGCTTGACATGGAATTCTCCTGATTCTGAGTATAGAGCCTAAATGTAAAATCGGAAACCGGAGGAATGTAAAACTCATGTAAAGTGAGACGCTTTTGCACCGAAATGCTGCTTCAGGTCCATTATAAAAGGAATCGGTCCCCGATGCAACCGTACACACGCCCGGACAAGACACATTTTTCGGGAAAGAAACATTGTAATCCGAAACCATCTTGTTTATAATAGGAAAAGGATCTGTACCCTGCGCCGGGCGCAGAACGGCTAAGCATTTGTGCAGGAGGAAGAACGATGGCGAATTTCAATGTTTCGCTGAAGAAGCTGACCGAGAAGGTCAGCATGGATGTGGTCTACACCCCCCGGGATCTGGACAGTATCTGCGTTGAGATCGCAGAGGTCAACCGTCCGGGTCTGTTCCTGGCGGGTTATTATGATTATTTCGACAAGCTCCGTCTGCAGATCATGGGCCTTGCGGAGATGAATTTTCTGTCCGGCCTGTCCAAGGAGAAGCGGTACGAAGCACTGGATCAGCTGTTCCGGCAGCAGCCCCCGGCTGTGATCGTCTGCCGCAGCGAGGAGCTGGAGCCGTTTCCGGAAATGCAGGAGCTGGCCCAGAAGCACGGCGTGGCGCTGCTGCGCTCCAATGAGACGACCTGCACCCTGATGGGCAGTCTGATCAGCGTCCTGAATCTGGAGCTGGCCCCCCGCATCACCCGGCACGGTGTGCTGGTGGAAGTGTACGGCGAGGGCATCCTGATTCTGGGCGACAGCGGCATCGGCAAGAGCGAGCTGGCCATTGAGCTGGTCAAGCGCGGCCACCGCCTTGTGGCCGACGATGCCGTGGAGCTGCGCAAGGTGTCCAACCGCCAGATCATGGGCACGGCACCGGAAAACATCCGCCACTTCATCGAGTTGCGCGGCATCGGCATCGTCAACGTGGCCCGGGTGTTCGGTGTGGGTGCCGTCAAGGTCAGCGAGAGTCTGGACCTGGTGGTCCAGCTGGAAGCCTGGGACCCCACCAAGAACTACCAGCGCACCGGTCTGGAAAGCGAATACTATGAGATCCTGGGGGTCAACATCCCCAGCACCAGCATCCCGGTCTCCCCGGGACGCAATCTGGCCGTCGTGCTGGAAACGGCCGCCATCAATAACCGCCAGAAGAAGATGGGCTACAACGCAGCCAAGGAGCTGCTGATCCGTCTGGGTCTGGACGGCACCATTGAATAAGAACAGAACGAGGAAAAACGACTTTATGGAGCAACTGAAACAACAGCTGAGCAAAGCGGGGATCGCATACCGGGAACAGGAGCCGCTTTCCGCGCACTGCACCTTCCGCATCGGCGGCCCGGCGGATGTGTTCATCCAGCCGCAGGACAGCGATGCCCTCTGCAGGGCCATCGCGCTGTGCGAGGAATGCGGCGTGAAATATTATCTGCTGGGCAACGGCAGCAACATCCTGTTTGAAGATGCAGGCTACCGGGGCGCAGTCATTGATATTTCGGCCGAAGCAGAAGGCACTGAACCGCTCGTCTGCCCGGGAGCCGAGGGGGACGACCTTCTTGCACCGGCGGGCATGAAGCTCTCGACGCTCTGCAGCTTTGCCCTGAAGCAGGGCTATACCGGGTTGGAATTTGCTTACGGCATCCCCGGCACCGTGGGCGGTGCAGTTTATATGAATGCCGGCGCCTACGGCGGCGAGATGAAGGATGTGCTGCAGAGCGTGTCCTACCGGACCCGGTCCGGCGAGGTCGTGAACGCAGAGGCGGCGGAACTGGATCTGTCCTACCGGCACAGCATCTTTGAAGAAAACGGCGGCTGCATCCTGAGCGCTGTGTTCCGGCTGCAGAAGGGCGACCCGGCAGCCATCAAGGCCCGGATGGATGAACTGATGCAGAAGCGCATTGACAAGCAGCCGTTGGACAAACCCAGCGCCGGCAGCACCTTCAAGCGCCCGGCGGGTGCTTTCGCGGCGGCGCTCATCGACCAGTGCGGCCTGCGGGGTCACCGCCACGGCGGGGCTGCCGTCAGCGAAAAACACTGCGGCTTTGTGGTGAATCTTGGCGGCGCGACCTGCGCCGATGTGCTGGCCCTGTGCGATGAGGTGCGGGCTGTCGTGAAAGAAAAAACAGGTTACGACCTGGAAAAAGAGATCCGGGTCGTCAAGGCATAAGAGGGAATGGGTATGGATCTGTTGATCGTCAGCGGTCTTTCCGGCGCGGGAAAATCGGTCGCGATGAATGCGCTGGAAGACATCGGCTTTTTCTGTATTGATAATGTCCCAGCGGAGCTGCTGCCAAGCATCACTGCCTTTTCCAAGGCCGGCGACAACCAGCTGAAGCGTGTGGCACTGTCCATGGATGTCCGGGGCTGCCGCTCCAGCGAGCAGATCGAGCAGGCGCTGGACCAGCTGGATCAGCAGGGGATCACCTATGAGATCTTATTCATCGATGCGCCGGATGATGTCCTGATGCGCCGTTACAGCGAGACCCGCCGCCGCCACCCGATCAGCATTGCGGAGGGGATCTCCACCCGGGAAGCCTTTGCCAAGGAGCGTCAGATCCTGCAGCCATTCCGGGAGCGCGCGGATTATATCATGAACACCGAACTGCTGTCCACGGCGCAGAACAAGGAGCGGATCTGCGATCTGTTTGCGCCGGGCGGCGGGGCCAAGGGTGCCATGCGCCTGACGGTGATGTCCTTCGGGTTCAAGTTCGGCATTCCGGAGGATGCGGACCTTGTGCTGGATGTCCGCTGTCTGCCGAACCCTTTCTATGTGCCGGAACTCAAACATAAAACGGGGCTGGATCAGGAAGTGGTGGATTTTGTGATGGAACACCCGGAGGCGCAGGAACTGCTGCGCCGGTATGAGAATTTTCTGGAGTATGCGCTCCCGCTCTATGTCAAGGAAGGCAAGAGCCAGCTGACCATCGCGGTGGGCTGTACCGGCGGCAAGCACCGCTCCATCACCTTCGCACGGAAGATCGGCGAATACTGTCAACAACTGGGCTATCAGGCCGGGGTCCAGAACCGCGATGCGGCGCGCTGACCCGGCCGGAGCCGTTTGAAACAAAGAGAAATGAGAAGAACATGAGTTTTGCATCCCGAGCACGGGAAGAGATCGCGCAGCACAGTCTGCAGCTGCAGAAGGATTGCTGCGTCCGGGCGGCGGCGTACGGGATCGCCTGCTTTGCCAAATATTTTGATGCCAGAGGTCTGGTACTGCAGACGGAACAGGAGCTGACTGCCCGCGTGGCAGAGCAGCTGTTTGCCCGGTGCGGCGTACAGGGAACGATTTTGGAAAAAGTACGTCCCAGCGGGACGGTCTACGAGTTCGGCATCCGGGAACCGGAACAGGTCCGGCGGATGCACGAGCTGTTCGGGACCACCGGAACGGAGACCAGCCTGCAGATTGACCCGGGTATGATCCGGTGCCAGACCTGTGTCAGTGCTTACATCAGCACTGCATTTTTGTGCAGCGGCACCGTGACCGATCCGCAGAAAGAGTACAATCTGGAATTCCTGACCGGGCGTACCAATCTCGCCCGGGATTTTGAAGCCCTTCTGGCCGAGCATGAATTTGCGCCCCACCGCACCCGCCGCAACGGCGTAAATCTGATTTACGTCAAGAGCAGTGCGAACGTGGAGCGCATCCTTGCGTTTATGGGTGCCGCCGAAGCTTCGGCGCAGATCAATGCGCAGAAGGCGGTCAAGCAGCTGCGCAACCAGATCAACCGCCACACCAACTGCGACACCGCCAACCTGGGAAAGACCGCCCGGGCCAACGCCCAGACGACCAAAGCGATCCGCTTTCTGCAGGAACAGAACGCGCTGGAGACCCTGCCGGAACTGCTGCAGCAGACCGCGGCAATGCGTCTGGAATACCCGGACCTGTCCCTGACGGCACTTTGCAGCTGCTTTGATCCCCCGGTCAGCAAGTCCGGGCTTTCGCACCGGCTGAAAAAACTGGAGGCACTGGCCGAGGATCTGCGCCAGCGCATGGAAAAACAGGAAGCAAAGGAGGAAACAAAATGACCGCACCCAGTGAAGGCAACAAGCAGGGAAGAGATTTTGTCCACCTCCATATCCATACCGAATACAGTCTGCTGGACGGTGCCTGCCGCATCGACCAGCTGATGGACCGTGTGAAGGAGTGCGGGCAGACGGCCATTGCCTGCACCGACCACGGCGTCATGTACGGCTGTGTGCAGTTCTATAAGGCTGCAAAAAAAGCGGGCATCAAGCCCATCATCGGCTGCGAGGTCTATGTGGCGACCCGTACCCGGTTCGACAAGGTCAACAAGATCGACGGCAACAACCACCTGATCCTGCTGTGCAAGAACGAGACCGGTTATAAGAACCTGATCAAAATGGTCTCGGCTGCGTTTACGGAGGGCTTTTACTCCAAGCCCCGTGTGGACAAGCAGTTATTGGAGCAATACCACGAGGGACTGATCTGCCTTTCGGCCTGCCTTGCAGGCGAGATCCCCCAGGCGATCCTCTCCGGCGATTACGAGCGGGCCAGAGCGTCCGCCCTGTGGTACCGGGATCTGTTCGGTGAGGGCAATTACTATATCGAGCTGCAGGATCACGGACTGGAAGAGGACAACATCGTCCTCCCGCAGCTGATCAAGCTGGCCCGGGAGACCGGCATCCCCATGGCGGCCACCAACGACTCCCACTATCTGCGGAAAGAGGATGCAAAGATGCAGGAGATCCTGCTCTGCATCCAGACCGGAAAGACCATTCAGGATGCGGACCGGATGGAGTTCCAGACGGACGAGTTCTATGTCAAGACGACGGACGAAATGTACGATCTGTTTGCCATGGTCCCGGAAGCCTGCTCCAACACACAGATCATCGCAGACCAGTGCAATTTTGACTTTGAGTTCGGCCACACCAAGATCCCTTATTATAAGGCCCCCGGCGGGATGGACAATCAGGAGTTCTTTGAAAAGCTCTGCTGGGAGGGTCTGGAACGCCGGTATGGTCCCGATGTGCCCCAGGCCAATAAGGACCGCCTGACCTATGAGATCGGCGTGGTCAAGACGATGGGATACACCAACTATTATCTCATCGTCTGGGATTATATCAACTATGCAAAGAGTCAGGGCATCCCGGTGGGGCCCGGCCGTGGTTCCGGTGCGGGCAGCATCGCAGCGTACAGCGTCGGCATCACGGACATCGACCCCATCCGGTATAACCTGATCTTTGAACGCTTCCTGAACCCGGAGCGCGTCAGCATGCCCGATTTTGACGTGGACTTCTGCTACGAGCGCCGCCAGGAAGTCATCGATTACGTCAACCGGAAATACGGTGCGGATCACGTGGCCCAGATCGTTACCTTCGGCACCATGGCGGCCCGCAATGCCATCCGGGATGTGGGCCGCGTGATGGGGCTGCCCTACCAGAGCGTGGACATTGTGGCAAAGCAGGTTCCCATGGAACTGAAAATGACCCTGAAACGGGCGCTGGAAGTTTCGCCGGAGCTGAAGCGGATGTACGATACCGATCCGCAGGTGAAGGAACTGATCGATACGGCCGCCAAAGTGGAGGGCATGCCGCGGCATGCTTCCACCCATGCGGCAGGCGTTGTCATTACGCCGGAACCGACGGATTATTACCTGCCCCTTGCCACCAACGACGGTCTGCCCGTGACCCAGTTCAACATGACCGAGATCGAAGAACTCGGCTTGCTGAAGATGGACTTTCTGGGTCTGCGGACCCTGACGGTGATCCGGGATGCAGAGACCGCGATCCAGAAAAGAGATCCGGATTTCTCCATCGCAAAGCTGGATTATGACGATCCGGAAACCTATAAGATGCTGGGGCAGGGCGATACCGAGGGCGTGTTCCAGCTGGAATCTTCCGGCATGAAGCAGGTCCTTGTGGGACTGCAGCCGCAGAATCTGGAAGATGTTATCGCTCTGATCAGTCTCTACCGCCCCGGCCCCATGGACTCCATCCCGACCTACCTGCGCAACCGCCACGAGCCGGACAAGATCAGCTACAAGACCCCGCAGCTGGCCCACATTCTGGATGTGACCAATGGCTGCATCGTCTATCAGGAACAGGTCATGCAGATCTTCCGGGAGCTGGCGGGCTTCTCCTTCGGGCAGGCCGACAACGTCCGCCGTGCCATGAGCAAGAAAAAGCATGCTGTCATGGAGGCGGAGCGGGAGCATTTTGTCCACGGATGCACGGAGCCGGGCCACGAGTGCCCGGGCTGTGTGGCCAACGGCATCTCGGAGAAAGTCGCCAACGAGATCTACGACGAAATGTCCAGCTTCGCGTCCTATGCTTTCAACAAGAGTCATGCAGCCTGCTACGCCTACGTTGCATTTCAGACTGCCTATCTCAAGTGCCACTATCCCAGCGAGTTCATGGCGGCACTGCTGACCAGTGTGCTGGACAATACCGACAAGGTCATCGAGTACTCGGGCGAATGCGCCCGGCGGGGCATCCGGGTCCTGCCGCCGGATATCAATGTCTCTGGCGGCGGCTTCACGGCAGACTCCAAAGGCCAGATCCGCTTTGGTCTGAACGCGGTCAAGAATGTAGGCCGCAATCTGATCGAGCGCGTCGTGGAGGAACGGCAGGGGAGACCCTACACAAGCCTCTACGATTTCTGCAAGCGGATGTACGGCAACGAGCTGAACCGCCGGGCGGTGGAGTGCCTCATCAAGGCCGGTGCCTTCGACCACATGGGAAGCAACCGCCACAGCCTGGTCGAGGCAACGGAGGGCATCCTGAAAAGCGTGGAGAGCGATGCACGGCGGAATCTGGACGGTCAGCTGGATCTGTTCTCGGTCATGAACGGTTCAGCCGAAGAACCGGCGCCGGACAGCTACGAGATCCGGACCCTGCCGGAGTACAGCCACACCGAACTGCTTCAGCAGGAAAAAGAGGTCAGCGGTCTGTACCTTTCGGGCCACCCGCTGGACGCCTACCGGGAGCAGTCGGCCAAATTTGCCACTCATACCATCAAGGCGCTGACGGGGGAAGACGCCCACGGGCTGGACAATGCCCATGTCCGGATTGTCTGCACGATCGTCAAGAGCAAGATGATGACGACCAAATCCAACACCATGATGGCGTTTACCAGCGTGGAAGACCTGACCGGCACCATGGAAGTGATCGTGTTTCCCCGTGTGCTGGAAACTTTCCGGGATGCACTGAAGGACAATGCCGTTGTGGTCATCGAAGGGCGGCTCTCTGTCCGTGAGGACGAAGCCCCCCGGTTGATGGCCGAAAGTATCTCGCCCATCGAAGGATATGTCCCGGGCCGTCCGCAGGCCAACCGGCCGAATCTAATGCGGGATGCGGCCCAGAGACTTTACGTCCGGCTGCCCTCCCGCACCTGCCCGGAGTATGCAAAAGTAATCAATCTTCTGGAGATTTTTGACGGAGATATGCCGGTGATCTTTTATCTGGAGGATACCCGCCAGAAGCTTGCCGCACCCCGCAGACTGTACACCTCGGGGCATCCGCTCTTCTTTGAGGAGCTGCGCCGGATCGTCGGGGAAAAGAACGTTGCAACAAAATGACATCCTCCTGCACGAATCGACCTGGGAGAAAGAAAGCAAAATGCGGTGCAGGATCGCATGAATCCGGACTTGAATAAAATTTTAACAGTGTCTCAAAAAGGTATTGGATTCAAGCGGGATCTGTGCTATAATTACTAAAGGCAAGTTGCAAATCTGAGCAAGGTGATGGAGCCGTGCATCGCGCGAAGGCGGCAGGGGCTCCATTGGTGAATGAAGAAACAATTGGAGGGAATCTCTCTATGGAAAAGCAAATCAAAACGATCGGTGTGCTGACCAGCGGCGGCGATGCTCCCGGCATGAATGCCGCAGTGCGTGCGGTGGTCCGTACCGGCCTGCACAAGGGCTTCCGTATGATCGGCATTCAGCGCGGCTAC
>ERZ1026780.2336-NODE-2336-length-11165-cov-27.536634_pt1 | contig 11165 bp, 5 predicted proteins | sample MGYA00380126_ERZ1026780 | MGnify/ENA primary metagenome ERZ1026780 (study PRJEB33269, sample SAMEA4719762) | human gut metagenome | biome: human-associated habitat; feature: organic feature; material: feces | place: Cameroon | collected 2013-10 ... | reverse complement strand
TCGTTGTGGCTGACCTTGTTGCCGGTGACGGTGATGACTCTGGCGCCGCAAAGGCCAAGATCAACTTTGTTTCTTGGACAATGATGGGTGTTCAGGCTAACTACCTGACACAGAATGTAAAAGATTCAAAAGACAAGGGTCTTGACCTTGACTCTGTAACAATCGGATTCAAGTCTTATGACAAATTCACAGGTATGTTCCTTCCAAACGCTCCGTTCTATATCGAAATCGCCTTGGCTGAGACAGAAATGGAGGATTACGATGGAAATACAGCCGACAAGCTTAACTATCTTTACAGAAAGGACAAATACAATGAAGATTCTGTTTCCTGGGAAGAAGGTTTCAAGAGCCTTGTGAACGGAATTTTTGCCAATCCTGTAGCCTATTTTTCAAAGACAACAAATAATGAAGGAAGCACATCTTTCGGCTCGATTCCTGGTCCTGGAGCAAACCCGTTCCTTGGACATTTGAAGTTCGGATGGAACACTCCATACATCAACTACTTGACAGGCTTCAACTATGCAAAGCCTGATGTTCGCCAGGCAATCACCTGGAAAACAATCGACGGTAACTGGGATGCCGGCTATACACATGTCGGCGGATTCAACCAGTTCAGCCTTGGCTCAAAGGCTGTTGCCGCGCTTGAGGAAGCTACAGGTGTGACATTTGACCTCGGATTCGCTCCTAACAAGACTGCTGACCGCAAGGGTACAAAATACGGCTACTGGGGATGGGCAAGCGCTAAAATCAATGACCTTGTAATCGACTTCCAGACAAACGGTATGTACGGCGATGACTATCTTTTCTATGATCCGGTTGAACATGACTTCATCCTCGGAGCGAAAGATGTATTCGCAGTTGGCGACGGAAAACTTTCTGTTGCGGCTCAGGGCTTGATTGCCACACACCAGAAATCTTCTGCTGACATCATCGCAGACGGAGCTTCAAACACAACTGACTACTTCGGATATTCAACAGACGTATTCTACCGCTCAGGCGACTTTGACGGAATCAAGAACATCGCCGGTAACGTTCAGGTTGGATACAAGACAGATATGTTCGGCGCGAATGTTGAGTACCGCTTCCGTGGTGCGCAGGCATCTATGCTCTATCTCCGAGAGAACCATGACGACGGAACATTCGACCTTTCTGAGACACTCGGAAACATCAACACACAGCGGGTTGCTTTAAATGGATTCGTAAATCCTATTGAAGGTCTTGCTATCAATCTTGGTGTTGAGGCTGAGATGGCTTTGGAGACTCTTGATACTGATGAGAAGCTTGTTCAGAAATATCTTTCTGATGATGGAGAAGGTATGCAGAGCTGGTACGCAGCCCGCTGCGGCAGCTATGTAGATCCGCACTTCGGAATCGACAGCGGTGCTGAATTCACTTTTGTTCCGGATGTTTCTTACAAACTTTCTGACTCAATGTCTATCGGTGTTGCCGCGACATTGAACTACAACGCCTTTGAATACACAGACAAGTGGGAGCAGGCTGCCGGTCTTAAGAGCGACGACCTTGCAAAATACGGCGCCTCTGATTCACGCTTCCGCTTTAAGAAGGCTGGAGCTACATTCAGCATGAAGCCGGACAGCGATGTTGTAAAAGGTGTAAACGTTTACTACGGACTTGATATGTCTAACAGTGTCAGATATTTCAACACATTGGTTGGACAGGTTAAGTTCCCTATGGACATCACAGCAAACCTTGCAATCGGTATCAAGACAGAAAACACAGCATCTGCTGACAAGAGTTTTGATTCTGACACAAACAATCCGTTCGCATTCGCGCTCGGCGTTTCTAAGCAGTTCAAGGCATTGAAGAAACCAATCCTTTACGCTCAGTTTGTATACAACATGGATCCATTCAAGCAGTTTGGCGACGGACAGGATGGTTTGAATCTTGACGGAGCAAACGTAAAGGGCTCATGGGAAAAAGAAGGTGTCGGCGACATCGATCCTGTTGACTGGTACGACGGACGTGCTGCTATGCGCGTAGGTATCCGCTGGGATATATAAATCAGATTACTTCCTGTAATTTGATTTATAGCGAGTTTTTGAAAACAAAAACTCGTTTCGCTGCTGGCAAACATCCTTGTTTGCCGGTGGCTTGCTGGCAGATTTTTATCTGCCGGTGGTTGCAAGACAGAAATGCCTTGTGTTAGAAAACGGTGAAAGCGAATTGAGATATACGGTGGCGGAGCATAGCGAAGCCACCGCTGTTCAGGCGTTTTTGCAAACTAAAGAAGTAATACTTTAGGAGAAAAAAATGAAAAAATTGATAACTGGTGCTGTTGCCGCGCTCGCTCTTCTGTTCGGATTTGCAAGCTGCTCTGGCGATTTGCACGATGACGAACCATTACAGTTACCTTATATCGCTGGTGATATGCATAAGGAAGGTACTGCTATGACAAGTGTGAATGGCAACGTTTCTTCTTATACATTCACTTATAATGCAAGTTGGAATGCCTGGGGCGGCGGAAGCGGAAAGATGTACTTCAAGCTTCTGAAAGTTGTTGACGCCTGGAAAACTCCTGGATGGGGTTCAACAAGTGAATCTGAAAATGCAGTTTTGACTGTAAATGGCGATGCTGTTGCTGGAAAACAAGGTGGTGGTCAGGCAAATTTTGAAGCCACAGGTCTTGTAAATGGCAAAGAATATACAATTACAGCAACAACATCAGGTAATGATGTTACAGTAGCCCTCACAGGCTATGTAAAACCAGAGCCAAAGGAAGCAGACCTTTCTGGAATAAATGCCACAACAATGGCTCAGCCAGGTTCTTACATTGAAATAAAAGGTGATGCATGGAGTGATTCCATCGTTGGAAAATACTTCTTCAACAAGTCTGGTGATAATTATGTAGCTGTCATTCCTTTTGCGATTGCGGATGATGCTGCTAATGGCTGGAACTTAAATCACTTGCAGGCGTGGGGAAAAATCGGCGTAGGTGACAATGACCTTGTTGCGGCATCTGACAAGCAGTTCAATTTTGCCGATGGTGAATTGAATTTCGATGCTACAAATAATATCGACATTGCTGAAATTGTAGCAGGTACAAAAGGTATTATCACAGTAACGGCAACTTCTAGCGGTTGTACTGTAAAAGCTACTTTGTACTAATCAATGATGTTTCTGAAAGTTTAGCTTAAAAGCAAAAAGGTTGTTTCTGAATAAAAATTGCAACTGCAATCCTGTCAGAAACAGCCTTTTTCATTTATTGATTTTCTAAAAAAAATCATTTCGGCGGCGGCGTTTTTTAGGGGATTTATAAGTTTTTACCAAGAAAAAATCTACTACAGGAGCAAAAAGAATGAGAAAATTAAAACTATTCGGACTGGTTGCAATGCTGGTTTGCGGAGTTGTTTTTACGGCCTGCGACAATGGTTCTTCTGGCGGCGACGGATCGGACATTGTTCTGCCGGACGCACCGGAGACAATCGAGTCTGGATATATAAGAATAAACTACAAAGGTTCTGGAAAGTGGAGTATTTGGGTTTTTAATGATTTTGATAAAACAGAAATTGCAAAATGCGCAGAATGGCCGGACGGAATTCCTGTTATGTACCAGAACGGAGCGGATTTTATTGCATGGGATTTAAAGCTTGCCGAAAATCCTTCAGTTTTAGGAATGGTTGTTGTAAATTCCGCAGGTGTGAAAGGCACTGGCAACGCTGATGTATTATTCTATTTTCCGCAAAGATATAATGAAATATTTCTTACTGATGATGGAACTATATACATAGATTCCGCATTGACAACAAAGCCTGTAGGATTGGTGTCTGGTACAGTAACGAATGAAAAAGAAATAACTTTAAATATCGCTGGCGTTTCTGTCACAAAGGACAAGGTGACGTTGGAAGATAAAAATGGCACACCTGTTCCGATTTCTACTTATAGCGACGAAAAATTGACTCTTGCTGCTAGCGTTAAAGAAACATATGCTTCGATTCAACCTTTAAAGTTATCAATAAAAATTGATGATACAAATACAGACTCTGTACAGGTAGGATTGAAAGCAGATTTAATAGAAAATTGGTACGGAAAGTCAGCTGTTAAAAATATAAAAGATATGGGTGTTACATTGTCTGGTTCTACCGCATCATTTAAAATGTGGGCACCTCTTGCAACAAAAGTTTCTCTTGTTCTTTTTGAGAATGCAGATGCTGTGGATTCCGGAAAGATTTTGGGTGAATCTGCAAAAGCTATGACTTCTTCTGAAAATGGATTTTGGACTCTTAATGATGTTGATATTTCTAATGCAAAATATTACAAGTATAGAATTGAATCAGGCGCTGAAAGTCACGATGTCGCAGATATTTGGGCTATGGTTGGCAGCATTGACTCAAAAGCAAGTCAGCTCATTGATATTAACGATGCATCTTGCAAGCCAGTTGCCTGGGAAGATGTTTATAAAAATCCGTGGACAGGAAAAAAATATTCTGACGCTGTAATTTACGAAATGCATATCCGTGACTGGAGCAAAGCAATCGGAATGGATGGGAAATTTGTCAATCTTGCAGAAAGCGAAACTTTTATAAATCACCTAAAAGATATTGGAATTACACACATTCAGATTCTTCCAAGTTTTGATTATGCTGAAACAAATAGCAACGAAAATTACAACTGGGGATATAATCCTTATAATTATAACGTTCCAGAAGGACGTTATGTAAAAGATATGAAAGACGGCGCCGATGCCGTGAAACAGTTCAGACAATTTATAAAAGCTGTTCATGATGCAGGAATCGCTGTAAACATGGATGTTGTTTACAACCATACAAACGGAACAAAGACAGGCTCTCTCTATGATATGACAGTTCCTGAATACTTTTATAGAATGGATTCTATGGGAAATTATTCAAACGGTTCTGGTTGTGGAAATGAAGTCGCAACAAATCATGTAGTCGTAAAACAGTTTGTAATAGATTCTCTTGTTCATTGGATGAAGGATTATCATATTAACGGATTCCGATTTGATCTTATGGGATTACACGAAACTTCTACGATGAAAGCTATCTACAAAGCTTTAAGCGAAATTGATCCTAATGTTATGGTTTATGGCGAGCCGTGGACAGGCGGAACATCAACTGTTTCTTCTGGAGTGACAAAAACTTCAATTGATTCTTGTACTGATGGAACTACTGTAAATGGAGTCGCTTGTTTTAATGACGATTTTAGAAACGCAATAAAAGGAGCTGAATTCGGTGGATTTAAAAAAGGTCATATTCAAGGAGAATTTGCAGATGATTCAATTAATGTAGGACTTTTAGGTTCATTAAAAACTTCTGCTTCTGGAACAAAGAAAGGATTTACAAATGTTCTTGGACGTTCGTTAAATTATGTAGAATGTCATGATAACTATACGCTATTTGACAAACTGGCCATATCTTATTTGAACAAAGAGTCATTTGCCGGAGATTTATTTACTGCTATAAAATCAAAAGGATTAGAAGAAGTAAAAGCACAGGATAAACTTTCTGCCGCATATGTTTTACTTGCGCAAGGAACTCCATTTATTAATGGCGGACAGGAATTCCTAAGAACAAAAAAAGGCGATGAAAACAGTTATGCATCTGATGATACAATCAATGGAATTGACCTTTCATTTAAGGAAAAATATTCCGATGTTTACAACACTTATAAAGGTTTAATCGCGTTGAGAAAATCTAATCCGGATGCGTTTGGCGCAAACAAAGACGCGTCGGCAGAAACAGTTTCTTCCGGTGTGACAAAATACACAACTGGAAATTTCTGTGTTTACTTTAATGCGACAACTTCTGCCGTGAGTATCAATGCTTCGGGTTATGCAAATGTTGTTGATGTAACTTCTGGAGCTCCAACGGATAAAGAGATTGTTTCTTCTGTTCCGGCAAAATCGTTTGTGATTCTTAAGAAATAGTTTTTCTGAAATTTATAGAAACAAAAAGCGGTGTCAGATTCTTGGCGCCGCTTTTTTAGTTAACGATGTGAAGCGCGGATTTTGCGAGCGAAGCGATCGGCAAGTGTTTCTTGAAACGCAACGACAGCATAAAAAATACGAAAATTAAAATCACGTGGCAAGACAGAATATTTTGGACTTTCCCATATTTCTAGCAAACTATTCCTTTTTCAGACTGTTCACTTCTTCCAATGAAAGCCCTGTGCATTCAGCGATTATTTCCGCCGATATGTTTTTCTTCAGAAGATTTCTAGCGGTTGCAAATTTTGCATTTCGCTCGCCGGCCAAACGTCCTTTTTCCATTCCTTCCTTTAAGCCGGCTTTTCTTGCGTCGTGAAGTGGCAGTGCATCCATCATATAGTCGCTCCTGAAAATCTCGTTGATTTTGAGCCTTTCGACGCGCCGGTCGATGTCCTCTGTGAGATAGTCGGAAGGCCTTCCACTACAAAGATAACCCAGGAATCCCTTTATTTCAAGATTTTTTTCGGCTGCAAAGGCGCTCGCGTTAAAAAAGAGCTTGTTGATTCCGTCGTTCAGGGTAAAATCGTTCTTTTCCTTGCAGACTGTGCTGAACGTGTAGACCGGAAGCCCCAGCCCGAAAGGGTCTTTTGTGCAGAGAAATATCACGTAGCTTTCCTTTAGAGCTTCATACTCGCTTCCGGCAATCAGGGAGTCGATGTCTATCATGCTCTGGTAGTAGCGCATGCGGCGCGGAAGGTCTTCCGGTATGGTGGTCTGCATCTCGATGTCGAAGATTCTGTTACTGTCCTTAACATAGACATCCATGCGGACGCCGTGCGCGCTGTAGTAAGGCCGGATTTCCTTCTGCAGCTCAGGATACTCAATCCGCTCGACCTTGATTCCAAGAAGCCGCTCGATGACTCCCTTGCAGAGGTCGGGGTTTTTCATCACGCGGCAGAACATAAAGTCGTCTGTGAAGCGAAGCTCCTCGACCGGCTTTATGCGGTAGATATTGTTTTCGTTTTTCATATAACTTTATATAGCGAATAAAGTGCGGAAACTGAAATGAACGCGCAAAAAAAAAGTGGAATTTGGCGTTTTTTTTACATAAATAGCGGTGCTCCGCGCTCAAGACCCGCGGATTTAGAAAAAGAAACTGCGGCAGGCTGAAGAAACCTGCCGGCGGAAAGGCTTCCGCACTGGATGCGCCTGCGCCGTGGTGGAAGGGTTGCGAGCGCGGACAGCGCGAAGCAAGGCGGAGGCCGCGGCGAAAGACTGCTATCTGCCGCCGGAATAAATTGATGGCAATTATTGCGGCTTTTTCAAGGAAAGTCTTAGGCGGCCGGAGACCGAGCGCAAGCGGGCCCTGGAAGCGCGGTTTTCTGGAGGAATTGAGCGTATGGGGGAAGTCCGCCGCGGAGAGGAATCTTTACGCCCATCAAAAAAAGGCGGTCTCATGACAACGCACGGGACCGCCTTATCGCTCATAGAATTTTTCCGCTACTTTTTGAGTATGACAAATGATTTTGCGGGAATTTTCTGAACAAGAGTTTCTGTTTTGTCAATTTCAACCTTGCCGGAAGAAACCTCAACACGGTTTCCTCTTGCGCCGAATGAAACATCTGCATTGCCAAATCCAAGGCCAAGGTTTCCGCCAAGGTTCGCAGAAGGTATTGTGTAATCTGTATCAGAGGCATTGAAGTATACTTCAAATTCATATGAATCAGATTTTGCATTGTACAATGTGACTCCCTTTGCAAGCGTCTTTGCAGTTGATTTTGTTCCATCTGTGAACGCGTTGTAGTTTCTGCGCAAAGCAATCAGTCCTCTGTAGAAATCGTATACATCAGAATAAGTTTTTTTCATTTTCAAATCAATCGCATTGCAGTCATCAATATTGTCCCAGAATATACCGCCTTTTTTGTCTGCCGCATAACTGTCCGGATTTCCTTTCTTTGTCCTCATGAATTCCTGGCCGCCATTGATGAACGGTGTTCCCTGGCTGAGCAATACATAGGCCGCCGCAAGCTTTTCTTCCTTTTTGATAAGCTCAAGTTTATTCTCATCAGCCATAACAGCATCATATGCACTCTTAAATTTTTCTGCAAATTCTCCTGAAAGCGGTGCAATTGTTGAATAAACAAGTTTGTCAAAAAGTGTGTAGTTGTCATGGCACTCCGCATAATGAAGCGCAAGTCCGGAAATGCCTGTTGAGTTCCGGCTATTGTTTGCTCCAATCAGGCCGCTTACAATCTTGCTATCAGAATTTGCGCTCTGAACCTGACCAAGTTGGAATCCACTGTACTCACCGCCTTTTACAGCATCTCTGAAGTCATCATCGAATGCGCCCACACCCAATGTACCTTCTGCAATGGCAGAAGTTGCAAGCGGTTTTTTGGATGCGTTAGAACCAGCGTCCCACGGTTCGCCATAAACCAGCACGTTCTTATCAATAGAAGAAAGCTCGGTGTAGATTTCCTTCATCGTATCCTGGTCATGCAGGCCCATCAGGTCAAACCGGAATCCGTTGATATGGTAATCCTTCATCCAGTGGCTAAGCGAGTCAATCATATATTTGCGGACCATGGCGTGTTCACTTGCCGTTTCGTTTCCACAGCCTGAACCGTTTGAATATTTTCCCTGAGAGTCCATTCTGTAAAAATATTTCGGAACTGTCTTGTCGTAGATTGAACCGTCTCCAGTTCCTGACGTATGGTTGTATACAACATCCATTATCACAGAAATTCCCGCATCGTGGAACGCATTTATCATCTCACGCATCTGTTCAACCGCATCAGAACCGTCTTTCATATTCTGGACATAGCGGCTTTCCGGAGTATTCCAGTTGTATGGATTGTATCCCCAGTTATAGGCGTTGTCATTTTCTGAACTTTCAATTATGTCCTTACCATCATCCTTGACGTTTTTAACGGATTTTGTTGCAACAGCATATTCAAACATCGGAAGAATCTGGACATGGGTTACTCCTAGCTCCCGCAGGTGCTGACCGAACTGACCGTCTCCTTTTGTTCCAAGGGCAGCAGTGATTTCCTTGAAAGTTCCAGGCATATCTTTTTCTACAGGACTGCGGAACGCCTGCGACCAGTCTGTTATATGCATCTCGTAGATTACAGCATCGTTGTATTTTTTTGTTTCAGAGCCATTGTTTCCAAAAGGATTTTTATAGTTTCCGTTTAACTTAAGTTCCTCAATCGCAGAAGCGACTGAATTTTTGCTTGCAGATTTTGCCCAGATGTCGCACACATCATACTGAACGCCGTTTGTAAAAAATGAATATTTGTAATATTTATTTGAGCCTACAGTTGAAGATACATTTTCAGTCTTCCATGTTCCATTTTTACTGCGCTTCATCGGAATTTCCGCGGCAACCTTGTATCCAGTTCCAGAAACAGCATCGTCGGCATTTTCAAAAAGAAGAACCTTCGCGCTAGAGGAAAGCGGCGCCCATGTTGTGAAGACACCATTTTTATAGCCAAACGTCTCAATTTCTTCCTTACCAACATCAAACCATTCATCTATAAGCTTTGGGTCAAAATTTGCGACACGTTTGTCTGTTCCTTTTTCGTCTGAATATTGAACATATACAGTTCCTGTCTCCTTAAGACTTTTTGAAACTGAAATTTCGCCGCCGCTGATGGACGCGATTTCAATTTCCGTTGTTCCGTCCGCCTCGAAAACTTTTGTATTTTCTTTTGAAAGCGTAATGCCTTTTATAGTCGCAGAAATTGTGTTTTCACCAGTAATCATTGCGCTTGCAAGTCCGCTTGGCTCAGTTTTGAAATTTGAATCAATATAAATTGTGCCGCCGCCGGCCTTCAGGAAAATCTCGTTGTATTTTGCAGGAAAAAGATAGATTATATCTCCAGTAAGTTTTCCTTTATCATCTGGAGCTTTTCTTAGAATAAAACCAACTTGTTGAGGCGCATTCTGAAGTTTTATATCCGCATAGACAAAATCGCCATTTCTTCCTGTAATCGGGAATGCAGTTTCAGTCCAGCTTTTGCATAATGCAGTAGCAGAAGGATCAAAGTCATTCCAAATCCAAAGATCTTTTGCACTTGTATCAAGTGTATTTATCCTAAGGTAGCCCTTGGCAACTTCCGGCAACGTTTTATCCACATTGTTCGTCTTAGCCGCTTCCCTGGAATTCTTTGCTGTGCTTTCCGCACCGGAATCCAGCCCGTTCGCGCATGAAAAAATCAGGGCGCAGGCAAACAAGGCGGCAATAAGTCCTGTTGTTCTTTTCATAAATCAATGTCCTCCAGATTAAAGCTGAATATCCGCAAGTATGAATACCGGCGAAGTCAAAAGAATATGGTTTTCGCCGGCATTTCGGCCAACACCATCAACCCCGAAACGCTCCGTTTCGTATGCAAGATAGTACATCCTGTTTGCAGCAGAATAGAACAAAGGAATACCATCCGCTTGTGTCTCAACTGTTATCCAGCCGTTTTCCTCTGTGTATTTTGCGGAAAATTCCAAGCCATTGCCATTATTATACAGGCTTTTTACCGCGACTTTCATCTCTTTATCAAAAGTAAAAGATACGGCGGCCGCATTCCATTCCGCGCACAAAGCAGGCCTTTCCGCCTTGCAATTCATCTCCTCTTTGGCAATTACAGAAACTTTTTTTCCATCCTTGGTTGTGTCGAACATATAAGATGAAACTGCTGATTCACCAGATCCTGCGGAAAATTTTCCGCTTGCCGGTTCATAGACAAAATCCCTTGCATATTCAGGAAGTTCCGAACCATCCTTATAAAGATAATATTTTCCAGTTGTTTCAGACTCAAACTTAAGATACTCCCAATATCCTGAATCTTCGCCAGAAAGCGACACAACCTTGTTCTTTAGGATTTTTCCCGCCGAATATTTAGAAAATTCAGCAGCATTCTGCGGCGCAGCACTGCTTCCACCGCCATCACTGCACCCGGCAGCAAAAAACGCAAGCGCCGAAACGACGCAGCACAGCAAAAATCTCATTCTTTTCATTAAAACCTCCAGAAAAGTCTGTTTGTGTTTATGAAAACTCTCTTTATATTCAAAAGGCTTCCGCCCTAAAAATATCCATCAATAAAAATCTTTATATCCGCGCAAGGATTCCTCTCCGCGGCGGATTTCCCCCATACGCTCCATTCCTCCAGAAAACCGCGCTTCCAGGGCCCGCTTGCGCTCGGTCTCCGCCCGCCTAAGGCTTTCCTTGAAAAAGCCGCAATAATTGCCATCAATTTATTCCGGC
>ERZ1026780.2333-NODE-2333-length-11175-cov-9.812500_pt1 | contig 11175 bp, 5 predicted proteins | sample MGYA00380126_ERZ1026780 | MGnify/ENA primary metagenome ERZ1026780 (study PRJEB33269, sample SAMEA4719762) | human gut metagenome | biome: human-associated habitat; feature: organic feature; material: feces | place: Cameroon | collected 2013-10 ... | reverse complement strand
CTCCTTATCCGGCCCGCACCAGCATATTTTCGGCAAAAATGCCGTAGCCCTGGGTGGGGTCGTTGATCATCACATGGGTCACGGCGCCCACCAGCTTGCCGTTTTGCAGAATGGGACTGCCGCTCATACCCTGGACGATGCCGCCGGTGGCCTGCAGCAGCTCCGGGTCCGTGATGCGCAGCAGCAGGTTTCGGGTGGAGTCCGCATCCCGGAATACATTCACGATCTCCACCTGATACTCTCGAATTTCCTCGCCGGAAACGGTGGAGAGGATCACCGCACTGCCGGGCTTCACTTCCTCGGCACCGGCTACGGGCACCGCCTGGCTCCGAGCGGGGAAATCGGCGTCGGATACGGTGCCGAAGATGCCGCCGTCACTGTTCACCGTCACCGTGCCCACATCCCGCTGCACGGAAAAGTCGCCCTTCAGCTCGCCGGGCTCGCCCTTCTCGCCCTTCTTCACCGCTTTCACGGTGGTCTCCATAATGGAGCCGGAGCCCAGGCTCATAAGCTGGGCCGTGTCCACATCGGTAATGCCGTGACCCAGGGCGCCGAAGCTGCCACTCTCGGGGTCATAATAGGTCATGGTGCCGATGCCGGCCATGCTGTCGCGGATCCACGCCCCCAGGCGGACGCTGCCGTCTTCGCTGCACACGGGGGTAATATTCACCGTTTCATACGCCTGACCCCGCTGAAGGGTCATCTGCGCCGCCTTATCGCCGTTTTCCCGGAGCAGCTCCTGCAAATGCTCCGTGGAAACGATTTTTTCGCCGTTAAAGGTCAAAAGCAGGTCACCCTCTCGGATGCCGCACTGCAGAGCCGGGCTCCTGCCGTCCTCCAGCTCCGACACATCCACCACCAGTACGCCGTCGGCAAAGAGCTTGATGCCCACTGCCTGACCCAAGGGGATCACGGTTTTCTCCTGGGCGTAGGCGCCCCGGACGCAGACTGTAAGCGCCAGCAAAATCGCCGCGCACAAGGCTGCCGCGCGCCCCCAAAGGGATTTGCCTCTTGCTTCATACATGCAGCCACCCCTCGCTTTTTCATTTTTTGTCGTCGACGACAACCTTTACTTTGCGCCGCCGGAGCGAAAAAATGACCGGCAATTATAGGAGAATGTGTCTCGATTTTCTGGTTTTCGGGCTGCGGAGCGTAGTTTTGAAAAGCAAATCAAACTGGCAAAATATACAAAAAAATATAAATAAAACGAATCAAAGTAGTAAATATGATGGGGGGGGGTATATTTCAATTAATATTATCAAAAAGTTACAGTTTTTAGACAATATACGGTAGCAAATGCTTATAACCATAGGCGGAAGTGAGGCATTTTAGGATTGACAGATGTGATAAAATATAACTGGTATACTATACATATTTCAAATTTATTGTGAGCAGTTGTCTGCGCTTGCGAGCGAGGGGGGCTGCTCAATACAGCGTAAAACACACAGAAGAGCAAAAGGGGAGGACCACACGATGTCGAAGGAAAAGATTCTTGCGATGCAAAAACAGGTTACGGGGAAGCTGATGGCGGCGATCTCTATGCTGCTGGTCTCGGCGATCCTCATGTGCCTGACTTCTTATGCGTGGTTTATTTTGTCGACGGCGCCGGAGGTATCGAATCTGAAGACCACCGCCGGGGCCAACGGGGCGCTGGAGATCGCGCTGGCCAATACGGTTACCGAGGGCGATTTGAAGAAGCCTGGCGAGCCTTATGGTGCCACAGTTGGAGCATCAAGTGTGGTCTTTATGCAGTCGGTTGAAGAGGCAAACAGATATTGGGGCAATATTGTTGACCTGACGAATAATTATGGATTGGGGAATCTTACTCTGTATCCGTCGAGACTTAATTTGAGCTCCAGTATTCAAAATAGCGTGTTAATGTCCTCACCTCTGCTGGCGCCCAAGTTTGGCGAAGATGGTCGTATAGTCTCCTTGAGCGAAATTCAAAAAGCTATGTACAATGCGGTCGAAAAGAACTATTACTTCAATACGGACTACGGCGTACATCTGCTGGGCTTCTTTGACAATAATGAAAGTGCTGAGACCGAAAATGCGACGGTGTATTCGCGGCAGGATGTCGTGAGCAGCATGTCCAATAATGTGGAAGCTGCGAGAGAAAATATGCGCAGGGAGATCGCCGACCTGATTAACAGCAATTCCAAAGGTATATTTGGCATATTGATGGAAACTGGAATGGTGTCTATAGGATCTTTAAGCGGGTATACAGATACATATAAGCCGGACTTAGCTGCTATCATAAATGGGCTTGATAAGATAGCTGATGAGGCACTGGACAGCTTGCGGTATGCGGTTATGGCCACGGCGACAGCGGATGAGACAAACTATCCTAATTCGAGTGCGGACAAGCTTTCGGAACTGGCGGATATGTATGCAGGTCTTTCAGAAATGTCAACAGATAAGATGGGGCAGATTGCAAGAGATAATGGCTATGGAGAGATAGTCGGTGCCATTGAATCAATCAATAGCGTAAAGAGTAGCATTAATAGTACCAGAGAAGAACTGGAGAAACATGGTGTTGCAAATGCACTACTTAGCATCTTTGACCTTGGAACAATGCAGCTGAATGAGCAGACAGGATTGGGCGTAATCCAGGCACTTTTTGGAATGCAAGGAGATCCTGACCATTTGGGCAAGATGTATATATGGTCATCGGAATCAATCGACAATACTACACTTTTTCCTGCTATGGCAAAGATTATCGGTGATTATTCAGCGTATATCGAGCAGGATGTATCGGTATATGGCGAATCTATGGAAGGGATATACCACATTGATATGTATATGACCGAAGCTACATCGCCGGAAGGATATAGCGAAGAAACTAATGTTGGTGTTTTGGCGAATGTGCGGGAAAACACAAGGGATCTGACAGTGGATGGGGAGTTCACCATTGTAAACAGGGTGACAACGAGCAAGTCTGCTTTCGGGTACAGTGTAGATTTTGCGGTGAAGGCCAGCAAGGCAGGCAAGCTGCAGCTCCAGCAGACCGCTGTCGACCGGGTGACCGGCCTGGAGGGAGATGGCTCCGGCAGCGACACAATGGGAAGCGGGAGCACAATGCAGTTTAAGCCGGCCGGAGATATGACAAACACTGACCGCCTTATGGATGGTGTCCATATTGTATTTATGAGAACGACGGACGGCTATATTTACGGCGTTGCAACAGCGGATATGGAGAACAAAACGGTGGATGAAGATGGTACGGTCCATGCTCCCCTGAAGCTGCACCGGGCGGAGATCAAAAATGGTGTAGTACGCGCCGGAACAGAAGTGGATAGTCTGCTGAATATGGACGCGGACGCGACCTACTATATTACGGCTGTGGTGTATTTGAACGGCGATACTGTGACGAACGATATGGTTTCGGCTACGGAGAGCGTTTCGCTTAACGGCGGGATCAACCTTCAGTTTTCCAGTGATGCCGACCTTACGCCCATGAATTATAGCGATTATGTTACGGACAACACGAAACTTGCGGCATTGGTAGAAAATGAGCGCAAGCAGCTTGCCCCTGTGTGGGGAAGCGCGGAGTCTGGGAAGTCGCAGCAGAAAAGGACCCTGATATATTGAGCAAAGAGCGCATCTTGGTGAAAAAGTGCAGCTATTGGTAAATGAAATCCATAGCGCACTAAAGCACCCGGGGAGGATTGGCATCGGCCTGGGAAATAGGAGTATAGCATGATACCACTGATTCGTTTGGGGAATATAGAGATCTCAACTTATAGGATGATGATGGCATTGGGCTATTTGGCTATGCTGATTTTGATGCTTGAAAGGCGGGATCGATTTAATCTGAAGAAATGGCAATCAGTTGCATTTACAAGTTTGTTAATGCTGTCCGGTCTTTTGGGCTGTAAAGCGCTCTACTGCTTGGAGAATTTGGGTGAAATAAGAGTCCAAGGATTGACGGCTTCGGGTGGATTTTCATTTTATGGAGCGGTCTTTTTGATACCACCCCTTATGGCGTGCGTTGGACTGCTGTTTCATTTGCGGGCTAAGCAGACGATAAATGCGGCTGCCCCTTGCGTGGCCCTGATGGTAGGAGTCATACGGTTCGGCTGCTTTTTGAACGGCTGCTGCGGCGGGAAGAGTGCAATCTTATTGGGCTGCACATTTCACTGGCCGACACAGGCCATAGAGAGCATAGGCGATTTTGTGATCCTGTTTTGGCTACTGTCGGTGGAGAAAAATTCGGAGGAAGCACATTTATATCCTCGGTTCATGCTCACTTATGGCGTGTTAAGATTTTTTGTTGAGTTTTTGCGTGATACACCTAAGGACTGGGTGACACTTTCTCATGGGCAATGGTTTTCACTTGCTGCGATTATAATATCCGCAGGTATATTTGTGAGGAAAGGTGTGTTGCAGCGGGGGAATATTTGATGGGATTGTGGTACCTGCTTGATGTAGTTATGGGCGGAATGTGGGTCACAGTATATGCTCTTGTGATTGTCAGCTCGCTTAAATATAAATGTCCCAGAATTTCACCATTGTTTCCCGTGTTGGTTTTGCCGTGGGAGTTAACGGCTGTATTATATGATTTTACGCAAAAACAGCCTATGGGCTGGACACAAATTAGCCGCATAGGATTTTGCACTGGGAATATGATAATAGGGACGATTATTCTGCGGTGGTTCATGCAGAACAAAAATCGAAGATGGATATATAACCTTCTTGCATTTATATGTCTTACAGTAATTATGCATCAGTATGTATTTCGTTCTGGAAAAGGGGAGCTTTATTTCAGTTTTATTGTAACCTTGTTAGGATGTATCTTTTGGTTATTCTATATTTTGAAGAAGGACTTTGAACCACTCCCTATCGATTGCGTGATTGCAGCAATAATGATGACAGCGGATGCGATTGGATGTGCATGGTATTTTGACCAAATGGGAAGAGCAAAAATCTTGTGCATTATGCTGCTGCTTATCCACATGATACACTTTGTGGCTATTGTGAGCAGAGTTGGTCAGAAGAAACATTTTACGGAGAGTAACTGCAATGAAAAATAAGAAAATTATAGCTACTTCTGTCTTAGCGTGCTTGGTGTGGGTATTGCTGATATTTTGTGCCGTTGTATTTGCTGATACATCTTCTTCTGTTACTGGCGGAGAAGGAACATGGATTGCTAACCTGGTGGGGTACTCCTATTCGGGCACGGTAACGGCATATGGTGGATCGGGGGAAGTAAGCACCAAGGGAGCAAAAGTCTTAGCTTCTGCTTCTGGGAATACACTTACTGTGAGTGCGACATCTTCTACATATAAAGCGGCATCAACTTGCGAGGGCTCAGCGAGTTTGGCGGGAATTACCCAAAATACTATTACCGTAAAGAACATATCAAGGAATCCTATTCTAATCAAAAAGATTACTACAACAGGGGGGGCTGTTGTTCAAAATGTTCAGGAAAATGCTACACTTGAAACAGATAAAGGATTCACAATTATAATTACGGCATCGCCCTCAAGTGGACAAGAATCAAGCAGTGTGACAAATACGGGAACAGTTTCAATAGAAGTAGAGGAACTTGCCAATGTCGACATCACTGCGGTAGCATCCCCCTATATTTCGTACGCAATTGACGGCCATGAGATAGCACAAAACGGAGTGAATGTTGTGTTTTCGGCAAAAGTGGGGGCTTCGATCACTTTGCCTGCAATCACAGCGCCCAGCGGGTATAAGTTTTTAGGCTGGCGTATTGGCAGCAGTCTGGTTAGCGCAAATAGCTTTACGGCAGCTACAGCATGCACAGTTTATCCGGTTATTCTGGCTGAGAGTGTGGATGTGTCTTCTCAGATTTTTAAGGTAGGGAGTCAGACATTCCATTTTTGGGAAGATGCTATGAATGCGGCGGTGATCGGGAATGACAAGACAGTAGCCCTGATGGAGGATCATGTGCTCCCGGACAATATGGAGGACAACGCATTTGCGTTTACTGGAAGCGGGACCTATGTAAAGAATGACGGAAAGGGGCATCCTATTTATGTTGTGCCCGCAGGTGTAAGTCTTGTGGTTCCTTATGATGACGCTTATACATTAAGCACAGGATCTGTGAGCGCTGAGGGTGGCCCTGGTGTGCAGTATGTTGCGCCGTCTGAGTTTCGAAGATTAACGCTTCCTGCAGAGTCCAGCATGACTGTATACGGAGCAATCAATGTTAACAGTAAGATATATGCAGCGATTGGAGGGCAGACCCAGATGGGTGCGCCAACGGGCGCATACGGCCGAATGGAGTTGAAAGCACACAGCGCGGTCGTTGTCAAGGATGGTGGCGCAATATATGCCTATGGCTTCATAACGGGTGGCGGCACAATTACAGCTGAGAGTGGTGCGTCAATTCATGAGTGCTTGCAAATGACTGAATTTGGCGGCGGAGCTAAGCTTTATGCAATGAGAAAAAACAAATACAAGGTGTTTCCGTTTTCTCAATATTATATACAAAATATTGAAGCGCAATTGACATTTGAATATGGCGCAACAGAAACATTACATACAGCGCTATACGCTCAGTCTGAAAATATATTAGAAGGCTCTAAAATCCACTATATCAATAATGTAACATTTATTGGTCCGTCAAGCGGATTGTTTCAAATGGGGAGCCCGTGTGAGGTAACAAAGCGATACTTGCCAGGAGAAGATCGCATGGAAGTGCTCATCAATGGTGAGGCGAAACTTGGTGATATTAGTATTACACTTGCAGGTTATACATTTACTTCATCGGATTATGTGTTGCCTATTTCAGGAAATCTTTATATCCATGTTGTGCCTGGGGGACACATGGATATAAACAAGGACACAGAATTGATTCCAGGGTCAAAATTGCAAATCGATCAAGATGCGTCTGTGACCGTTTCAAACAATCAAAACGGTGTAACAAGACTGTTTGTGTATGATTCTTACGAGTGGCTGAGTAAAACAAATGGAGCCAGTGCAGGAACTGGTACGACAAGAGGGATTCACCTCATTACGGATAAAAATGGTAGCGGATACGGCTTTGTCCATCAAAATAAGGATCTGCTGCCGGCAATATTTTCTCCAACGCGTGTATATAACCGGACAGTGGATAACATGCCAGATGCAGAGGTTGATGTGAATGGTATACTGACCGTAGATGCGAATTGTTCTTTGAATACTACAAATAGTGGGGCAAGGATTATCAGCAGCGAAGGGTCCGGAAAGGTAAAGGTGGGTGGTACTTCAGCGCAGGATGTCTATCAATTTACCAATAATGGCGGCAGTGATTTTCGGGGATATGTTTATATTTTCCCAGTTGGAACGACTGCGGCCCAATTGAAGAACGGTGACGCGTATGAAGGTACTGCGGACGAGTATCTGAAAACGGCTGACTGCGGAACGGGCCTTTATCGCTATGAGCCGGTTTCGCAGAGATGGTATAAGTACAAGGTTGAGTACCAGTTCGGCGGATCAACGATTTACACCGATTACATTGGCGGCAGCACTTCGGAATATACGCCCGGCGGAATTCAGGTGACTGCTGCGGCACCTTCTGTCGGCAGTGCATCCGTTGCTGCTGATAACAAAGTGAGCGTGACGGGCATTACGGCAGACTGTACGGTTCAGCTTACAGGTGATGCTGCACAGTTTGTACCCTATTTCGTCCTGAATGAAAAGCAGTACGGACTCTATCAGCGATTCACAGGGAACACAGTCACAGAAACGGCCACAATTAATGGACAAACCTACTATGTAGTAAGCACACCCCGTACTCTCATGGATATGAATGCAGTGCTTTCTGCGCCTGATAGCGCTGACATGGGTGTTTCGGCGGCCAGCGAGAACAGTATTACATGGCGTCTGTCAGACAGCAGGGTTGGTGTGCTTTTCGCTGAAAGAGTTCCCGAAGGATCTGAGGGAAAAGCATATATCTACGGCAGTTACAGCGGTTATGTGGCTGCTGTGACAGTTGGCGGCGTGACCACAAAGTACGCCACGCTGGAGGAGGCCTTTAACGCTCTTCCTGAGACCGGAATGGCAACGGTGACTATGGTCTCCGACTGCGGCACCTACGAAGAGGAGGACAAGGTCGCCCAGCTTACAGTGCCCGCCGCAGCGACCGTCACATTTGACATTGCGGGATACGAGGCGTGGGGGTCCGTTCTGAATAACGGTGCAATGACCATTGATCTCAATGGTGGAAAGCTTGTGCGCGACAATGCGGCAGAGCAGTTCTCCGCGACGCAAACGGTCTTCAACCTGGGGACGATGACCATTCAGGACAGTGCTACCGGCGGCGAGATCAGCAACAACTCTTGGCGTGCTGTCAGTGGCGCGATTGTTTTCAATGCGGAGTATTACCAGGCTGTTGTCCGTAATGCAGGTGAAAATGCATTCCTTGTCATTAAAGAAGGCGTTAATTTGGTTCAGTCAGAGACCGGATTAGTACCTATTGATAATAAAGAGGACAATTTTACCGCAGTTGGTATCGTTAATGTGAATGGTGCAACCATTGCGGACACCAAGGCGAATATCAGCGTGCCGAACGGTGCTGCGGTGTATAACTTCAGCGGACTTATAAAGTCCATTTCTGGAGGGCAGATCGGAGCTAAGCAGGGCATCTATAATCGCAATATGCGTACGGCGGCGGGGCCGACCTCTGCTACTGGCTATGAAGTTCCTTTTGTGGCCACTATTGAGTCCATAGGCGGGAATGCGCAGATCAATGTTACGCAGTATGCAGTCCACAATCGGGCGCTGATCAAGGCGATCGAGGGAAGCGCACAGCTCAAAGCGGCAAGCAATACGATTTATGTCCGAGGGGATCAGTGGTACTTTGATACAAGCCTGAAAACACGGACATACGATAGTTCAAGTCCGTATACCAGAACTGACATATATGACACCGGCATTCTTGGTACAATCAAGCTGATTACCGGATCGGTAAAGATCACAGCAACATCCGAATGTGGAATCAATATCATAAACGGCGGACTTTTGGAAGAACTGTCTGGCAGTGCTGAGATCAGCGCAGGAAAAAATACAGTACGAGTATGTGGAACGAGGTATAAAACATGTACATATACTTACTATGATTCTGCGCGAAAGCAAGTAAATACACAAGATGTGTATTATGCCGATGCCAGTAGGATTGCTCTTATTTCTGGAAATGCAAAAATATCTGCAACGACTGGAACCTATGCTATTTTAAACTATAATGTAATCGATAAAATTACAGAAAATGTTGTGTTGACTGCATACAGTGGCAGTACTGTAGGTAACTTGCCCAACGAGTGGAATCAATATACTCATTGGACATCCACAAACTCTGCCGGCGATAAGCCATATGATATTACAAAGAACTATGAGTATGCGCAAGCTACTATTGGTGAAATCAGCAATGGTGTAACGATCAATGCCGGGAGTTCCAATAAAGATACTGCGATACTAAATAGGGGTAAAATAACCACGCTGTCGGGGATTACAATAAACGCAAGATCGCATGCAATACAGTCCAGCAGCAGTGCGACTAATGCGAGCGAAACCATATGCAAAAGCCGACAGACCATTTGCAAGTACACCTCGGCGGGTAACAGCGGTGAGAAGGACTTGTCGCGTACCTATTATGTGCCGACAATTACGACCATCGATGGAGTTACCGTCAACTATACCAGCTATGGTATTCGGAACGGCGGGTATATTGGGACGATTCAGAACTCTACGATCAGTACTACCGGCGGCGAGCGTGCCATCTGCAACGAAGGATATGTGCGGACAAAGCTGGTGTACAGCTATAGCTGGGATGGTACTACAGCAACTGTGGAGTCTACCAACTCTGAGTGGACACCGTGTCAGATCGATTTGATCGGCTCAGGCAATGTGCTACAGGCAAAAACAAATGTTATAATTAACTATGGCACGATTAGCTCTATCAGCGGGAGCACTGTTACAGCTACCAGCGGTGTCGCAGTTTACAACTATCGCGGGTTAAAGACCCTTGATAACGGCGCAAGTTATACAAATCCCACAATTGGTACCATCGAAAATACGGTCATCAAATCTACATCAATTGGTATCCAAAATGGTGAAGGTAATACGACTTATGGTGTTGCAACGATTGGCCAAATTAAGAGTGGTACGGAAGTGACCAGTTCCGGAAGCAATGCGGTAAGGAATAGCAATTATGCCGTACTGGGGAAAATACTGGGAGGTGTTTTCACCGGGAAGGACTATGGCCTCTATAATGGCAATGCCTCGTCAGCTATAAAAGTATGGGGCGGAGATTATAAGGGAACTGCTGAGTCCGCAAGAGCAAATGCTATCTGCGATCCAAACAATACCACCCGCCAGACCTATACGGAGGGGTACACGCTGAGTTACGACACCCATAGTGTGACGCTGTCGAATGGAAGCAAAGTGGACGGCTACTACTACCTTGTACTCGACCAGATCACCATTAAATTTGATGGCAATGGCGGCGCTGGAAGTATGGAGCCGTTGATCGTTTCCACAACAACAAGCCCCGTGACCACACGATTGCCTAACAACCAGTTCACGCGTGATGAAACTTGGGAATTTAAAGGTTGGGCGACTGATAAAAATACTGCGGCAGATAGTGTAAATCCTGGTTTGATGGCGAACCAGCCGGTGGATTTGAGCTTGTTGGGTAAGGATATCCATGCAGGTAGCGAAGTCACCCTCTACGCCATTTGGAAGCCGAACAAGAGTCACTCTGTGACGGTGAGTTGGAACAGCGACAAGTTGCTGTATAATTACCAGCCCAATGTATATGAGTGGAATGCGCAGAAGCTGTGCTATGAGTTGAAGACCCCGGCGTATTGGGACGGCAACCACAGCGTCACCATCACCAACACTGGCGAAGTGAACAACACCAAGTATGGCAAGGTGAATGTGGGCATTAGCTACACCAACACAAATACTTCCTACTCGGGCTTTAGTATGAAATACTATAATCCCGATACGCAAGTTGAGTTTACCGGCACGGACAGCAGCAACAACCTGGCCAAAGCACTGGATCCAGGCGGTATTGTAAAGGCGCAGATGAAGTTGTTTGGCAAACTGCCTGATGGTATGGCATCCGGCACGAATATTAAAATCGGTCGGGTCACACTGACACTGACACCTGCGGACTAATTTCCCGGGGTGGGGTGGAGGCACCCTGCCCGGGGCGGGGCCGGG
>ERZ1026780.2327-NODE-2327-length-11190-cov-7.384733_pt1 | contig 11190 bp, 9 predicted proteins | sample MGYA00380126_ERZ1026780 | MGnify/ENA primary metagenome ERZ1026780 (study PRJEB33269, sample SAMEA4719762) | human gut metagenome | biome: human-associated habitat; feature: organic feature; material: feces | place: Cameroon | collected 2013-10 ... | reverse complement strand
AAATCACGTTGCCGTTTTGCGCGGTTTTATACGCCTGTCCGATACATTTACGAACGGCGACGGCATTGCTCGAACCGTGACCTTTGACGACTATTTTTTCCAATCCCAAAAGCACGCTTCCGCCGTAATTCCTGTAATCCATAAAGGCTTTTTCTTTTTTGAAAGTTTTGAGCATAAAAAGCGCGCCTATTTTGTTCCAGAAAGACGACATGATGTCCTTTTTCAGCCTTTTGAGCATTTCAAGACACGCGCCCTCGGTGCTTTTTATCAGAACGTTACCCGAAAAACCGTCGCACACGACGAGGTCGTACTTGCCCGAAAGCAAATCTCTGCTCTCCATGTTTCCGACGAAATTAACGGACTTTTCTTCCTTTAAAAGTTTATACGCTTCGCGGCGGATATCGTCGCCTTTTTCTTCTTCCGTGCCGACGTTTAAAAGCGCGACTCTCGGTTTTTCTATTCCGTAAGCGCGGCTGAGATAAGCCGAACCCATTATAGCGTTCTGCTTAAGTTGCTCCGCGGAAGCGTCTATATTCGCTCCGCTGTCGCACACGCCGACAATCCCGCCGTTCATCGTGGGAAGAACGGGGCAGAACGCGGGACGCCTTACGCCCTCGAGCCTGCCTATTCTTAAAATCGACGCGCCGACGAGAATACCCGTTGCCCCGCACGAAACCAAAGCCTTTATCTCATCGTTTTCGCGAAGGTCCTTAACCGCTCTGATCATCGACGAATCCTTTTTCATTCTTATCGCGTCGATGGGTTTATCGTTTCCGTCCACAGCCTCGGGAGCGTTTACTATTTCCACCCTTTCCGCAGGGTAAGTCTTTCCCGAAAGTTCGGCTTTTATCGCTGTTTCGTCACCGTATAAAACGACGGCGAGATCGGAAAAATCTTCGAGCGCGAGAAGCGCGCCTCCGACGTTTGCGGCGGGGCTGTGATCTCCGCCGAGGCAGTCTATCGCTATTTTCATATTTGCGTTTTCTCCAGAACTTTTACGTAAGAGCGGCGGCGTTTATGTCTTTCCGCGTTAAACCTCTTCCACAAATTCTGAATGGAGAAATTGTCCTCGAGGTTGAGATTCGTTTCGGCGTACTTCACGCCGTCCTGCTTGAGAATATCCACAAGTCCCGCGGCGATTATAGCCGTGACTCCGCGGTTTACGTAGTCCGGACGAACGGCGATAAGACCGAGGTCGATTATTTCCGGCCTTTTTATCGCTTTAAGCACCTTTAAAAGGGCGATCGGCGTGAGTTTTCCGTCCGATTTTTGCAACGCCTTTCCGAGCGACGGGAAGCATAGCCCGAGGCACACGACCTCGTTCTGCTCGTTGAGAACAACCGTAACGTGTTTTATATCGATGATAAGGCGGAAACCGTCGATCATCGTTTTCTTCATCGCGTCCGTGAAAGGAACGGTGCCGTAAAGTCCCTCGTAAGCGACGTCCAGAAGATTGAAGAAATCGTCCTTATACTTATCGAGAAACTCTTTCGTCGATTTGCACTTCGGCAAGCGAAGTCCGTAACGCTTCATGACGAAATCGGACATTTTTTTGATTTTCGCAATCTCTTCCTCGTCCGGAAGATAAACTTTCGATTCCACCCAGTCGACTTCCTTTTCGTAACCGCAAGCCTCTATGAGCGCGCCGTAATACTCGGCGTTATACTGCTCTTCGAACGTGGAAAGTTGGTCGAACCCCTCGACGAGAAGTCCCTCTCTTTCAAGATCGGAAAAACCGAGCGGACCGCAGACCGTGTCCATACCCTTTTCAAGCGCGAAATCTTCGACCGCCTTAAACAAAGCCTTTGCCGCCTCTTCGTCGTTTTCGCAATCGAACCTCGTGAACCTTACGCGTTTTTCGTTGTTTTTTGCGTTCGACGCTTTTTGAAGTATCGCCGATATACGACCTACCGTAACCTTGTTTCTCTTCGCGAGAAAATAAGCGGTTTCGCAAGTGTCGTTATATATGTAATCGTCATTGAAAATCTTCTTTTCGTCCGCATAAAGCGGCGGAACGAAATTAGGATTGTTTTTATACTTTTTAAGCGGAAAATCGAGAAATTCTTTTCTGTCCTTCCTACTTTCGACTTTTTTTATCTCTATCATTTTTAACGATGTTTGGAATGGAACGCGACGCCTACTCCGTCCGGACCGCAATGACTGCCTGCGGTCGGGTTGGTGGTTATCACTTCGAGTCTGACGTCCTTCCCGTATTTTTCTTTGATTCTTTCCACAAGTTCGCTAACGATTGCGGGAGAATCGGTGTGACCGATTATGATTCTGTAATCGGCAACGCGGTCGCCGAGTTCGTCCATATACGCGAGAAGCCTTTCCATAGCCCTCGTTCTTCCGCGTTCCTTGCCGATGCTGAGCATTTTGCCCTCGGCGTTCATATAGATTATCGGACGGATTCCGAGCAAAGTTCCCATAGTGGCGGAAAAGCCGCTGACTCTGCCGCTTCTGCGGAAAAATTTAAGGTCGTCGGCGAAGAAATACTGCGAATAGCAAAGAACTTCCTTGTCCGCCCACGCAATTATTTCCTCGGGCGTCGCTCCGTTTTTATACATTTCGCCTATTTCCTTGGCGATATTGTAACTGATAATCGTTATACCCTTCGTATCTACGGCGTAAAACTTTCTCTCGGGGAACTCCTCTTTGAGTTCTTTGACGGCTTCGTCCATCGCGCTGAAAGTTCCGCTCATCGCTCTCGAAAAATGAACGTACATCACGTCGTTACCCTTTTCGAATTCCGGGCGGAAATAATTTTTATATTTTTCTATCGAAACGCCGCTCGTCGTGGGGATGACTCCCTCGCGAAGTTTCGCGTAAAACGGCGGCATATCGAACGTTTCGCTGTCCTCGTACGGAAAATAAGTTTTTCCGTCGATCGAAAACGGCATGCTGATAAGTTTATAGCCGTATTCCTTTGCCGTTTCAGGCGTAAAATCGCAATCCGTATCCGTAAAAATAGTGTACATACTCTCTCCTTATCTCTCGTTACTCCAGAACGAACATGTAATCGTAAACGGGCTGATCGCCTTCGATAACGATCACTTCCGTTTCCGGGTAAGATTTTTCAAGTTCTTTTTTTAATTTTTCGGCTTCTTCGTCCGTCACGGCTTCGCCGATAAACATAAGCAAAAGCCCGTAATCCGCAACGTTTATCTTGCCGAGAAGTTTTTTAGCCGCTTCGTTTTTATCGGCGTCGTCCGAAATAATTTCGTCGCCGACGAAACCTATGTAATCTCCGTTTACTACGGAAACTCCGTTTTTGACGGCGTTTCTGTTAGCCCTTGATACGCACGCCGTTACGACTTCTTCGACAGATTCGTAAACGCCGTTCACTATATCCTCGGTTTCGCCCTCGGTTTCCATCATCGAAACAGCCGCGTAGCCCTCGCCTATCGTTTTTGTGTTCAAAACGACGACGTTTGCTTTATCGTAAAGTTCGGCGGCTTGTTCCGCCGTGAGAATAACGTTGCCGTTGTTCGGGAAAACGAATATGCGTTCCGCGTTGACCTTATCGAACGCCGCTATCATATCGCCTGCGGACGGATTCATGCTCTGCCCGCCGTCCACAACCTCGTCCACGCCGAGCGAAAGGAAAGTTTCTTTCAGCCCCTTGCCCGCCGCCACGGCGACTATGCCCGTTTTCTTCTTCTTGTTGTGATTTGCAAGTTTCGACTGTGCGTTATCTCCCTTGCTGACCGCTTCGCTGTGCTGAAGCGTCATATTTTCGATTTTTAAAGTAAGGAATTCGCCGTACTGCTGACAATAACGAAGTATTCCGCCCGGGTCCTTGGTGTGAACGTGAACCTTGACAATGCTCCCGTCCTTGAAACACACGACCGAATCGCCCACCGAATTGAGATACGCGGAAAGTTCTTCCTCGTCGAATTGTTCCACGTCCGTTTTGGCGCGTTGCAGACGAAGCAGAAACTCCGTGCAATAACCGAATTCGAGAACGGAATTTTCGTCGAACAGCGAAAAATCCATCGCAGAAGCCGCTTTAACGACTTCGGTTCTCTTTTCCTCGGCGTAATTCTCGCCTTTTTCGAGAGCGTCTTTCATTCCCTCGAATATGTAATAAAGCCCCGCGCCGCCGCTGTCCACAACGCCCGCTTCGGCAAGGACCGGTAAAAGTTCGGGCGTTCTGTCAAGCGAACGGCCCATTTCGTCCAGAAGAGTTCCGAAGTATTCTTCCAGACTGCCGCCGGACGCGTTATCGTCCGCGTAATTCACGGCGTCTTTGAACACGGTGAGAATCGTTCCCTCCACAGGGTTGGAAACCGCGCCGTAAGCCTTAGCCACGCCCGTTTTCATTCCCCGCTTAACGTCGTCGATGCTCGCGCTCTCAAGTCCGCTGAATTCGGAAGTTATCCCCGCGAAAATTCTCGAAAGAATTACTCCCGAGTTTCCTCTCGCGCCGAGAAGCATTCCCTCCGCCGCCGCTTTGGAAACCGCGCCGAGATTGTTTCCCGCTTTTTTCGCCGCGTCCGCTCCCGAACCGAACGTCATAAGCATATTGTCGCCGGTATCGCCGTCGGGAATCGGAAACACGTTAAGATCGTTTATATCCTGCCTGTATGCGGCGAGTTTGAACGCCCCGCCCGAAAGCATACACGCGAATTCTTTTCCGCCGATAGTTTGAATCTGCATTTATCTCTCCGGATCGGCTGAAACAACCGACCCTTTTTCGGTTTTTTTATGCCGCGCGGAATCGATCGCACGTCGACAGCCGACACTCGCGCACACTAAACTATTATATAATAAAAAAAAATCTAAGTCAACGATATTTCGTCATATATTCATACTTAATCGGCTTATCGGAAAAAAAATAACGAAAAAGACGATCCGAATGGACCGCCTTTTCCGTTTGTATTTTAAGGGGGATTAGGGTAAGCGATTTAAGAAACCCGAACGGGACTTTTTCTTCCCGCCTCGGTTTACGCTTATAATATACCACTGCTTTGTGACGGCTATATGATAAAGCGGTAAAATATTTTTTTAATCTCCGGAAGAAATTCACCGTTTTTAACGAGCGTTATATATCCTTCTTCCGATTTAAAAACGGGACATTTCAACTTTATCCGCATTATTTCGGTCAATTCCTCTGATTTGTCACAATCGGAAAAATAAAAAATTTCATCCTCGTCGTCGGCGACGTTTTCCGCCTGCGAAAGAAATTCCGCATACAAACCGACCTCTTTTTTGCTTGCCAGCGTGTTTTTTATCGCTCCGAATTTATCCGATGCAAAAAAGAATTCGTCGCTTCTCTCGCTCTCTTCGGCATTTTCCGTTATCGCCGTACCCGCGGCGTATTTATTGAAGGTGTTTTTCACTCTCACCGGGATTCCCGAGCCTTTCAACGCTTTTAACGCGTCCGCGTGGAAAACGTTTACCGAAAAATCGCAAAGCCTCTCCATACGCGCGAACGATATCTTTTTCAGCGGACGCGGAGCGAAGGGAACGGAAAAGTCGTTCTCGTCGGATTTTTCCGTAATACGCGCCGCGAAAGACGGCGGAAAATTCAGAACCCCGTCCACGTCGGTAAAGTTCAGATACTCGTCTGCGTTTACCCCGAGAGCGAGAAGCGAACCCGTGATATCTCCCCCGCCGCGCGGAAAAAGCCTGATTTTTCCACGCGGATCGCCGCCGTAAAATCCGCCCGTAACGAATCCGCCGAGTTCGCGGTATTTCTCCCTGACAAGATATCGCGAAAATTCGTAATCGGGCTTGCCCGAGTCGTTAAAACGGATAATTTCGGCGCAATCGACGAACGGGCGAGCCGTGAGTTTCGCAAAAATTACGGAATAAAGATACTCTCCTCTCGATATCAAAAAATCGGGCGACGAGGACCTCGATTCCTCGTACCCGATCTTCATAAGTTCGTCCGTTACGTTGAAATTGATTCTGAGTTCTTCCGCAAGCGCGGAGAGCCTCGAACATAGATTCGAAAAAATTTTCCGCTCGCCCTCGCCCCTGCAAAAAGAGGAATGAGCGGCGATAAGTTCGTCCGTTACTTTCTTTTCGTTTGCAACGCGACCTCCCGCCGAAACCGCTATCGGGCCGATTTCGTCCGCGCCGGTCAATTCCGCCGCGCGGCGCATAGCCGAAGCGTCCGCCATGGAAGTTCCACCGAACTTAGCGACTTTCAATAATGCATCACCACGAAAACAAACACCGCAAGAACCGCGGCAAGCGCGGCAGATACGATTATTCTCAAAACCGTTTTCGAGGTTTTATCTTTACGTTCTCCGTTCATAAGAGTTCTCCTTGTTTCCTGTATTTTAACGTTTTCGCGCAGCCGGGACAATTTCTTTGCCCCGACAACCCGATTAATCTTTTTGTTCCAGAAGTTCCTGCCAGTAATACTCTTTGAGAGCCTGACGAAGCATTTCGGAATCGACGTAGCGTTTGATTTTTCCGCCCTGAGCAATAGAAATTATGCCCGTTTCTTCCGACACGATAAGAGAGGTTACGCTGATTGTTTCCGTTATGCCGATACCCGCTCTGTGACGAGTTCCGAGTTCCTTGGGCAGATTGACTTCCTGCGAAAGGGGAAGGAAACAACCCGCGGCGTGAACCTTGGAGCCGTTGATTACCATAGCGCCGTCGTGAAGGGGCGTTTTGGGGAAGAATATGCTCTCGATAAGCGCGGACGAAATTTCGGAATCGATGATAACGCCGCTGTCGATAATCGTTTTGGGCATGTTTCCGTTGGCGAGAATTATTATCGCGCCGACGTCGTTTTTGGACATATTCTGAACGGCTTTGACGATTTCGTCGATACAATGATTGACGTTCTGCGCCGCCGCGCTGTTTTTGATTACGTGCTTGGTTTCGGCAACTTTTTTAGCGCCGAGATCCCAGATATCCCTTTTGATTTCCGTTGCGAAAAGAATGAAAATCGTCAGAACCATAGGCGCAAGCACGAAAAAGTACGTCAGCGGCTGCTTGTTCTCTTCTCCGACGAGCATGAAAATCACGCCCGTTATCGCCACGTAAGCGATCATCACGGCTATCATCCATCTCGCGTTATTTCTCTGTAAAAGATTGATCAGATAGAAAAACAAAACGAAAAAGAAAATAATCGTAAGCGCGGTTGTCGCCGCGTCGGCGGAAAACGCGCTTGCTACTTTGTTAAAAAAATCTTTCATATCTACTCCTGAAGTATATTATCGCGCTGCCGCGCGATATACCTTTTTATCCTTGTCGTTGACGTAAATTTATAATTTTCAGGTTTTTACTCGTTGAAATCACTGAAATTCTCTTTTAACCGAAGTCAATAACCGAGGTCAGCGTTTCAGCCGACGAGAACGTTCAGTATGCCGTTCCATACGGCGGAATTCGCTTCGATTCTGCCCTGCTTGAAAAGCGAATCTTCTTCGGAAAGTTTGTCCATAACGCTTTTCAGGCGTTTAGCCGAAAACCTTCTCGCCTGCTCGCGGGCTTTTTTCACGGCGTATTCCTTTATGCCGAGATAAGACGCGAGCGCGCCGTCGCTTTCCGCGGAGAGCGAAACGAAAAGCAGTTTGCGGAAATGATAATAAAGCGAAACGAAAAGTTTCTGCCCGTCGCCAGCCGACTCCGCCATCTCCGTGAAGGTTTCGTAGGCTTTGTCGTATCTCTTCGAGGCGATGAAATCGACCACTTCGTAAAGTTTGTAATCGGTTTCCTTAACGCAAAGAGCGTCCACGTCGGTATCGGTTATCTCGCCGCCCGCGCAATAGGAAACGAGTTTTTCGGTTTCGCCGTTTATTCTCGTCATATCCCCGTCGCAATATTCGATTAGTTTTTCGGTTGCGAGCGAAGTTATCTTACAGTTATCCGTTTTCACGCGGTTGTTTATCCATGCCGTGAGAAGAAGTTTGTCGCCTTTGGAACAATCGACCGTCGTCACGTTTTTTTGTTTGGCAAGGTTATCGGCCGGGGCGGAATCGCACACGATAAGCACCGTGGTTTCGCAAGGATTGGCGAAATAATCGGAAAGCGCCTTTACGTCCGCCGCAAGGGGGTAATATTCTTTCACGATAACCACCCGCTTTTCGCTCATAAAAGGATAACTTACGAGCGCGGAAATCAGTTTGTCGGGATTGCCCTTTACGTCCTGTCCGTCAAAATTAGTCAGATTGAGTTCGGGTTGAGAAAGGCATTTATCGCATATGAGTTTTACGGAATGAGCCACGAAAAAAGCGTCGTCGCCCGTGACGAGATAAATCCTTTCAACGCCGTCTATAAGACTTCTTTTAAGTTCCTTGAATTTCATAATCAGTATTTTAACATTATCGACGAGAAAAATCAAGAGTTTAAAAGACGTTTCGTTAAATCATATATCGTCGCGAGATAAAATTACCGCGTTGCAAAACAATCGTGCGAGATTAAATCGCCGCGTTGCAAAACAATCGCCGCAAGATAAAATCGCCGCGTTACAAAACAAATGACAGGCAGGAAAGCAGAACGAGCGACAAAACCACGTAACCACAGGATGCAAACCTGAGCCGTTTGCCGGTGTTTACCGTTTCGGCAACGGAAAGCAAAGCGGCAAAATATACGACAGCGAAAATCGTCGGGAAACCCGATATCGATAACGGGAAATTCGCGAAAACTTTGCAAAGCCCCGTTGAGAGATGCAGGAGATTGCCCGGCACAAAGAAAGCTATAAGTCGATTAATCGGTAAAATTGCCGAAATCGCCAAGCCGAGCCAAAGCGTATAAAACGAAACGCTCACAAGCGGAACGACGATAAGATTCGAGATAAAAGACGCGAGCGGGAACGCGCCGAAATAAATTACGCAAAGCGGCACGGAAACCGACGACGCGGAAATCATCACCGAAAGCGAATCGCGGAAGAACGTCGGCATAAAAGAAAGTTTGTCGCTTATCTGCCGCGAGAAAACGATAATTGCAAAACTGACCGCAAACGATAAGACAAAACCCGCGCGGAACAAATCGAAAGGATTGAGAACGAGTACGACAACGAAAGCGAACGCAATCGCGTTAACTCTGTCTTTCTTCTCGCCGACGCTGCCGACAAGCGCGGCGACGGAACACATCACAGCCGCTCTCACGGACGACGCCGTCATTCCGCAAAGATAAGCATAAACGAATAATAAACAACTTATAGCGAGGCTTTTGTAAATCTTTCTTATGCGAATCGGTTTGAAAATCATCGTGAAAGCCGCGAACACAAGCCCGACGTGCATACCCGAAACGGCGAACACGTGAGCAATTCCGCTGAGCCGATAAAAATCGATCGCTTCGCCCATTTCATCGGTATCGCCGCGAAGGAGAGCGCGCGCCACGGCGTATTCTTCCCTGTCGAAACCATCGGATAATATCCTGTCGGTGAACCCGGCGAATCCGGCGTAAAATTTATCGCTTTTGCCGACGACGCGATAATAATTCACGCCCGCGGAAATCATCGCACGACCGTAAATAACGTTGGACGAAAGCCCGCTCCCTTTGAACGCGTCGGCCGGAGCGGCATTACAGACGACCTCGACTATATCGTACTTTTCGAGTTCCGGCGGAGCGTATCTGAAATAAAATTTGCCGCCGCTCTTGCCGTTATACTTACAATTTTTGAGCGTTGCGAAATACTTTCCGTCGTTTTCGTAAACTGATTCGACTTCGCCCGAAACGAAATAACCGTCCGTTTCGAATCTTCCGCCGAGATACTTTTTAAAAGCGATATCCGCGGCGAGCAACCCGAGCGCAACGAAAGCAAGGCAGAACGCCGATGTTATGAGATAAACTTTTCTTCTGCGTCCGATACAAAACGGTAACGCCACGCATATCGCCGCGAGAACCGCAACGAAAGCAAACAACGCCGCGAGCGCGCCTTTTGCGGCGAATCTTCCGAAAAAGAAAATCCCGACGCCGAACGAAAGCGCGCAGAAAAGTATCGGTCTGAAATTAACGGGTTTTCTTAAAAATCGTAAGAATTCCCCTCTTCCGCTATCGCCCATTCCCCTTTTCTTCCTGCGCTCTTAATAATTTCTTCACTACCGTATGACGGGCAAATATGCGAGATAATCAACTTATTGCCCCACTTATTGCTATATTCCACGCATTTTTCGACGCTTAAATGCGGCGAGTTGTCGTTTCTGTCGCGTTCCAGAAGTCCGCCGTCCGCAAGGACGACCTTCGCACGCCTGAACAGTTCTTCCGCCGCAGGACAAACGTTGGTATCGCCGGTATAAGAAAAACTCGTTTCGTCACCCGTTCCGTCCGTTGCGTTCGTCGCGTCCGTCGCGTCCGTTGCGTTCGATATATTCACGCCGTAACACGTTTCGGGATGATTCGTTTTGAAAAACCGAAGTTTCAGTCCGCGGAAATCGTACTCTTTTTCCTCGACAAACGTCACGTCGAAATATTTTGAACGGGAAATCGACAAACAGATTTCACGGTCGGATTTCGGGCAGAACACTTTTATTTTTCCGTCGATCTTTCCCGCCTTGTCAAGCCGCTGAAGATAGTATCCTAAGATAGGCAAATCGGCGCAGTGATCGGCGTGAAAGTGTGAAATTATGATACAATCGACTTTTTCGGGCGCGATTTTACCCTCGAGCCGCGAAAAAACGCCGGAACCCATATCGAGAACGAACGACGCTTTTCCGGTTTCCAGCAGATAGCCGCTCGTAGCGCCGCCGACTGCCGGGTAAGGTCCGTATTTTCCGAGAACGGTAAGTTTCATTTTTATTCTCCAAACGTTTGCATATATTTTTTAAATTATGATATAATATAGTAAACAAAATCTGCGGCGTTCGAAACGGAAGTTAATTAGATCCACAAATCAAATAAGGGAGCCCGCAAGTTCCGGATAATACGTTATGACCGCGGCTGCGGTGAACCGAGCCTATATCGACGGAAAAACGGATTTATCCGACAAGGCACCCACCTGTTTTTAGAAAACGGGTTGATTTTTCTTCGCGTACGGCGCATGCAGATAATTTAAACAATCGCGATTTCATTGCCGGAACGGCGACGAAATCGCTTTTATTTTGCTTAGGGATTCCATTCGTCATCACTAACTATTTTTGCGGTGATAAACCGATTTATGCGGCGTTAAACGCCGCTCGTAGTACGGCAAGTACAACTTCGGGCGTTTGCCTTGCCTAAACGAGCCGCAATGCGGTCGGTTTCTCATCCGCAAAAATGCTTCGCACCGAAAAGAGCGCATTTTTT
>ERZ1026780.2324-NODE-2324-length-11200-cov-5.028982_pt1 | contig 11200 bp, 8 predicted proteins | sample MGYA00380126_ERZ1026780 | MGnify/ENA primary metagenome ERZ1026780 (study PRJEB33269, sample SAMEA4719762) | human gut metagenome | biome: human-associated habitat; feature: organic feature; material: feces | place: Cameroon | collected 2013-10 ... | reverse complement strand
TCGTCTGTGTGGCAACTTCCACCACGGCCAACGCCATCGGTGTCGGCGGCATCCCCGGCATCCTGTCCATCCAGCCTGCCTATATGCTCAGCTTTGCCGTGTGTATGCTGATCGCTATCGTGATTCCTTTTGTGCTGACCGTCATCGTTGGCAAGAAAAAGGGAATTGCCTGATTTTCAAGAATTGCGAGGTGCTTGCAATGGAAGCACTCAAGGATAAAGTAGTTTACCAGATTTACCCGAAATCCTTTTACGATACCAACGGCGATGGTCTGGGCGACCTGAAAGGCGTCACGGCCAAGCTGGATTATCTGGCCGACCTCGGCGTGGATTACCTATGGCTGACCCCGTTTTTCCCCTCACCGCAGCGGGACAACGGCTATGACGTGGCGGATTACCGCGCTATCGACCCGCGCTACGGCACGATGGAAGATTTGGAAGAACTCATCCGCGAGGCGGACAAGCGCGGCATTGGCCTGATGTTGGATATGGTGTTCAACCACACCTCCACCGAGCATGCATGGTTCCAGCGGGCACTGGCCGGTGAGAAAAAGTATCAGGATTACTACATCTTTAAGAACGGAACCCCGGACAATCTGCCCACAAACTGGGTGTCCAAGTTCGGTGGCCCGGCATGGCAGTATGTGCCGCAGCTGGGCAAGTGGTATCTGCACCTGTTCGATGTGACACAGGCAGACCTGAACTGGGAGAACCCGGCGGTGCGGGAAGAAATGGCCGACATCCTCCGTTTCTGGAAGGCGAAGGGAATCAAGGGATTCCGCTTTGATGTGGTCAATCTGATTTCCAAACCGGAAGTGTATGAGGACGACTTTGCGGGCGATGGCCGTCGCTTCTACACCGATGGCCGCAATGTCCACAAATACCTGAAAGAATTGGTGGCGGCAGGCGGCATCGACGGCATGGTGACGGTGGGCGAAATGTCCTCCACCTCGTTGGAAAACTGCATCGGATACACTGCTGCGGGCAACCATGAACTGTCTATGTGCTTCAACTTCCATCATCTGAAGGTGGACTACAAGAACGGCGACAAATGGGCACTGATGCCTGCCGACCATCTTGCCCTGAAAAAACTGTTCCAGACATGGCAGGAGGGGATGCAGGCGCATGACGGCTGGAATGCGCTGTTCTGGTGTAATCACGACCAGCCCCGTGCCGTGAGTCGCTTTGGCAGCGATACGGCCTACTGGAAGGAAAGTGCTAAGATGCTGGCCACCGCTATCCACTTCATGCGCGGTACGCCGTATATCTATCAGGGCGAAGAATTGGGAATGACCAATGCGCACTTTACCTCCATTGATCAGTACCGGGATGTAGAAAGCCTGAATTACTACAACATCCTGCGCGGCGAGGGCAAGTCCGAGGCTGAAACGCTCGACATCATCGCCCAGCGCAGCCGCGACAACGGCCGCACCCCGATGCAGTGGGATGCCAGCGCGAACGCAGGTTTCACCACCGGTACGCCGTGGATCGGCACCGCCGATAACTATCAGACCATCAACGCCGCCGCCGAGATGGACGACCCGGACTCGGTGCGCAGTTTCTACAAGACGCTGGTGTACCTGCGCAAACAGCACAAGGTCATCAGCGAGGGGAAAATCGAGTTCCTTTTCCCGGAAAATGCCGACCTGCTGGCCTACCGCCGCTATGGTGCGCCGGACGGAGAAGAGCTGCTGGTGCTGTGCAACCTGACAGCGCACGAAGTACCCGTCACCCTGCCGGAGGGGTGGGCCGGTACGGAAAAGCTGCTGGGCAACTACACGGAAACGGCTGCTGCGCTGCGCCCGTATGAGTGTACAGTTCTGAAAAAATAAAACAGGGGCTGTTGCACATGCTTTTTGAATTGTTTGATTATACGTTTGATTTTGAAAATAACTGCTGCACTTTCGGCTAAAACGATGTGCAACAGCCCCTGTTTCTATGTCTGCGCAAGTCCATAAACCGGTGTACAGGCCCCCCCAAAAAAACAGATAAACGGAAAACCATGTCCGACTGCTTATGATTTTCATAACAGCCGGGCATGTTGTTTTTTACGGAAGCAGACGGTCCTTCATACCGGAATCAGATACCGCCGATACGAAAGCGGTATTTCACACGGCGGCTCCCGGAAGATATAATAGGGGACGGAAGTTCAGAGAAAGAAGGTTTGCTTGATGGCAACGATATTTCCGAGAGAAGAAAAGGCGGAGGCACTGTTCGGGGAGATCCTGAAAAACCCCGAAGCCTGCCACCGCCTGATGGAAACTTTCAACGACTCGCTGGATATGGCCGAAGCACTGGATGCGCCGGAAGTGAGCGCCCAGCAGTTCACCGCAGCCCTGTTCAATGCCTACGAAAATAAGGATCTGTCGGCGTTTCTGATGGCGATCTGCCAGCACAGCATGTTTGATCTGCTGCGCAATGCAGCCCTGATCCCCTTCAAATTCAACGCGGACGGGGAAAAGAACCCGGTGATCCTGACAGATGACGCCGGGGTCCTGCTTCCGGACAACAAATTTGCAGTGAGTACAAAGGAATACGAGCGGTTCCTCCGGGTATTCCGGAAACAGGAAAAAGTCAAGATGTATCTGGCCAGCGGCTACTGCAAGTACCATGGCTACGAAGAGGGTTCCATGAATGTGGCGGAGTACCACTATAACCAGCATCTGGGCCTGCTGCTGATCTACGAGCTGCCGGATACCGTCAAACAGAAGGTGACCGAGGCCGAAGCCTATTCCACCGTGTGGGATATCCAGATGAAGCTGCAGCACACGCTGCCCCGCTCAGTGGTCTACTACGGGCAGGATTCGCTGGAGGACGGCGGCACCCGCTACGATGAGCTGGGCGTGTTCCTGCCGCTGGAACACTTTGCCGACCGGCTGGAGCGCCACATCGAGACTGCGACAAAGATCGTTTATGGGGAGTGAGCGCCCTGTAAGCGTATTCCTCTTTCACAATAGTCCACAGCAAAACAAAACGCAGAGAGCCGGGGCGGTTCTCTGCGTTTTGTTTTTGGGAAGGAGAGGGGGAAACACACGCACACATCAGGTGCAGTACCGGAAGGTGCGGTCTGTGATGATACGGGCAAAAATCAGCCCGAGAGGAAGCGCTACGATCATCAGGATGGCATCTGCAAACCAGGTGGCGGAGTCCGTCAGGGACATGATGCCAAGATTGTAGATGGCACGGTAGAAGTACAGCCCCGGGACCATGATGACGATGGACGGGACGGTGACGGAGATGCGGGGGTACCCGGCGGCGCTCTTCAGGCAGGAAGCCAGCAGGCCGGACAGCAGCGCACCCAGAAAGGCCGCGACGGCCGGCGGGAAGCCTGCCAGACTGACCAGCTCCAGACGGAAGGTATTGGTCACGGCGCCGATGAGGGCGGCGCAGACCGCCAGATTCCGGGGGCTGTTGAACATCAGCGAGAAGCCGAACACGCCGCCGAAACTTGCCAGCAGCCGGAGCGCGATCTCCTCCGGGACGGTCAGGGCCAGCGGCGGGAACTGAACCGGCTGCAGATGCAGAAGCATGGCCATGATCCACGCCGTCAATGTCGCCACCAGAATGATGAGAATGGCGTAGGCCAGCCGTTCCAGCCCGGAGCGCATATCCAGCTTGGCCAGGTCGATGCCGCTGGTGATGAACGGAAAGCCCGGGATGATGAAGAGCATGGAGCAGATGTACCCGGCCTCGTGCTGCGCCGAGACGGCAAACAGTACCTCGGCGGCTTTCAGCAGGGCGGCATAGACCACGCTGGCCGAACAGACCGAGGCGGTGATGCACAGAAACAGGGTGAAGTGGTGCTTGGTCAGCTTGCAGCGCACGAAGTTGCCGATGCCCGCCCCGCAGAAGGCGCAGAGCATCTCGACGATGCCGCCGCCCAGCAGAAAGGTGAAGCAGCTGCACGCCAGCGCCGCCGCAAAACCCAGCGCCACCGGGGAGTAAAGACCGTGGATGCGCTCGATCTCATCCAGATGAGAGTGAAGTTGTTCCCCGGTCATGAACTTGCCCTCCCGGTCAAAATCGTTGACGAAATGTTCCAGCCGGTTCAGCCGGGAGGTGTTCACCCCTGTGTTGGTCAGACACAACGCCTGGGTGTAGCACTGGTCGCCGTCAAAGCAGGTAAACTCGATGGACAGCAGCCCGATGTCTGCCGTGGTGGTGACGCCCAGCTCCCGGGACAGGGTGTTCATGGAGCTGCGCACACGCCATGCACCGGTGCCGCATTCCAGCAGCATCAGTCCGGTGCGCCCGATGACGGAAGCCTTTTCGATCAGCCCCGCCTCGGTGATGGGGACGCCCTTGTTGGCCGAAGCGTAGTCGTGCCAGTAGACTTCCATGTGATTCCTGATGATCTCACTTTGCATTTGTCCCATACCGGAAAGCCTCCCTTGTTTGATATGGGAAATCAATACAGCCCATTTTATCAGCTGCGGTGTCATTATACCCGGAATCCACAGGCGGGTAAAACGTATCTTTGGTATGCTGGCAATACCGGTTGGGTATCGCAGAGCGCTTGTTTTTCGTCCGGGTCTGCGATAAGATAAGAAAAAATGAGCGAAAGGAAGCAGTATGACCCTTCAACAACTTCGTTATGTGACCGCTGTGGCCGACATCCTGTTCGGCGAGGAGAACGTGAACGCCTACTATCGAGATCGGCAACAAGCTGACCGAGGAAGAGCAGTGGGCAAAACTCCGGCTGGTCAAGGAGATCGCCGAGACCGTCTGGGGCGTTTTTCTGCACAGCCCATCTCCGTATCGACTTTTGGGGCGGGTTCTGCTATACTGAAGCTGAACAAGACTTACAAAAACAGGAGGTTTTCCCTATGAAGATCGCACTCATCAACGAGAACAGTCAGGCCGCCAAGAACGGCATCATCGAGGCTGCGCTGAAGAAGGTCGTGGAGCCGATGGGCCACGAGGTCGTCAACTACGGCATGTACGCCGCCGACGATGCAGCCCAGCTGACCTATGTGCAGTGCGGCATCCTTGCCGCCATCCTGCTCAACAGCGGCGCGGCCGACTACGTCATCACCGGCTGCGGCACCGGCGAGGGTGCCATGCTGGCCCTGAACAGCTTCCCGGGCGTCATCTGCGGCCATGTGGAAGACCCTGTGGACGCCTACACCTTCGCCCATGTCAACGACGGCAACGCCGTTGCCATGCCCTTTGCCAAGGGCTTCGGCTGGGGCGGCGAGCTGAACCTCGAATACTGCTTCGAAAAGCTGTTCGGCTTCGGCCACGGCCAGGGCTACCCCAAGGAGCGTGTGGAGCCCGAGCAGCGGAACAAGAAGATCCTGGACGGCGTCCGCGCCGCCACCTTCAAGCCCCTCATCGAGTGCCTGAAGAGCATCGACCAGGACCTGCTGAAGGGTGCCATTGCCGGGGAAAAGTTCCGCGAGCTGTTCTTCGCTTCCTGCAAGGACGAAGAGCTGGCCGCCTGCATCCGCAGCCTGCTGGACTGATCGTCCATCCGTCCCACGAGGCAGTGTCCGTTCCGGACGCTGTCTCTTTCTTTTTGCGGGGGAAGGGGCGTTGAAAATCCCACGGCAGTTCGGTATAATGAAACCAAAGGTTTTTTGCCGGACCGGCAAAACGACAGAACAGGGGAGGTGCGGGGCGTGATCCGCATTGCGATCGTGGAAGATGAGGCGGCTGTGCGCCAGCAGCTGGAAGGCTATGTGCAGCGGTATACCCGCCAGTACGGGACAGAGTTCGAGGTGCATCTGTTTGAGGATGGTATCGAGATCCTGGACGACTACCGCCCCGTCTACGACCTGATCCTGCTGGACGTGGAGATGAAGCATCTGGACGGAATGGAGACGGCACAGCGCATCCGGGCGCTGGACAACGAGGTGAACCTCATCTTCATCACCAATATGGCCCAGTATGCCATCAAGGGCTATGCGGTGGGGGCGCTGGATTATGTGCTGAAGCCGGTGCCCTATTTCGCCTTCTCCCAGCAGCTGCAGAAAGCCGAGGCCCAGCTGCGCCGCCGGGCCCGGCACTATCTGGCGGTGCCCGTGGAGGGCGGCCTGCGGCGGCTGGATACGGCCAGCATCTATTACATCGAGAGTGAGGGCCACCGGGTCCGCTTCTACACCGAAGAGGGCGAGTTCGCCGCCCCCGGTGCCCTGAAAGCGCTGGAGGAAAAGCTGACCGACCGGCCCTTTGCCCGCTGCAACAGCGGTTATCTGGTCAATCTGGCCCAGGTGAAGGCCGTGCAGCAGAACACCGTGGAGGTGGGCCCCTACGAGCTGCAGGTCAGCCGCCCGAAGCGCAAGGCGTTCCTGGCCGCACTGACCGATTACATCGGCGGGGAGGGCGTATGATGACGGTACTGCCCAATATTCCCCGCCTGTACACTGCCCTGGCCGAGGTGCTGGCGGTGCTGCTCTATGCCGAGTCGCTGCCGCTGCGGTTCGGCCGCCGGGCCACGGCTGCGGTCACGGCGGTGTGGGTCGCGGTGCTGGGGGTGTTCCTCCACGAGACCGGCATCGTGCCGCTGGCGCTGTGGATCCCCTGTATGCTGGCGGCGGTGGCCATGCTCTACGCCTACCTCTGGGCTGCCCGGGAGATCAACTGGCTGGAAGCCCTCTACATCACGGCCCGGGCCTTTATCCTGGCCGAGTTTGCCGCCAGCGTGGAGTGGCAGTTCCACTGCTGGCTCTTCCCGCTGCGCAGCGGGGCCCATCCGCTGGCGCTGGTATTGCTGGCGGCGGTCTACGGGGCTGTGTACGGCACCGTGTTCTGGCTGGAACACCGCCGCCCCCGCCCCAGCGGGCGGCTGGAGATCAGCAACAAGGCCGCGCTGGTGGCCTTTGTGATGGCGGCCACCGTGTTCACGGTGAGCAACCTGCTGTTCCTGGGGGACGGCGCGCCCGACATGATCCTTTACTACATCCGCACACTGGTGGATTTCTGCGGCGTCCTGATCCTGACCGTCCAGCACGACCAGCTGCGGGAGGCCGCCCTCCACAAAGAGCTGGCCGCCATGGACAGCGTCCTGCACCGCCAGTACGAGCAGTACAAGCGGAGCAAGGAGGGCATCAAGCTGATCAACCGGCGGTATCATGAGCTGAAAGTGCAGATCGCCGATATCCGTGCCGAGCGCGACCGCGCCAAGCAGGACGCGGCCCTGGCCCGGATGGAGTCCGGCATCCTGCAGTACGAGGCCGAGAACAAGACGGGCAACCCGGTGCTGGACACCATGCTGACGGCCAAGAGCATGGAGTGTCAGGAGCGGGACATCCGGATGACCAGCGTGGCCGACGGCCGGGCGCTGGGCTTCCTGACCACCCGGGAGATCTGCACCCTTGTGGGCACCGCGCTGGACAACGCCATCGAGAGCTGCGCCGCCGAGCCCGACCCCGAAAAGCGGCTCATCCGCACGGCGGTCTATGTGCAGAACGGTTTTCTGATGCTCCGGGTGGAGAATTTCTGCGCCCGGCCCGTGGAGCTTGGCCCGGACGGCCTGCCCACCCGCAGCGCCCACGGCGGCTACGACCTGAAAAGCCTGCGCACCGTGGCCCAGCAGCACGGCGGCAGCATGACCCTGCACTGGGAGAACCAGTGGTTCACCCTGCGGGTGCTGCTGCCGCTGCCCAAGGGTCAGACGCAACCGAAACCGGAGGACGGGGAGTGATCCCTGTCCTTTTTGCAAGTTGCACAAACGAAGCAGGATGTTTGTTGTGAATAAGCACAATAGAATTTGAAATAAAAATGAAACTTTTTGCAGATTGTGCGGCGAAAGTGACAGATTATGCAGGGGATGCCCCTGAAAAACAAAGGTGTGCTATACTTTGTGCAGGAAAACGAGAGGACGCTCTCGGAGTGATGTTTCACAGTCCGGACTGTGAGGAAGCGAAAGATAAGGAGAACAGCAACTATGGCAGAGAAAAAGAAGGGCAGAAAAACGGTGGTCAAAACCGTTAAAACTGCTGTTTCTGGTGTACTGTGTGTTGCGCTGGCGGCAGGCATTTTTGCGGCCAATACGCTGATCCCGCCCAACGCAAGCAGTGTGGAGAGCATTCTGAAGCTGAAGAGCAGCGGAATCGATAACAGTGCGGCCAAGACCGACGGCATTGACATGGAATACAGCAAGCCCGGTTTTGACACGCTGGACGCGCTTGTGGAAGATGAAGTTGCCCTGAACAAGCAGATTGCGGCAGAAGGCATTGTCTTGTTGAAGAACGATGCCGGAAAAATGCCGTACAGCACGGATACCACGTTCAGCTTTGTCAGCCATTCGGCAGTCAGCTATATCGGCGGCAACAAGGTCGATATGAAAACGGCATTTGAGGATGCCGGGTTCGGGGTCAATGAAGACCTCTGGAAGTTCTACTCCGAGGGCAACGGCAAGGACTACGGTCTGGGCGTCGGTTCTGTGTCCTATGGTGATGATGAGGACTTCTCCATCAACGAATGCCCGCTTTCCGCGATCGAAGCAGAGCCGGGCCTGACGGATTCCATGCAGGGCACGGTCCCTGTCTTCGTGTTCAGCCGTGTGGCAGGCGAGGGCCGCGATATGCCCCGTTCCATGTACAACCATACCGATGTTGAGGAAGACAAAACCAAGACCTACCTCGAACCGGACTCTGTCGAGCTGGAAATTCTCCAGTACCTGAACGACAACTTCGACGATGTGGTGCTTCTGCTCAACTCCAGCGCGGCAGTGGATCTGAGCTGGGTGGAGAATTATCCCAGCATCCACACGGTCATTTCCGCACCTGCCATGGGCGATTACGGCCTGTGCTCGCTGGCGGAGATCTTCTCCGGCAAGGTCAACCCCTCCGGCCGTACCGTTGATACCTATGAAGTGGATGCCATGAACAGCCCCGCTGCACAGAACTTCGGTGACTTTGCTTACTATGATGAGGACGGCAACCTGACCAAGTACAACTATGTCAGCTACAAAGAGGGCATTTATGTCGGTTACCGCTACTATGAGACCCGCTACGAGGATAAAGTCCTCGGTCAGGGCAATGCAGGCGATTACAACTATGATGATGCCGTAATGTATCCCTTCGGTTATGGTCTGTCTTATACTGATTTCGACTGGTCGGACTACAATGCCAGCTGGGACGGCGATACCTGCACCGTGACGGTCAAGGTCACGAACACCGGTTCTGTGGCAGGCAAGGATGTTGTGGAAGTCTACGCACAGAGTCCCTATACCGATTACGACAAGGCGAACAAGGTCGAAAAGGCCGCTGTGGAGCTGGTGGGTTATGCCAAGACTTCGGAGCTGGCTCCGGGCGCAAGCGAAACTGTCAAGGTCACCTTTGATAAGGAACAGCTGAAGTCCTACGACTACACCACCGCCAAGACCTACATTCTGGATGCCGGTGATTACTATATCACGGCCGCCAAGAATGCACACGATGCTGTCAACAATATCCTTGCAGTCAAGGGCAAGACCGTTGCTGATGGCATGACCGCAGACGGCGACGTGGAATTTGTTGCCACCTACACCCCTGATAACGGCACGGTGGACACCACCACTTACAAGAACGACACCACCACCGGCGTCGAGATCACCAACCAGCTGGATGAAGCAAACGGCGGCTTCCAGTACCTGTCCCGCAGCGACTGGACCGGCACCTGGCCCACCACCGATGGCGAGGTCAGTGATCAGATCAGCACCTGGGGCAACCCCATCAACGGCACCGATGCCAACGGCAACCCCGCATCCTACACCTACTATAAGACCATCAGCGACGAAGACCTCGCCCAGATGGATTCCTTTGATTCCCTGAATCCCACGGATCCTTCCACTCTGACCGACGAGATCACCTACGGCAAGAACAACGGCCTTGGACTGATCGATATGCGCGGTCTGGATTACAACGATCCCAAGTGGGATGACCTGCTGGATCAGCTGACCCCGGATGATTACCAGACCCTCATTACCCAGTCCGGTTACGGTACGGCGGCGATTAAGTCCGTGGACAAGCCCTCTGCAACCGACCGCGACTCTGCAACCGGACTGCTGAACTACGGCTTCGATGCAAACGGCAACTTTGTGTTCAGCATGAACATCACCCACTGCGGTGTCATCGTTCTGGCACAGACCTATAACGATGATCTGGCGACCCATTACGGCCAGAACATCGGCGACGAGTCCTACTATCTGGATGTTGATGGCTGGTATGCCCCTGCGGTCAATATGCACCGTACCGCATTCTCCGGCCGCAACAGCGAGTATTACTCTGAAGATCCCTTTATCGGCGGCCATGTTGCTTCCCTCGAGTGCGAGGGCGTTGCATCCCGCGGTATGTATGTCTTCGTCAAGCACTATGCGATCAACGATCAGGAAGACCACCGCGGTGACCGTGAAGGTCAGTACAGCATCGCAACCTTCCTGAACGAGCAGGCTGCCCGTGAGATTTATCTGAAACCCTTTGAGATGTGCGTCAAGTCCGACAAGGTCGAGATGAACTACGCAAAGGACAACGGTGATGGGACTTACAGCAACGCAGCCACCGAGATCCCCTCTGTCACCGGTATTATGACTTCCTTTAACCGCGTTGGCTACACCTGGGCCGGCGGCAACTACAACCTTATCACCGGTCTGCTGCGCAACGAGTGGGGCTTCCATGGCTTCATCATTACGGATAATGCCAATACCGGCGTCTTTATGGATGCGGGTCAGATGATTCAGGCTGGTGCAGACGGCAAGCTGACGAATCTGCCCTCCGGTGCACGCTATACCTTCAACAAGGATGATGTCTCGGATTACCACTATGGCCGTGAGGCAGTCCACAATATCCTCTACACCATTGCAAATTCCAAGGCAATGAACGGCGGTATGCCGGGCAGCCGCTATCTGGCAAAGGTCGAGCCTTACCAGAAGGTCATCTACGCTGTGGATGGCGTCTGCGGTGGTCTGATCCTCGTTCTGGTCGTTCTGACAGTCCTGCGTTACCGCAGGAAGAAGGACGAGCCGGAAAACGCATAAATTTCTGACGATAAAACTCCGGAAGGGGCGGCGGGCAACCGTCCGCCCCTTTTTGCGGGCAGTGCAAGAGCAGGAGCAGAGCAAATGAAACACACTGACATCATCCAAAAACTGAATCTGGAGCAGAAATGCGCTCTGCTGAGCGGCGGAACGGTGTTCGACACCCGGGCCCTGCCGGGCAAGGGAATCCCGTCCATCACCCTGTCGGACGGCCCCAACGGTGTGCGCAAGCAGGCCGGTG